>ERZ808040.267-NODE-267-length-49777-cov-5.173581_pt1 | contig 49777 bp, 37 predicted proteins | sample MGYA00380191_ERZ808040 | MGnify/ENA primary metagenome ERZ808040 (study PRJEB31490, sample SAMN06133395) | mouse gut metagenome | isolation source: J6 | host: mice | place: China: Chengdu | collected 2015-05 ...
GCATTTGTGCGTTTGTCGTTGAATCAAGGGAGTTGACAATTTAATAATTGCCTAATATAATGTCAAACGGGAGAGTATAAACGGAATGACCAACGAAAAATGTTGGAAATGTTGATAAACTGAAGGAAATGAGCAAGGGTGAAGAACTATTATGGCAAGACAAAAGCAGTGGGATAAGTATGAGGCAGCTATTCTGCTTGATTACTATTTGCAGTATTTGGATGGTAAACTCACTCGTGAAAAAGCAATCCGAATCGTGTCGGCAAAACTAAGAAAGATGGCAGAAACCAAAAACATTTGGATTGATGAAATATATAGGAATACAAATGGGATTGCATTTCAAATGCACAGCATGGAGTCAGCATATAAAGGTTTTACGGTAATGAAGCCGGCCACCAAGCTGTTTATTGAAACGGTTAGGTTGCTAAAAAATGATAAGGAACAGTATAATAAACTACTGAAGGAGGCAAGAGAGATGGCTGAAGTGCCCCCAAAAGATAGCTGGGAAGAACATCCTGCGATAGAAAGCGAAACTAAAAGTAGAGTAGCAGAACTTGAATTTGCAAAAGACACGGATCTGTCAAAGGTACGGAATGAACAGGACAAGGATGCAGCAAATGTAGTTATGAGAAGCAGGAACACCCCTAATGGCGATACTTTCTTTCGCTGGCTAAACGAAGAACAGGGTATGGCAAGTTCTTCCTGTCGCAGCTATATTTCTGCCATAAACACGGCGGAACGGTATGCAATAGAAAATAATTTTAACCATTGCATATTATATACGGACAATTATCAGGAAGCCAAAGCAACTGCCAATGAGCTGTTTGGGGATTATTCCTTTATGGAATGTAATGATCAGCAGCACAACAGGTTAAGGACAGCAATCAATAAACTTTTGACATATATTGAAAATGGCGGAAATGATATTGTTGTACAAATACCCTCGGCTGATCTTGTGCCATTTACTGAAATTCTTATTGAAAGATTCCCGAAAGGGTATAGGATTGGTTCAGCTATTGAGCTTAAACGGTTTAAGCGGTATTGGGAAGAACTTTATGGTGCCAAAATTGATATGGATGATAGCGGTGTCGAGAAAAATATTGAACATTGTGGGATTGTCTATGAAGAAAAGATATATATGCCGCAAAAAATGCTTGACGAGGATATGAAAATAAAACTGTTTTCGTATATCAGCAATAGCTTCGAATCCGGCAAATCGGTTATCTATTATGAAACCTTGTTTAAGGATTTTTCAGATGATTTTTTTGGCTGTTGTATGTATAATGCAGGTATGCTCCACGCTTATTTGGCTTATATGAACGATGGAAGTTACTTCGTTGGGAAAGATTATATTTTAAAGGATGCTTCTGTCAAGGTTGAGCCTTACGATGAAATAAAAGAATGCCTTATAAGGCAGGCAGCCCCAATGGGATATGGTGAAATATTTGTTGCTCTTTCACATATTCCAGAGCAGAAAATAAAAAATATACTTGCACAAAATGGCGAGTTTGTTAGCAATGGGCGGGGCCAATACTTCCATATAGATATTACGGCTTTCAGTGATGATGAGGTGGAAGATATAACGGAGATTATCGAAAACGCTATTGCAGAAAAAGAGTTTATCAGCGGCAATGAATTAGTTGATAGTATAAAGAAAAAATATTCGTATGTTATTGAGCAGAACGCATTATTATCGGATATAGGACTGCGGAATGCGATTGGGTACAAATTAAGGGACAAGTTCTCTTTTAATGGCAATATTATCAGTTCGGGCGGAAAGTCTTTATCTATGATGGAAGTTTTTGCTGATTTTTGCAGACAAAGAGCTTCTTTTACGCTTGATGAGCTGAAAATATTCAAACAAGAGCTGGGTACTGTGATTTATTTTGATGCAGTGTATGAAAATTCATTAAGAATAAGTAAAAATAAGTTTGTTTCAAAAACACAGGCTTCTTTCAGAACAAAAGAAACAGATGCGGCGATAGACCGTTTTTGCGATGGAGATTATATTGCCATAGGAAAAATCAATCAATTTGGATTGTTTCCCGATGCCGGATTTAGCTGGAACAGTTTTTTGCTTGAACATTATGTTGCAATGTACAGCCCGAATTATAAACTGCTGCATTCCAATTATAATGAGGGCGCTTGCGTTGGTGGTATTGTAAAGAAATCTTCTGGCATAGATACATTTAATGAATTGGTAATTGATGTGCTTGCACGGAATGGTATTCCTTTGCAAAAGGAAACGGCATTGCAGTATCTGTGCAATGAGGGCTATCTGGCTCGAAGGAATTATTCGGGTATTGAACAGCTGCTTATCAAGGCAAAAGAACTGAGAAACCAGAAGGGACTTTAAAATTATGTATTCGTATGAATGGGATATTGAAACCGGAGGTTTGCTATTGAACAGTTCTCCACTGCCTTTCAGCAAAGAGCCGAGACCGGTTTACTATAAGGAACTAGACATCCTTGGGTTTGATAAATATTGGAATTATGACAAAAATGATACTTACCCATATATGTGGGCTGAAGCAAATAACTATTGGTACAGAGGAAAGCTTGTCGCCAAAACAAAGGGAGGCTCATTATATTCAGCGCCGGAACTTCTGATTTTGGAAGAACCTGAACCGGAGAATGCACCGCTTCGGTTTGTAGATGTGCCGGGGATGGTTGATAAGAATAAAGGATTGATAGAAAAACTGACACAGGATACCATAAAAAAGGTATTCAATACCTATGCCCGGTTCAAAGATAAGGTAGATGTTTTTTATGTGGCATTTAGCGGGGGGAAGGACAGCATCGTAACTCTTGATATTGTCCAAAGAGCGTTGCCTCACAACAGTTTCAAAGTGTTATTCGGCGATACTGGAATGGAGTTTCCGGATACTTATGATACGGTTGGGATAATAGAAAAAGAATGTTATCATCAAGGCATTGAGTTTATCAGAGCAAAATCAGATTTGAATCCGCATTGTACATGGAAACAATTTGGTTCTCCGTCAAAAGTTACAAGGTGGTGCTGTAGTGTGCATAAAACCTCGCCACAAATACTTGCTTTAAGGAATAATTTGGGCAAGATTGATTTTACAGGAATGGCTTTTGTGGGCGTTAGAGCTAGTGAAAGTGCGTCAAGAAGTGAATATGACTATATCAGTTTAGGAGAAAAACATAAAGGGCAGTATAGCTGTAATCCGATTCTTGAATGGAATGCGGCTGAATTATATTTATATGTTTATTCGGAAAATCTTCATTTGAACGAGGCATACAAAAAAGGGAACAATAGGGCTGGCTGTTTAGTATGCCCCAATGTATCTGAGAAAAATGCTTATTTTAGAAGAACCTGCTATCCAAAAGAAGTAGATGAGTATATGAATATAATTGCTGATTTATATAAAGAAAGCATTCCCGCAGAAGAAAAGATGAAAGAGTTTTTGGAGAATACTGGATGGAAAGCACGTATGAACGGAAGGGATGTGTCTATTGACATTGGATGTACGGAACTGATGTCGGGGGACACGTATATCCTTAAAGTGAGAAAACCTAAAAACGATTGGAGAGAATGGATAAAAACGATAGGTGTTCTCTTAAATGAGTCTTCGCCGTATAGGATTGATTTTAGACGAAATGAGTATTCCTTTGAGGTTATTGAATTGGCTGACGGTTATGAAGTGGTGCTAGATAAATATCTTGCAAAAACGGCACCTTTATTTGTCAAATTATTAAAAAATGTGTTTCATAAAGCAGCGTGTTGTATTGGATGCCATGAATGCGAAGCAGATTGCCAAAAAGGATGTATCACAATGATAAACGGCAAAGTAAAAATAAGTGAGAAATGCGTAAGATGCTCTCAGTGCCATAAGGTTGATAGAGGATGCCTAATTTATAAATCGTTAGAGATGCCAAAAGGAGGATCTAAAATGGAAACAAAGAGTTTAAATTGTTATTCCACTCATGCACCGAAGAAAGAGTGGATTAACCAATATTTTTCACAGAAAAATGAATTTGTAACAAATAACTCATTGGGTTCGCAGATGTTTAGTTTTTTCAAACGGTTTTTAAGAGATGCAGAACTTATTGATGGAGACAATTTCAGTGAATTTGCGAAAATAATTGATTATATTGGAATAGATGAGTTAGAAAGTTGGGGATTGATTTTGACCAATTTGGTGTACAGTCCGCAAATAAACTGGTTTGTGAAGAATGTCAAAATGAATGAAAAATCTTCAAAAGAATACATTACTTCTATGTTGGTTGATAGTGGAACGAATGAGAGAGCGGCTAATGATATATTTAGGTCGTTTGTAAGATTTGTTGAATTGCCATTTGCAGAAGTGGGAATGGGATTCTCTGAGAAAGAAAAGAATAGGGTTATATCTCTCACAAGAACTCCTTGGCAGAACCCTGACCCTCGTGTGATTCTTTACAGCTTGTACAAGTTTGCGGAGAACTGTGGAGATTATTACCAGTTCACCCTTTCCCGACTGTTAAATCATGAAATCGACAGCGACGGAGTAAGCCCTACAGAAATCTTCGGGCTTGACCGTGAACAAATGGAAAAGATACTGAACGGCTTGTCTGTAAATTATCCGGAGTTTATTGCCGTATCATTTACCTTGGACTTGGATAATATTACGTTGCGAAATGACAAGGCATCAAAAGATGTCCTTGAACTGTTTTAAGGAGGAAACAGCGACATGGCGCTTGATATTTATCGTCATTACTTTGACATTGACCCGGATTATTTTCCGGCAGTCAATGAATCTGTAATCAATAATAATCCGGATATGTGGAAAAAGTATTATCCACACGCTACTTTTGTGAAACTGATTAAGGATACAGTGAGTATTCTGCGTAGAGAGCAAAAACATTCCATTTGGGTGGAGGGTGCTTATGGCACAGGTAAATCCCATGCTGTATTAACTTTGAAAAAACTTCTTGATGTGTCCGAAGAAGAAACAAGGGAATACTTTCAGAGATTCCAAATGGATAATGACCTTTTCAATAAACTTCAAAATGCTAAGAACAGTGGGGAGATTCTTACCGTACATAGATATGGTTCTTCCTCTATTCGTGGTGACCACAATCTCGTGTTTGCCATACAGGAAAGCATTGAAAAGGCACTAAAAGACAGAGGGATTGAGAACAAAGGCAACAGCGCCATGAAAGGAGCTATTTCAAAATGGCTTGAAGATTCTGCGAATAAGAGCTATTTCAATTCTCTTGTAACAGGGGAATACTCCAATTTATTTGGTGGTGATAATGCGGATAATATTTTAGAGAAGTTAAATGACTTGTCAGGTGATGCGCTGATTGCACTTATGGATAAAATCTTTAAGGTGGCTGACGAACGTCAGATTAAAGTTTTGTCGTTGGACACTACCGGTCTTGTGTCTTGGATAAAAGAGATTATTAAGGCAAACAATCTCAAAGCTATTGTATTCATATGGGATGAGTTTACAGAGTATTTTAATAATAATGCAAGAAGTCTTACTGGTTTTCAGGAAATCGCTGAGCTTAGTGAAACTGACCCGTTCTATTTAATTATTGTAACCCATAAAAGTGCTGGTCTATTTGATGATGCAGACAAGGATAAGTTTAAGATTCTTGATCGTTTTATCAAGCCGACCTGTATCATTGAACTTCCAGAAAACATGGCATTCCAGCTTATGGGAGCGGCTATGGAGAAAAATAAGGATGAAGCAGTCAGTGCGGATTGGGAAATGACAGTTGATGATCTTTATGACAGAACCCATGCTTCCAGATCATTAGTGAAGAGCAGCGCCAATATCTCTGATGATGAATTAAAAAATATTCTGCCTATCCACCCATACACGGCATTATTGCTCAAACAGATTTCTTCTGCGTTTGACTCTAATCAGCGCAGTATGTTTGATTTTATCAAAAATGACAGAGGCGATGAAATCAAGGGTTTCCAATGGTTTATTGACAACTATGGTCCGGACAATGAGAATCCCTTGCTTACAATAGATATGATTTGGGAATTTTTTTACGAAAAGGGAAAGGAATATCTTTCTCATGATATTCGTTCGATTTTGGACTGCTATTCCTATGCAGCTGCCAAACAGCTCAGTAATGATGAAAAACGGGTTTTGAGAACAGTTCTTCTTTTGCAGGCAATCTCCCAAAAGGTGGGAGATTCTGTTGAGTTGTTTATTCCCAATGAAAAAAATATTAATAATGCCTTTGAAGGTTCGGATATGGATAATGGAGCTGCCGGAAGATGCGCGGAAAAGCTTGTCCGTGACGAAGTACTTTATAAAAAGTCTCTTGGCGGTGGACAGACACAATATTCTGCCTTAGTAAATGCCGGGGATATGGCGGCGATTGATAAATTTAAAGAAGAAATTAATAAGAAATCCACATCGTCATTGATTAATGATGGGCAGGTTTCAGAGGCTGTTACATTGGACGGTGCTTTAAAACTGCGTTATGAGATGAGATATGTTTCATCATCTGATTTTGATTCGACCATTCGGTTGTTGCGTAATCAGGAGGGCAGTTTTGCCAACAAAATAGTTGCTGTTGTATCCTTTGCAAAAGATGACAGCGAAAGCGTTGTGCTTGGTAAAAAGATTAAAAGTGCATTGGAAGATGGCAGCTATAAGATGATATTTATCGATACGTCTACTACTACGTTTGGAAAAGACGGCTATGAGCAGTATTGCGAAAATATGGCACAGGCTATGTATTATCAAGGCAAAGAGAATAATTTGGCACGTCAATATGAAACGAATGCCAAAGAAGCGTTGAAAAAGTGGAAAAACCGTATTTCCAGTGGTGAGTTTTTTGTCTATACTTCTGAAAAACAAGATGGCGAGCGAGCAACAACGATTGATGCGCTGTATACTGCCCTGTCCAGCATTAATAGGAGCAAGTACAGGAATTGCTTGGAAGGTGCTTATACTGTGACGGATAATATGTATATGCCAAATTCTTTAAAGCAAGGAGTTGCCTGTGGCATAAAGCAGGAAACGCAGGGGACATTCAGATCTTCTAATCCTGCCACGAAGCTTGAGAATGCCATAGGGGAAGCTTGGAATTATCAGGGAAAGTATTGGGTGGATAAACCGCACCTTTTGATTTCAAAAATTAAGAACAGGGTAGAAGAACTCATAAAAGAAGGCTTTGATAATGGCGGGCGTATCTCTATTGCGAGAATCTATGACGAGTTAAAGGCGGAGCCTTTTGGTTTTATGCCCTGCAATCTTTCTGCATTTGTGATGGGATTTGTATTGAAAGAATATGTTGATGGATTTAGTTGGAGCGATGGTCTTACGAATGATGTATTAACTGTGAATAAGCTGCAGGAAATGGTTGATGAGATTATCAAATTACAGATTACAGCGAATCCGAGGTACAAGGATAAATATATCGTGGCAATGACAGAAGAAGAAAAGGCTTTTAATGAGGCCACATCTGTTGCTTTTAGTATTTCAAAAAGTTTTTGCACATCAGTTGAACAAACGAGGGAGCGCATCCGTAGTAAGATGAAAGAATATACGTTTCCTATTTGGACGCTAAAATCAATCATTAGAGGTGAAAATACAAAAACAGACGAAGCAACTCTTGCGAAACTCATCGACTATTACTGCGGCATCGCAAACAGCAGCAATATGGGGGCGGATCACACAAGTGATAATGACATTGCCTATGCGATTGGCAAGCTGTGTATTGCCGATAAGGATGCTGCTGCCGATTTAAGTACGCTTTTAAGCAAGGGAAAATGCACGGAAGGAATGAAAGCTTATCTGAAAGAGTTCGAGAACGGAAAACTGGTTGCGCTGGCTGAAGAAGTCGGGGATGGCGGTCAGTATATCAACGTGCTTCGGAAAAAGTTTGATGCAGATGCGGCAAATTGGGTATGGAATCTTGAAACGGTACAGCAGAAGATAAGGGAAGTAATTTTGGAATATAAAATTATTGCGGAAAGCAATAAAGTCATTTCAAAAAGTACGAATTTCGACAGCACGATTAGGGAATGGTGTGATAAGTGCCAGTATATCAGGGTTTCCTATCAGGCTGCAAAGAACTACTTGGACGATTTTGGCGCATTCTTGGAAATGCTTTATCATGTCAAAAAATCCGGGGTAATACTGGATTCACAGAGGCAGAAATTCTATGATCTGCTTTTTGCAAACGAAGAAAATTTCAGGGCTTTCTACGGAAATCAAGTTGATTTGTTTAAGAAAGTCTGTGAATTTTATATTGAGGGATTTACAGAAGAAGAAATTCGTGAAATTTACAATATGATTCCTACTGGTTCATTCACAAAGGAAAAGACAGAGTATACCATCATTGTAAACGACAAAGTCGAGGAATATAAGCGAAACAGCAAGTCTGCGAAGTTGAAAGAGTTTTGGAAAGAAAAAACCAAAACAGATACTCCGAGGGAGTGGTCTAAGAAGTATAAAATGCCTATTTTATGTATGGTGGAGGATAAGAATATTCAAGTGGCAAGGGCGGCATTCGGGGCTGTCAATCAAACGCATCCTGATGAAATTTCCATAGATAGGGCGGCTGCTTACTTCCAAACCGCAGTTTTTTTTGCCAAGTTGGAAGATGAGAACGCAAGAAACAGGGCATTTGTTGAAACGATTATTAAGGATTATGATGTGATGCTGAATGATATTGATGAAGTGAAACGGTATTTGGACAGCAGAATCACAGCAGATCCTTACGATTGGTTTGGTTTGCCGGAAGTCGATAAGAAACTAAAGCAGCTTGCTGAGGCAAAATACAATCAAGGCGGATGTGACAAGGCACTTGAAAAGGTAGACAATATGGAATTGGCAGATGTGAAACGGTACTTAAAAGACCTTATCAAAGATGATATGATTGTGGGCATGGCGATTATCAAAGGAAACTAAGGAGGACAGGGATGAACTTTGATGCTTGTATAAAAAAGATAACGAAATATTTGGCATCAGAAAATGCCCAGCCGTTACTTGTAAATGTTCAGAATGGTATGGATTTAGATAGGCTGAAAACATATTTTGACGTGGATGGCAATGAGTTTATTGATGCTTCAAGATTCTGCAATAAAGATGAACTGCCACGCATTGAAGTTTTGCTTGCGGATATTTCCATGAATAAGAAAAATTGTTTTCTGTTAGGGTTGACTTCTTTCTTGAGGTTTTATGGAGAGGAAGAAATAAGGAAACATTTAGAAAACATTGTCAACATGACCATTTCTGACCATGTTGTAGTTGTGGTATATCAATGTGACAGGCAGTTAAGTTTCTCTGACCCAAGACTGTCACGCAGCATTTGCTTAATTGATGGCGATGCGGCAGCGTTACCTAAATTGGTATTTGTGTCAAATGAACTTTCAGTTGCCTTATCCGAATATAGTATTGTCGGGATTGATGCCGTTGCAAAAGAAATTGAAAGCCCAAATGTAGAAAAAATATTCGTGGTTACAACAAAGCATAAGGATATGTATCCACAGTCAATATATTCTATTACCGATATGAGCAATGCTTATGAAGTAATAAGCGGGAAAGATGTCACACTATCACATCTTGATGAAGTGATGGGAACTTCAAGCCAATGGGATTATCTGCTTTCCCTGATTGACACAGGGAAAACATTTATAGAAATATGTAACAGTGAATTTGGAAATTATCAGAGTCTGGAAATTGCAATTTCAAGCTATAGTGGGTATTCTGAACAGAAAAAGTGGCTATATTTTATTGCATTGAAACTGTTTGGAGCTGCCAACAATAGTTGTTTGGATATTGCTGCCAGTCATGCCGCTACGTATTTAAAACTAATACGAGAAGTGTATAGAGGTATTTTGGAAAAGGAACATACAGACAAGGATTTTGATAGCTTTTATCAGACAAGGAAGTCCCTGCTGATAGCTTTTGGGAATCCTGTAGATGAAATAGTTGATTTTTGCAAAGTGGTTGTGCAGAAAGAAGAAAAGGCTATTTATTATTTGACAGATAATACAAGACAGGAAAAGGAACTTATCTTCACGTTACTTGAAAAGTATTATCAGAGCATGGAAAAGAGAGGGATTGAGAAAATATTATCCGTGGTATATCCTGATTTATGTGCGTATATCCGTGATTACAGATATAACATTCCTCTGCTCGACAAATATTTTTCTCTGTATACATACAGTAAGATAGTCAATAAAGTAGTGCCGGAATTAGAGGAGATTGTGGAAAAGCAGGCTGTGCTTCGCGAGTACAATTTGCTGCTGGAACCTCGTACCGTAAAGATGGATGAGATAGATAAAACTGCTTCGCAGTTGTATTTTATGGATGCAATGGGTGTCGAATACTTATCATATATTCTTACAAAATGTAAGGATAAAGAGTTGATGGCTAATGTTACAGTCTGCTGCGCCAATCTGCCTTCCATTACAAGTAAAAACAAGGAGTTTATTGCAGAGTTTGAAATGCGGGGACTTGTGGTTAATTCGATTAAGGAACTGGATGAAATCAAACATCATGGTATCAACGATTGCGACTACAGGCAAAAGAAACAGCCTATCCATATAATTAGGGAGTTAGAAATCATCGATGAGGCTCTTGATAATATTAAATTGAAATTATCACAGGGACTCTGTGATAAGGCGATTATGGTATCTGACCACGGCGCAAGTAGGCTGGCGGTCATACACGAAACTGAAAATATGTGGGAAATGTCGTCTAAGGGGGAACATTCCGGAAGATGCTGCCCAAAATTAGATGCTGATGTTAAGAGTGAATTTGCCACAGAAGAAGATGGCTTTTGGGTTCTCGCCAATTATGATCGCTTCAAAGGCGGAAGAAAGGCAAATGTAGAGGTACATGGTGGGGCAACTTTAGAGGAAGTTGTTGTTCCGATTATTGAAATAACAAAATTCGATGATGAAATAGAAGTATCCATTGTTGATAAAGTAATTACCGTTAGCTTCAGAAAAAAAGCGGCTATCCGATTATTCTCCAATACAAAGTTGAAAAATGTGACGGTTTTGGTTGAGGGAGAATATTATGAGGCAAAAGAACTGGATAATAATATGTATCTCGTGGATTTGCCAAAGTTAAAAAAGGCAAAAATGTATAATGTTGATGTTTTTGCATCAAACAACTTGGTTGCTCCGGGGTTGGCTTTTGAAATAAATAAAGAAAGCTCTCAAGAAAAAGAGTTGCTGTAACATAATGGAACGAGGAGGAGCCATATGCAGGAAAAACTAAGAGAGTGCTTTGATGAGATGGTTGTTTATAAAGACTTGAAGAAAAGCAATTTCTTTTCGGCTTTAAGTCTGCCGTCATTCCTTCGAGACTGGCTGCTGAAAAAATTTGGCGATGATGAGGGAAATTTTGATATAGACGAACTTACGGATTTTATTCATACTTACCTTCCGCACAAAGATGAATGGATAAGTATAAAAAACAGGATTGTTTATGAAAATGAGAGGGTAAAGATTCTTACGAAAATTTCTGTTGATATAAACATCAGGAATCAGGAAATAACTTTCGCCTTGCCAGACTTTGGCTTAACGAATAAAGAAACCATCATTGAACCATATATTTGGGATGAATGCAAGGACGAGCTTGTTAAGGGAAAGGAAACATGGGGCGTGGTTGAACTAGGCTATAGATTGCCCGATGAAGAATTGAAAATTCAGGGCAAAATAAAACTGACAGGTTTCACAAATTTTTGCCCATATACAATTGATCTTAATTATTACAAAGATGTAAGAAACGAGTTTGCCACGAGCGAGTGGATTGATGTTTTGCTTGGTTCAATTGACTATAATGCTGCCGGATATGAAAATGAACATCAAAAATTAACTATGCTGACCCGCTTGCTGCCATTCATAGAAAAAAGACTCAACTTAATAGAGCTTGCACCAAAAGGCACAGGAAAATCATACTTATTTGGACGTGTGAGTAAATTCGGATGGCTTTCTTCTGGCGGGGTAATGTCAAGAGCAAAGATGTTTTACGACATCAGCAAACGGACACAAGGGTTAGTCTGTAATAATGATTATGTTGCTTTAGATGAAGTTCAGACGATTTCCTTCACGGATATGGATGAAATGAGGGCTGCATTGAAGGGCTATATGGAATCTGGTGTCTTTACTGTTGGAAACTATGAGGGTGTGGCGGATTCGGGTATTATCTTGCTTGGGAATATCAGTCAGGACAATATGGACGAATATAAAAGTATGTTTTCTGAATTACCTGTTACGTTTCATGAAAGCGCATTATTGGACAGATTTCACGGATTTATTAAAGGGTGGGAAATACCAAGGATGCATGATGATTTGAAGATTTCCGGATGGGCATTAAATTCGGAGTATTTTTGTACAATTATGCATCTGCTTCGTGAAGATGCAAGTTATCGTGCTATTGTTGATGCCTTGGTGGAAGTTCCAGAACATTCTGATACAAGGGATACGGAAGCTGTAAAAAGGATTTGTACTGCATATTTGAAATTACTGTTCCCAAATGTCCGCTCTGTTGCTGATGTAAATATCCGTGAGTTTAACCGCTATTGCCTGCGCCCGGCTGTAAAAATGAGGGGAATCATCAAGATTCAGCTCGGAATTCTTGACCCTGAATTTAAGGGAAAAAGCGTGCCTAGTTTCATGGTGAGGGATGTTAAAAATGAGAGTTGATTGCGTTATATGTGGAAAGACAGACTTAGGAAAAGATACAACAGGCATCAATAGGAAGCTGCTTGGAACAGATATAACCAACTTTTATTGTATGGAATGTCTTGCAGAATATTTGGGGTGTACAGTCGAAGAATTGCTTGACAAAATTGAAGAATTTAAGGAAGAAGGCTGTACACTTTTTGCATGAGGATGATGATGAGTATGGAGATGTTTATTTATGCCGATAATGCTGCGACAACGAAACTTGATATAGGTGCCTTTGAAGCCATGAAACCCTACCTGCTCAGCGAATATGGCAATGCTTCGCAGCCTTATTCATTTTCAAGAAAAAGCAGGGAAGCCTTGAAAGAATCAAGAAAAATCATTGCTGAATGTATCAATGCCCTGCCTGAAGAAATATATTTTACTTCAGGTGGAACAGAAAGTGATAATTGGGCGGTTAAGGGGATGTTTTTTTCAGATAGAAACAAAGGAATCATCACATCAGAGATAGAGCACCATGCGGTTCTGCACAGTGTGAAAGCCGTTGAAAAAATGGAATGTGATGTGGTTTATCTCAAACCCACAACAGAAGGCATAATAACAGCAGAAAAATTATCGGGCGCTATTACGGAAAGAGTGGGCTTAGTTTCTATAATGACAGCGAATAATGAAATGGGAACCATACAGCCAATTAAGGAATTATCACAGTTGGCTCATAAGACAGGAGCTTTATTTCACACAGATGCTGTACAAGCTGTGGGTCATATAGGGATTGATGTGAAAGATTTAGGCGTTGATATGTTATCAGCATCAGCACATAAGTTTAATGGACCGAAAGGTGTTGGGTTTTTGTATATTAAAAAAGGTACGTCGATTATTCCATATATTGATGGCGGCGCACAGGAATCATCGTTAAGAGCAGGGACGGAGAATGTTGCTTTAATTGTTGGTATGGCATATGCATTACAGAAGAATTGCCAATGCATGGATGCAAATATAAATAAAGTCAGGAAACTGGAGAATGATTTCATCGGTCTGCTTGGCATAAACGGCAACAAAGGTATTATAAGGAATGGTGGAAATGATACCCTTCCGGGAATTGTCAGCCTGTCATTTGGGAATGAGGACGGAGAGGTAATGCTTCATCGGTTGGACTTGAGGGGGATATGCATATCAACCGGTTCTGCCTGCAATAGTGGGAAAAGCACCATTTCCCATGTCTTGCAGGCGATAGGTTTGGATGAAAAATATGCAAAAGGGACTATACGGATTTCTTTTGGGAAAGATAATACCAAAGAAGAAGTCCGTTATATTGCTGATGAAATAAATAAAATCGTTATGGATCGGAGATGAATTAGGCGTGGATAGTGAGGTGTAAGCATGGCAGAGATTACAGACAGGGATATTATGACATTTAACAAATCAACAAAAGAGGAAATGATACTTACGCTTTATGGCTTGATTGATAATTGGGAAAATGAAGTCAGGGACATGGCATTTGAAACCGGGGAGATGGAGGCGGAGGCACGGCAACTTGGAGGAGCTGCGGAGCCTGCCGGAGCAGGTGGATTATTTTGACGAGGGAGCCTGGTATGCCATGGTGGATTTTGCGACGGTCTACGGCAAGGAAGATGTGCGGTTCAATTTTAAGAACGAGATGGAGATTCTGGTAAAAAACCAATAGGAAATACAGATTGCACTTCACGGGAATGTGGAATGTTTTCTTATTTTTACTTTTTAGGGTTGAAGTGGGATAGAGCATATTGAAAAACTATTAATCTTTAACTATAATTTAGAGTATGTTTGAGGATAATGTAACTTATTTTTGGAGGTTAATGCAATGGATATAAATAAAGTTAAAGAGCTTGCGCAAAATGGTGTTACACAGGCACAGAATGACTTAGGTGTAGCATACATGACAGGCGATGGAGTAGAATTAAATGAATAACAAGCTGTTTATTGGTTTCAATGTGCATCATCTCAAGGGAATCCAGAAGCTATGGCGAATTTCGGAATGTGTTTATTGATTGGAAAGGGAATAAAAAAAGATATAAGTGCTGCTTTATATATACTTGAATCTGCCTATTTAATGGGAGTAAATAATGTCATTCAAAATATTTTAGATGCAATTCATAATAAAGATGTTGATATTAAGGTAATCATATCGTTGGTGAATGATAACAATACACAGGCAGAATGGATTTTAGGCTTGTGTTATGATCATGGCTTGTGCGTTGGTAGAGATACGCAAAAGGCAATGGAATTATTTAATGATGCAGGAGAAAATAACAATCCCATTGCACTTTGGATGTTAGCACATTTTTTTGCTAATATACCTGAGCCTGATTTGTTATGTGCAAAAATGTATCTTAAAAAAGTGGAAGAGTTGGCAGAGAAACAGGTTGGAGTTTTAGGAAATGCTCAAATCAAGAAAGATATATCTGATGTAGACGAAAGATTACGAAAAGAATGCGGTTTTCTTCTGGTAAAAGTAATTCCAGAATGTAATGAAAAAGGACAGCCTAAAGATAAATGTGCCCAGGATTTATTGGATGGAAAATTGTTTATGAAAACATTGGATCAGTTTGGAGATATTTCAAAGAGAGATGCATCTTCAGACAATGATTTTAGGGGAGATATTCTTGAGGGATATTCGGAGGGTTTTGGTTTTGGATATAATCCACATCTATATAAAGAAGATGGAGACGGTATCATAAAAGATGGAATGCTTGGTTCTATTGATATACTTGCTTTGCGGAAGAAAGTTTACTGTCTTGCAGCAATTGACTATTATAAACCTCGTCATGCGATTATAAAGCCGTCTCTAAAAATGAAAGAGTTCGGAAAATACGCAGTAATTATTAGTGACGTAGAAGAATTTTTGAAAAGAGTACATAAGGCATTTGATAGATACCAGCAGAAGAAACATGCTTCTTATCGCCTAGCTTATAATAAGGTTTCTTATGATGTTGATTTATATGAGAAGTTTAATTACAGTGAGTTTCATAAATCCAAATCTTATTCATGGCAAAATGAATTTAGAATATCGTTAGATTTCAGTGAAGGAAGATTTAGTTCTACAATACTTGAGGAAGTGACAGATTTTGCAAAATTGACTTTTCCGGGGAAATATGAGATTGATAATAATCCACTTTCACTTTCAGACTGGATATATTTTGAAATAGGAGATATTCGTGATATTTGTCAATGCGTAGAAGTTGATGAATTGTTTGGTAAAAAATTTACTATCCATATCGAAAAAGAGCCTACATTAGTTGAGCCGTATGAAACACCACATAAGCCACGCCCAACATTTTGTAAAGGTGTAATAGAAGTAATGTTTCCTAATGGAAAATATCATCTTGCTGTGTCCAAAGAGGCGTTTTTTAGTGCAGTATTGTGATTTGAACCCCCTTTGGAGGTAAAATAAAAAAGTATAGGAAAAATAAAATTGTATTAAAATGGGCTATTAGATAGATATGTAAAATCGCATTTTGATACAATTCGACCCCGTAATATGTGTGGGAAAAGCCTTAAGTAAAGGCTTTCGGCAGATTTGGTATTTGCCGGAAGTCTTCTCTTTTTGTGTTCTCAAACGGCAGTCAGCCGCGGAAATGTAATTTTGAACCCCCTAATCCCATTTGAACCCCCTTTTAAGGCAAAATAAAAATGTATGAAAATTCAATTACATATATAAGTTGATATATTTGGTATAGAAGTTCGATAATGGTGTGGAGTGCAAGTTTTTGCGTTTCGACAAAGTATGGTGTAACCATGCTTTAGGATATGTATGTAATGTTGGCATAATTAATATATTTCTATTCAAAGTGCATGTTGAGTGTGTTGATACCATGGGTGTAGTGCCTTGCTGCAGAAAACCTATATGGTGGATTTTCTTTCCGAAAAACGAGTAAAGAATAATGGCATTGTGTCGCAGTATTATGTGGAAAATAGTCATGAGCCAATCATTCCCCGTGACCTTTATATGCAGGTTCAGGGAGAGATTGTGCGGAGGGTAAACCTCCACAGCGGGGCGAGTTTACAGTAGTAAGTATGCTTTATCAAGCATTGCTTATTGTAGCAAGTGTGGGGATATATAACGCAGGATTACATGAAACAACCGAGGGAAACATTCTACGGTCTGGCAGTGATGCACCCGTGTGGATTATGGACTAAAGAAACGTGATGCACCGATCACTCAGGAATCAGACTTACAGGTTGCGGTGGTAAAGGCAATCCAGAAAGTATTGGGTGGAAAGGATTTATTCCTGTCTGTTTTGGAACAGAATATTAGAGAGGCACTGGAGAGCGAAAGTAGAGAGCAGATGAGGAGATTGACTGTAGGTTGGAAGAATTGCCGTAGGAGCTTTTGCGATTGACAAATGGCAAAAAGGAATATGGGATGTTGCGGATGGGATTCATAAACTGAGGGGACAGCGACAGGATGTTCTGACGCAGGATGCCAAGAGGGTTGGTAGGCGGCAGGGCAGAGGATTGAGGAAATGAGGGATTTTTGGGAGAAACAGATAAATGAGACACTAACATATGATGAACTGTTGGTTCGGAGGCTGGTGAAGAAAATTACGGTGTATTAGGATAGACTAACAGTGGAGTTTAAATCGGGATTGGAAATAGATGTGGAAAGATAAAATTTAGGAAATGACCCAATACCTTGCAGTTCGACAATGAATGGCAAGGTTCTTTGTAGTTCGACAAAGTATGGTGTAGCCATATTGTATTACCAATTAAAAATAGTATAATATATTTTAAGAAAGTGTTGATATTATTACTTCTTTGTTAAGTACCGAGTATCCAGATGTTGCAGTATCTGGATACGATAAAAAGGCAAATGCTATGAGATAAGATGTAAGAGCCAAATATAGTGTTTGAATACTTGTACTGATATATAAATTGCTTTTTGTGGATATATAAACGGAAAATGAAGTGGTGAGGATAATGTATTGGGATTCAACTGGTGATTGGAGGCTTACATATTATTCAGATTTAAGCAATAAAGATGAGAGCAAACTTACAAAGGTTGAAAAGAGTGAAAGAGATTTAGATCGATTAGAAAAGCGTTTAACATACGAATTGTTGAAAAGTACTTCGAATAGTAAAATGTTGGATATAGGGTGTGGAGTTGGGAGACAAATTTTAGAATTTTCTGAACGGTACCCTAGTAAGAATTTTGTTGGTGTAGATATATCAAAGTATCAAATTGAATTGCTAACAAAAATAATAACTGAAAATCAAGTGCAGAATGTTACAGGAATTACAATGGACGCAGCTGAAATTTCTGATATAGGAGAGGAGTTTGATATAATTACTTTTTTCAACAATTCCTTTGGGTGTATGGATTCAAGACAGCAAATTTGTTGTCTTAATTCATTTGATAAAATTCTGGCATCTAGGGGCTTTCTTTTAATTAGCTGTTTTGATCGTATGGAATTGATTGAAGAATCTTATAAAGAATGGAAATTACCACCAGTGAGTATTGACTATTCAAATGGAATTGTCGACTTAGGAGAGTATAAGTCTAATTGGAAATGTGCCGATATTATTATACCTTATTTTGAAAAACACTCAGAAATTTATTGTAGTTATAAAGAACAAGCAGGATTAGGAACAGTTTATATATTTCGAAGGGGAGGATAAAGCATGAAAACTTACAGAGAATTTGAAATATGGAAAAATGTTAGCGATGAACAATGGACTGATTGGAAATGGCAAATTAGCCATTGTATCAGTACATTAGGGGAGCTTTCTGAGATTGTGAGTTTATCACCTCAGGAATATGAGGGCGTAGAAAAAGCAACCAAAGCATTGAAAATGAGAATTTCTCCGCATATTGCATTGATGATGGCAAATGGTGATAAGGAAGACACATTGCGTTGTCAGTTCGTTCCATCAATTAATGAGGTGAAGACTGCAGATATTGACATTTTATATAAAGATGTTAATGATGATGACGGTTATTCTCCTGTCAAGGGTTTGGTACACCGATATCCGTCTAAGGTATTGGTTTTTCCATCTAATTTTTGTGGGTGTTATTGTAGATATTGTTTTAGAAGAAAACTTAAAAGAGATGTTGAGGATGTTCTCAAAACTAGCGATTATGAGGCAATTTTGGCATATCTCCGTGAACATCCACAGATTAACGAGGTTATTTTTTCAGGTGGTGATCCTTTGGTGGTTGGAAATGAAGTGTTCCGCTATGTATTGCAAGAGCTTTCAAATATTTCCAGTGTGAAGATTGTGCGATTTCATACACGGATGATTATAACGATTCCATATAGAATTGATGATGACTTCATAGAACTTTTAAATGAATTCAAAAAAAGATTTGCAATATATGTAGTAATCCATATTGATACTATTCGTGAATTTTCTCTTGAAGCTCGTAATGCGGTAGGCAAGCTTGTTGATAGTGGAATTATGTGTTTTGCTTCGTGTCCGCTACTTCATGGTATCAATGATAGCGAAGAAACTTTAAAAACCTTATGGAATGGCTTGGTGGAAAATAGAGTTAAACCTTATTATTTATTTCAGTCAGATCCAGTTCAGGGGTTGGGGCATTTTTTGGTTCCGTTAAGTCGTGGCCTTGAGATAACAAGAAATTTGTATGATAATATATCTGGATTAGCGATGCCTTTATATTGTTTTAATGTACCTGAAGGTGGTGGTCATGTGCTGATTACGTATCCTTATATTAAGCAGATAGGAGAACATACTTTTGAACTTACAAATTTTGAAGGTAAGGTTACAACCTATCAGGAATTAACTTGGAATGAGGAATGAAAGGGAGGAATTTGATGAAAACGGCAATAAATGCTAATGAATTGAAACAGATGATGTATAACGCACTTACACTAAGGCAGATTAACAAGTCAACTGCTGATTTTATGGTTAATGATTACATTGAGGCTGAGTTAAGTGGGCAAGCTAGCCATGGGTTATCAAAATTTTTGCTTTTAGATGCCGCTCTACAGCAAAGAGAAGGTGATGTTGAATTAGTAAAAGAATTTGGTAATTATGCGAAGTTTAATGGACATAAAGATTTGGGGCATGTTGCAGCATTTGCATGTGTTGACAAAGCTATTGAGCTTGCAAAGAAACATGGTAATAGTATTGTTGCTTTGAATAATGCTAGTAGATATTCAAGGGTAAAACCATTTGCACGAAAAATCGCAGAAAATGGTTTGGTCGGTATCATCATGAACAATGGTGGTCCTGCAGCAGTTGCTCCATTTGGCGGAACAACTCCGATTTTTGGAACAAATCCAATATGTTTTGCGTTTCCATCTAATAGCGGAAATCCATATGTATTTGATTTTAGTACATCGAAAAAAGTATGGGCAGAAATCAGACAGGCTATTCTTGAAAAACGCAATTTGCCACCAGATAGTTTCTATGATGTAGCAGGAAATGTGACTGTCGATCCAAATAAAGCTGATGCTGTAATGGCTTTTGGAGGTGCTAAAGGCTATGCCTTGTGCTATGCAATTGAAATACTGACAGGTGCTTTTGTCGGAAGTAAAATGGGATTAAAGGTTAATGATGAATACGACCTTGGTTTCATTTTTATAGCGCTAGATCCAATAATGTTTACTGACATTGAGGAATTCAAAAATTCCGTGGATGAATTGGCAGATGAGGTAAGAGATTCCAAAAGTATTGATATTGATGGTAAAGTAGCTGTTCCAGGAGATCGTACTGCAAAGAATTTACATAAAAATTCTGTTTCAAATATTATTATGGTTGAGAATGATATTTTGGAAAGAATCAAACTCATGGAAAAATCTTTGGACGGTGGAATCGAAAGTAGTAATAAATTGAATTGATTTTTTTAATAGTAAAAAATTTTGCAGTCAAAATGGACTGGTTCTAGATGCGGTAAGGCTATTTTGAACTAGTCTATTTTGAGTATAAAGGAGCAAACCATGGAAATAAAAGAAATTATGTCCAATAGTACTTATGAAGTACTTCCTGGAATATACAGTGTTGCTAAGGTCAATTCTGATTTTAAATGTGATGACATTTTTATGGTTACAAGAGATTCTTTGGAATGTACAGCTATATATAGGATGGGAACTGCTTATAAAGGCATTATTGATGAAAAAAAGAATTACAAATTGATAGCAGTAAATGTTGCAGTGCCATTCTATGCCCCCGGTTTTATTGCAACCGTTAGTCAGCAATTGGCAAAAAAGAATATTTCTGTTTTGGTTGTATCGACATATAGTAGAGATTGTTTTATTGTTTCAACTGTTAACTTAAATGATTCTATTATAGAAATGAATAAACTGGGCATGAAAGAGAGCAAAGGATAATGGAGAAATGGATAATTTTGAAGAAAATATTAAAAAAAATATTTGTCAATTAGAAAAGGACTATAGAGTAGAGTTTACAAAAAGAATATCTTCTTTTATTTCATTGGGAATCGAAAACCAATACGATATAATATTACGTAGCGAGCAAAGTAGTCAAGATATAGATATAGAAATATTGATTCAAAAGATGTTGAATTCTGATATAAATAAAATATCTCTTTTGGGTGGACCAGGTGCAGGAAAGAGCACTTTGTTATTGAAGATGGCATTGTCGCTTACATCTAAAAAGTACAATAATATGGCATTTATACCTGTTTTAATAAAATGCGGTCTAGAAAAGAATGATGATTTAAAAAAATTGATACATTTAAGTAAATTTCCCGAAGAAGAAAAAGAACGTCTGTGGGAAGATGGACGTTTATTTCTAATATTTGATGGTATTAATGAGGCATCAAATATTGGGGTAAAAGAATTTCTTAATAAGATTGCTTTATTATCTATAGATTACCCCGAATGTAAATACATTGTGAGTTGTAGGACTTTAGAATTCCCATCTATGGAATATTCTCCATTTGAAAGATTTACAGTTTTACCTGTTACAGATGAACAGATAAAAAATAATCTGAAAATGGAATTAGGTGATGATATAGGTGAAAAGTATTTTTCTGAACTTTGCCATAGTTCAAAAAATTATTTGCTAGATATTTGTAGAATTCCATTGTTGTTATCTTTGGTTATCAATATATTATCTAGTGCTGATTGCCCTCCATCTTTAGAAGAATTGCGTAGTAAAAGTGATATTTATGAACAATTTTACGAGAGCCTAAAACGAAGGCAGCAAATGAAAAATACAATCGTATCCAATGATATGTACTTTGAATTGCGAGATGAAATATTCAAAACCCTCTCTTATTATATGCAAGGAAAAGGACTTGTATATATAGAAGAATCGGAATTAGTTAGTTTTATTCGTAATATGAAATATACTCAAGGTCAAAGCATAGATACGATAAAATATTTACAGAAAAAAAACGAAAACTATTTATGGTATTGGCAAGTAGTTGATGATTTAAAGAAATGTGGCATTTTAAATGTTTATAATAAATTCGAAACAAAAACTAATACATTAGCATTTATTCATCAGTCTTTTCAAGAATATTTTGCTGGATGTTTTTTGAGTAGTAAAGAAAAATTAGGAAATTCGAAATATAGTATATTTTTATTACAGAATCAAATCAAAGAAGGCAATGTGCTAAAATTGTCAAATACAAAAAAGAATTGGGCGACTATTGAATTTGCAAGTAATTTAGATGCAAATAATATAATAATATCATACATTATGCGATATTCTCAAAAACGGGAAGATTCCAATGCGCTTGAATTGGCGGCAAATTGTATAATTCAAGATGCAACCGAAAATAAATGCCTAGTAGATGATTGTTGTATATGGCTTTTAGAAGCTTTTAAATATTGGTCAATTCCCTATAAATATAATTTAATATATGCAGCAAACAGTTTATTAAACCATGTAAGTCCTAGTTTTCCTGAACGTCTAAAAAAAGACATAATATATTTTGGAAAAAAATATATTGGTGGATATACGACAATTGAATACCCTGAATCTTTTGATTTTAACTTTTTGAAGCAAATCATTGAAAAAGAAAAATTAGAGCATAAATTAAATGCGATTTTTTCACTGGGAGAAAGAAACTGGTCGTTAGAAAATGCGTCAATTATTCTTGATTTTTTGTTTTCGCTGTTCTCTTATGATAATAGTAACATAAGGGAACAGGCTGTTAAATCAATCAAAGGAGTTATTGAACATAATCCATCTGTTCGTTTGAGTGACGAAAAGATGAGGTTCTTAATAAAAATTATTGAAAACAAAAAAGAAACGGGAGCGATTAGAACCTATACATTAAATACAGTTGCGAAAACTGGTGATACAAGAGCGATACCAATTTTTATGAATTACTTAAAAGATAAAGAGAATCCATATAGAGATTCAGCGTCATGGTCATTGCAAGAGTTGGTAGTTAAATCATCCGATGTAAAATATTCAAAAGATTTTATGAGAAAGTTTTACTATGATTGTTTGATTTCTGAAAGTAACGATGAAGATGGAATGTATTCAAAAGGAAACCTCGTGTATACCTTGAGTAAATTAAATGCAACTTCCTATATAGACAAACTAAAAAAATGGATAGTGAATGAGAATGAGCCTTATGTTCAAGAAGATGGAATTAATGCAATCGGTGTTCTTGCAGACATTACTGACTTACCATTTATTGAAAAGTATACATTGTCTTCGGATCCAGTAATTAGATCTAAAGCATATAAAAGTTTGTTACAAATTGATAAAGAGAATTTTCTTGAAAAAAAACACCAGCAAATTTCTGGGGATCCTTATTCGGTTGTTAATTATATTGTTGATGAATCAACTTTTGATACGACTGAAACGTTGGACGAATTATTATCAATCAGTCCTGATAACAATAAGATATATGATCAAACCTATGAAAGTGTTGGAACAGTTATTAATTGTTAAGGAGGAATTACATTATGGCTTTTAATCAAAATTTTAAAAAGGTGACTGAGGTAATTAATATTGAAAACTCTTCATTAGATGATGGCGGAGATGCTTTTAAGCAGACCTATGATGAAGTTTTTAAAGTGATTAATACTCAGTATGATAGTTCTCATCTTGATGCAATTTCGCCTTTAGTGAAAAATCTAATTGCTATGGATGAGGTACAAACTGAGAAATTTTATGATGAGGTAATAAAGCAGAGTTCTGTTTCCAATAGTAATGAGGATGAGTATATCAAATTAAAGCAACATATGCTTAATAAGAAAAATAAAAAGGAAGCTATTTTAGAGTATATCAAAACAGGAACAATAACACTAGCATTTGCAAATACTTTACTTACAATTGCAAAAACTCTTTTGGGATTGGTATAATAGCTATTTGTATCATATATGTCTTACGTAAAAAGTCATACGTGCTGATGTCAAGGGTTGCGGAATCGAATAGAGGAAAAGTACAGAAAACAAGGGATTTCCGGGAGTTGGAACAGTTTAGAAAAATTGTTCCAACTCCCGGATTTTTTTATTTGTTATACTGTGTGGAAACATATTCACTGCTCTTTGGAGGGATAGTTGAGTTGACAGGATAGATATGGGGTATGTTGTGGAAATAGAATGGTTAAAGGGAGGTTGAGTGATAACATTATTAAAACATGGGGGATGGTGGCAATGTAATTTATGTAAATACAAAGAAAAAGCTGGTAATTTCAATTGTGGCTCTCTTTGCACCCAAAGCAGGGTATAGAATAGGGCTGATTAAGAAAGATATAGAACTGACGTTTGAATAAAAATCAATTTGATTTTTAATTTGCAGGGCGGTATACTGAAAACCCTATACTATAACACCAGAGTTTGAAAGTGTGTAATAATGAGGATGGAGGTGTACTGGATGAACACATATAAGACGATTGATGTTGCCAGGATATTTGGCATTCATGTGAATACGGTTCGGCTGTACGAAAAATATGGGCTGATCCCAAAACCGGAAAGACGCAGTAATGGTTACCGCATATTTACTGATATCCACATTGAGCAGTTCAGGCAGGCGCGTGCTGCCCTGCAGGTTGAAGTCCTTCAAAATGGCCTCCGTAAACTGGCAGTCGATATTATTAAGGTTGCTGCATCTGGCGATTATGATGAGGCTGCCGAACTGGCCAGAAGATATATTGCAAAGGTAGATGTAGAAAGGGAAAACGCGGAAGAGGCAATTGAAATTACACGGAACATACTCTCAGGAATTGCCGGGTCTAATGGTGACGGAAAATTGTCTTTATCCAGGAGAGAAGCGGCAGAATTTTTAAATGTAACAGTGGATACCATGCGGAACTGGGAATTGAACGGATTGTTTACTGTCAGAAGGCTTGAAAATGGATACAGGGTATATTCAGAAAAAGATTTACAGCGGTTAAAGATCATACGGTCTTTGCGCTGTGCAAATTACTCACTTTCATCTATTTTGAGAATGCTCCGGGCTCTTTCCGCTGATCCGGATACAGATATCCGTGAGGCGATAGATACGCCGGGAGAGGATGATGATATTATTACAGCCTGTGACAAACTACTTACTTCATTAAGTGAGGCAGAAAAAAACGCCAGATATGTAGTCGGGCAGATAGAAAAGATGAAAAAAATGAAGTCAGAAAACCCTCCACTTGCCCACCAGCCTGAAATAAAATGCTAATCTTAACGTACTTCAAAAAAGGAGGTACGAAAAAATATGGAAACAACAATCCAGATTTCCGGGCTGAGTAAATCCTATGCCGGAAATAAAGTGATCAAGAACCTCAGCTTATCGGTCGCAGCAGGTGAGGTATACGGTCTGCTTGGCGCAAATGGTGCAGGAAAATCCACAACGATAGAATGTATGAAAACAGCCAGTGTTATAGCCAGTATCTTATATTTCCCCATGCTGATCTTCTCTGGTGCCACACTGCCTTATGAGGTGATGCCATCAGCATTGCAGAAAGCAGCAGATATTTTGCCACTGACGCAAGGGATAAAGATGCTGAAAGCAGCATCTTTGGGTTTTCCGCTGGAGTCAGTATGGATTTCAATTGTAATCATGTTTGCATTTATGATTATTTGCGGAGGCATTGCAGTCCGTTTCTTCAAATGGGAATAGACAATGGTATAGTTGACTTTATTGCAAAGACGATTTATAGTGTCATCTGCCAAGGGAAAAAGATTGACTCTCGTATTATGCGAGGGTTTACACTTAAAGTCAGGAGGTGGTTTCTTTGTTGAAAATAGGAGAATTTTCAGTCTTATCACAAATCAGTATCCATATGCTTCGGCACTATGATGAGATTGGCTTGCTGATTCCTGAGCATGTGGATGATTTCACGGGATATAGATACTACAGTGAATGTCAGCTCCCGATAGCCAACAAGATACAAGCGTTAAAAAGTATGGGGTTGGGATTAGCCTTAATCAAGGAAATATTGGCGAAATATACAAACAATGACCAACTCAAAGATTATCTCGAACTCCATGCGGTGGAACAGCGGGAAAAAATTGCGAATTTGCAAAAACAATTGAATCTAATCGAAACAACCACAGCGAATTTGGGACATGTTTCAGATATCCCTTTGTACAGTGTGGCGTTCAAAAAATTTCCTGCCCATAATGTGATTAGTATCAGAGGGAGAATAGCAACCTCAGGGAATGAAGCTGTTCTCTGGGAAAAGCTGGCAAAGGAGAGAAAATCACAAAAAATACAATTTGCAAATCCGCCTTTGAATATAGCAGTGTTCCATGATGAAGGATTCAAAGAATATGATTTAGATGTGGAGATACAGCAGGCGGTAGTTGGCAGGTATGATGACACAGAAACAATGAAATTTAAGAAAATCGAAGAAATAACAGCAGCAACACTTACGTTTAAAGGGCAGTATGGCTTGCTGCCAGAGGCAAATGAGGAAATCATACGGTGGATTACTGATAATCACTATAGGCTTGATGGGAAACGTTTCAACATATACCATGTATCCCCGGAAACGGAACAATCAGTAGAAGATATGGTTACAGAGGTGTGTTTTCCTGTAAAACCGCTATGAAAGAAGATGCTGCAATTTAGCGGCATCTTTTTTTTCATGATATTACTTGACTCTCGGACAATGCAAGGGTTTAAACTTAAGCGGAGCAAAGGAGGAAAGCGTATGAAGCGATTAGAATTGCCGCATCAGTTGGCGGATTATTTATGTCCGGTGAATGGGCTGTGTGATGTTTATGAATGGAAAACAGGAAAACGGATACCGGAAGAACTGATTTTCTATTCCAAGGCCGGCTTTCAGATGATTTCCCAGAAGAAAGCAGCAGTGCCTAAAATGATTTTTATGGGGCAGGGAAGCATTGGAAAGCGGGAATATGAATTCTGGAAAGGAATCATTGGGTATGAAGTGATAGCAGATGAAGGAAAATGCTTTCGTACAACTTGGAAAAACGTTAGGGAATTATTGAATCAGGATATACCAGTCATATTGTTTGGCTTAGATATGTTCCATTTGCCCTATCAGAGCAAGTTCTATCATAAGCTGCATATTCCGGGCCATGTTGTTCTGATGATAGGTTATGACGAAGCAAATGTATATGTTCATGATAATTCTAAAACAGAAGTACAGACCATCCCGATTGCAGAGTTGGAACTGGCATGGGCAGAAGATTATATAGGGATAAGCAAGAAAAATGCGTATTTTGGAATTGATATGAAGTCCCCGGAAAAAGATATGACTCGGATTGTGCAAAAGGGGATAGGGAAAAATGCAGAAGCCTATTTAGCTTCACCCTTAAGTTTTATGGGGCAGAGGGGGCTTGACCGATTTATTGTGGAGTTCCCGGAATGGGCAAATATATTCACGGAAGAAGAAATGCAGAAAATATATTTCCACTTTATTGAATACACAGGAAGCGTACTCCCGGAACTTCCCTATGAAATCAATGGCCAGAAATCAGGAATTCTCAATCCGCACAAGGCATCCAGGGATAAACTAGCACAGGCACTTTTGAAATATAAGGATTCCTTTGGAACTGGAGTCTGGGAAGAGGCGGCTCAGTATTTTCAGAAAAGTGGGAAGATTATTGAAGAGATTGTAGGTGGCTTTATTGAAGATGCAGCAGGACGTTCTTTCAGGCATCCTGAAAAATATATTCCGCTCTTCCAAGAACTGAGAGAGTGTGAAGACTTTGCATTCCGTAAAATGCTGGATGCATGGAACTGAGTAAAACCATATATCCGAATGTACATTTTCCAGTTTCAGAGAATCGGGCAGAGGAGGTGAGTGATATGGGAAAACTGATAGTTCTTTCTTTGGATGAATCGGAAAGAAATATATATGATAAAATATTGGAAATTGTTAATGAAGCTGATATCAGCATAGAAAGAGAAGTGGATGCGAATCTGGGTGAAATACAAATTGGCGAATTGAACATTATACCGGAGCAGCACAAGGTTTTAAGGCAGGGCAAGGAAATCAATCTGACAAACATCGAATTTCGTATTCTGTATATGCTGGCGATTCATAAAGGGATAACGCTTTCTAAAGAAAAGATTTATAATTATGTTTGGAATGGGGAGTATCTTCAGGATGACAGCAATATTACTTCCCATATCCGTCGGCTTCGGAAGAAAATAGAGAGTGATCCAAGCCAACCGGAATATATCCAGACAGTGAGAGGGGTTGGCTATAAAATAAATAGTGTGAAAAGGGAATGAGCGGTGTTCTTATATATTGGGAACACTGCTCATTCCCTTTTTTATGACAGTCTTGATTTTTAGGTGGTGTAATATCTGCGGATATGTTAATAATGATAATAAGATTTGAAGGAGGACATGGATATGCAGAATAAAATATGGGAACAGGTCGGACAGTTTTTGAACCGGTTGCGCTGTGAGAATGTAACAAGGGATACTGCGGTAGAGGTGCCAGGATACAGGGAAACCCAGGAGGAAATGGAAGCACTCCGTGAGAAATGCGAGACAGTGGTGCGGCAGTTTCCGCAGGAACGGCGGCAATTACTTGTGGATTGGATGGCAAAGCTGGAAGATATGAATTCACTGGAAGGGCAAAAAGCATACTGCCAGGGATATGTGGACTGCATCCTCCTGTTAAGCGGCATGGGGCTATTGCGACAGGATTTGTCCACAGAAGAACTTATGAAATGGATAAAGCGATAAAAGAGGCTCATTTTTACACAGAATAACTTAAAAAACACTTGCCCGCCACCTGCCCGGTTCATCGTGAATCAGACAGGTGGCGGGCAAGTCGGTATGTTCATCCAAAAAAATGATGTACCCGCATTTTTCTTTTGCTCTTCATGCCGGATGTGATAATGCTGTGCCATGAAATATTCCATATCTTTTTCCGAAAAGGAATATTCCCCCTTTCCATCGAGCCGGTCAGGAGTCCCTGTTTGTAAAAATCCGTTAAAAAACCGTGAACAGCCTATTCATACCACTAAAAGTTTTGAGATCAACCAATTGGTGGATGATATTTATTTTTTTTCGGGGATATGATATAATGTCCGCAGGATATTATACCGGCACCGGTTTGCCGTCCGACGAAGGAGGACATCTTCCTTGGCAAATCATGCACATGCCCGCAGGGAACATGCCGGAACGACATGGAATAATAGCGAGTGGCAAAGCAAACGGCAAGTAACTTGTGGGAGGACACAGAAAAACGAAAGGAGCATTTGAATGCCTGCATTTTATACACATTATATTTTCGGAAGATTCGGATACCACGACATGGAGGAAGGAGCACTAAAGGAAATGGTGCGCAGGCACAAAAAGGTTTATTCCTTTGGGCTTTCCGGACCGGATATCTTTTTTTATTTTGCCCCGGATCAGCTTCTTGTGCATCCGACACCGGGTTCGAGGCTGCACGAGGAGAAGTGTGGTGCTTTCCTGCGCTGCATGTTAAGGGAAGCCCTGGCACTTTCCGGGGAGGAGAGGGCGGTCGCAGTTTCTTATCTCGCGGGGTTTATCGGGCATTACGCGCTTGATGTCAGCTGCCATCCGCATGTCTATGAATATATCGAAGAGGAGGCGGCATTTTTGGAGAGGGGAGAGGGCGGACGGGTAAGCGATGGGAGCATGCACTTTCGGATACGGCGCAGGCCGCGCGCGCATCGGGTTTCACGGCATGAAAAGACCGGTATCCATTTCCGCTATGAATGTGCGATGGATCATTATTTTCTGGAGTATTATGCATCGAAAAGGGCGGGGCAGCTGCGCCAGAGGAAGATGGTGTATCTGGCACCAAAGGAGCGGAAGGTGATCGCGCGTCTGGTCGCCGCGGCTTACAATAAAACGTATGACCGCCCCCATATGAGCGAGGCTTCCATGCGTGCCGTGCTTTTCTGTGTGCGCATGGTACAGCACCTGATCTGCGACCCGTATGGCAGGAAGGAGAAGATTCTTTGCCCGTTGGAAAAATTTGTTTATCGCCATCCGTTTCTGGCAGGCCTTTTTGTCAATGACAATTGCTATAGCATTGGGAAGGAGGAGTGGGAAAAAATGGATGAGTTGTTTCGGAGCGGACGCAGGGAATATAAGGCGATGTCCGATGCGTTGGGAGAAGTAATCGCAAGTGCATGGATGCTGTCGGAGACGGGAGCTTCTTTCGGAAAAGAGACAAAAAACACCGCGGCAATACGGCAGGCAAGGATACGCTATGAAAGGGCGTTAAAGCTTTTTGCGGATGCGCTCGGCAGTCGGTCATACCATACCGGGATGCCGGTATAAGGATGTGGGGGAGACAATGTTTTATGGAAAAGAGAAATATCGTGGAATTTGATCCGAAACTGCTTGGTGCAATCCAGGAAATTATGGGCAGGTTACCGGCCATCCCGGGGGATCTTTCCAGTATCAAAGCGCTTACCATATTTGACAAGCATAGTATGAAAGGGGAACCCGGTTGGATTTTTTTGAATTGGATCCGATTTGCGCCCGGACATTTTTCTGCGGTTGGGATGATGGAAAATCTGCATACCCTGCTGTTCAAAAATCACGGGGTATTGCACGTGAAGGATTTTACGTTCCTTTCCCGTTTAAAGCGGTTAAAAAAGCTGGATCTGAGCGGGACGGATTTTTCGGACTGTACATTACTAAAAAATCTTCCGGCCCTGCAATATGCCGTGCTGCCGGATCGGCGGCAGCTTCTCCATACAGAAGTTTTAAGGGAACTTTCGGCAAGGGTGGAAACAAAAAGCGAGAAGGAGGAGCGGGAGTATTGCCGTTGGCTGCTCGGAAGCGAAGAGAAGGGAAAGGCCGGGGAGTGCGAAAATGCGGCCATGCCGTTTCCTGCTCCTGTGTATACGGCAGACCGGCGGCTGATTGGCTGGATTGCCGCGAGCCAGAAGGGGTTACCAAAAACGCCGGCGGGGTTGATGAAAATAAGGGAGATTGACAGTTTAAGCGTGGAAGTTTTCCGGACCGATTTTATGGGGAAGCTTCCTTCTTGGCTCTCGGAAAAAGAAGGGGATTTTTCTCTGCTTGCCAAATTACCGAATTTGCGGGTTCTGTTTTTGTGGAATACGGATCTGGATGATTTTTCATTTTTGTCCGACTGCAGGCAGCTTTCCTATATAAATCTCTGGAATACCGGTTTTACGGATTGCGGTATACTGGCAAAGCTGCCCTCCTTGCGGTGTGTCTGTCTGCCGGAGGCAGGAAGGCTCAAGGGTCTTGAGGTTCTGGCTGCGCGGCGGGAAGCGGAGATGACCCAGAAGAAAGAAGATTTATGGGATTTTGTCTTAGAGGGCGGCAGGGCGGAACTGCCGGATACAACTTCGCTGCTCATAAAGACTGAGCCGGAACGTTTCAAGGCGGAGGAGAAAGAAGATTTGCGAAAGCAGGAATATGAAGCGGAGGATGGTGGAAAGAGAAAGGAAAAGAAGGGGGAGAAAAAAGAGCAGGAGCAGGCGGAGTCCGAACGGGAAAGGCAAATTCTTATGATGCTTTCCCGTTTGGATGCTGCAAGAAAAGGAATGCCAATGCCGCAGGAACCAAAAGAAGGAGTTCCGTTTTTCCAGGATGACGAGTTTGACAATTTAGCGGTTATTTCCGGGGAGGAGGTTGTGATTTCCTACAAAGGGGATTGCAGGGTGCGCCATGTGGTGGCGCAGTTTTTTATGGAGGCGGAATTGTCGCCGGCCTGGGATGCCTTTTGTGCACTGGAGGAGGAAAAGGATAATTGGAGAAGGCTTTCTGCAAAACGGGCGAAAGAGATGACGGACGAGCTTTGCCGCCTGATCATGGAGGAAAACGTCGAGGAATTGTTCCTATCGCTGGATCCGTGGGGGGAGGGGCCTTATCTGACATTGGATTTTGCCGGAGGATGGGCTGCGATCGATTACATGGACGATGAGAATGCAGTTTATTACAGTATTTACAATCCGGCATACACAAAAGGTTCCGAACTATGTCCGGTGCAGGTTGGGGGACAGAGCCCGGTGCCCAAAATGCTGGCCACCGAAGACGTGGGACAAACCGTGGAGATTGTCCGGTATTTCCTTAAGAAAGGGCAGCTGCTGCCGGGGACGCTCTGGAAAACAAACCAGAAGAAGTAGGGGCTGGGAATTTGTCTGATTTTTACTGGAATGTTTTTGCATATCCACTTGAAAACTAAAGTATTTTAATGTATACTAAAACATAGAACAAATCATGCCGTCATTGGGGAGCGGCAGAACTGGAGGTAAACTTATGGGATATGATGTAAAGAACGCGCTGGAAACCGGAAAAACCGCACTGGGAATTGAATTCGGCTCCACGAGGATCAAGGCGGTGCTGATTGACGAGAACAATAACCCGGTCGCATCGGGAAGCCACGACTGGGAAAACCGTTATGAGAACGGGATATGGACTTATTCCCTTGACGATATCTGGACGGGGTTGCAGGATGCTTACAAGAACCTGGTGGCGGATGTTAAGGCGCAGTACGGGGTTGTATTAAAGAAAATCGGTGCGATCGGTTTTTCGGCGATGATGCACGGCTATATGGTCTTTGATGAGAAAGATGAACTGCTTGTCCCGTTCCGCACATGGCGCAACAATATCACCGGGGCGGCATCCGAAGAACTGACGAAGCTTTTTGGCTACCATATCCCGCAGAGATGGAGCATCGCGCACCTGTACCAGTCCATTTTAAACGGGGAGGAGCATGTCGGGAAAATACATACATTGCTCACGCTCGCGGGCTATATCCATTGGAAGCTGACCGGGCGCAAGGTGCTCGGTGTCGGTGAGGCATCCGGGATGTTCCCGATCGACATCGCAACCAAGGATTTCAATGCGCGGATGGTCGCGCAGTTTGACGAATTGGTAGCTAAGAAACAGTATGGCTGGAAGCTGCGCAGTATTCTGCCGCAGGTGCTTGTGGCGGGGGAGGACGCAGGAGAATTGACGGCGGAGGGCGCGAAGCTGCTTGACGTGTCGGGAAACCTTGAGGCGGGGATACCTCTGTGCCCTCCGGAGGGGGATGCCGGCACCGGCATGGTGGCGACCAACAGTGTAGCGGAACGCACAGGTAATGTCTCGGCGGGGACTTCCGTGTTCGCGATGATCGTGATGGAAAAGGAATTAAAGAAAGTTTATGATGCGATCGACCTCGTGACTACCCCGACCGGCAGCCTTGTGGCGATGGTGCACTGCAATAACTGTACTTCCGACCTCAATGCCTGGGTGGGGCTGTTCCGTGAGTTTGCGGAAAGCTTTGGTATGAAAGTGGATATGAACGAGCTGTTTGGCACGCTCTACAACAAGGCTCTTAAGGGGGACGCGGACTGCGGGGGGCTTCTCGCGTACAATTATTTTTCCGGTGAGCACATTACGGGCTTTACCGAAGGCCGTCCGCTGTTTGTGCGCACCCCGGAGAGCAAATTCAATCTTGCGAACTTTATGAGGGTACATTTGTTCACATCCCTCGGCGCGTTAAAGACGGGGCTTGATATTCTCTTTAAAGAGGAAGGTGTGCAGGCAGACCGCGTGACCGGGCACGGCGGGCTTTTTAAGACGAAGGGAGTCGGCCAGAGCATCCTTGCGGCGGCGATGAACACGCCGGTATCCGTGATGGAAACGGCAGGAGAGGGCGGTGCTTGGGGTATTGCGCTCCTTGCGGCTTATATGAAGAACAAAAAAGATGGGGAGACACTGGACGCATACCTGAACGAGCATGTTTTCGGCGGCAATACCGGAATCTGCGTAGATCCAAAGGCGGAGGATGTCGCAGGCTTTGACGAATTTATAAAGCGTTATGCGGCAGGGCTTGCAATCGAGCATGCGGCAGTCGCAAACATGAAATAAGAAGTTTTTGGAAGCGGATTGGTGTTGCCGGGGTTTTCATGATGGCACAGGGGCTGCCAAACAAAGCAAAGGAATTTCTTTGTTCTGTTTGGCAGCTTTTAGTAATCTTTGTGCTTTCTGCCGTGCTCGGAACGGTCTGGAAAGCCAGATGGGAAAATAGGTGTAAAAATGAAAAAAATAGTTGACAAGGAAAAAAGAATGTGATATTATATAAATCGTTCGGTAAGGGTAACACAAACATAATATGTGTGCTTAGCTCAGCTGGATAGAGCGTCTGACTACGGATCAGAAGGCCGGGAGTTCGAATCTTCTAGCACACGTCTAAAAAAGGCAATATCCCTGTTAAGATTTTTAGCAGGAATATTGTCTTTTTTGTTTTTGACAGAGCGGAACTTTTGCGGATGACAGATTGGACATCCCGGAGGGGTATGGTATAATATCCTGTGGATATTATACCAGCGCCGGTTCGCCGTCCGACGAAGGAGGACACCTTCCATGGCGAAGCGTGTGCATCCGCCGGGGGATACCATGTCGACAGACATTATACCAGCGCTGATTTGCCGTCCGACCGGAGGGAGGACAGTTTCATCGGGCATGGATCTGACGGTCGCAACTTGCCGGAACGGTATCGAAAAGACCATTTGGCTTTTTGTTAAGACGAACTTTTTAAGGGATGGGAAAAATCGGGCGAAAAAGCACCAGAGGACGGTTAAAAACCGTTTTCGGCGGCAAAATGGCAACGGCAATCTTATATTTTGGGGGATGAAACCTATGAAGATTAGAAAGGCAACGGAGCATGAACTGTTGGAATTGTGGGGATATGAGAGTATCCATACTGCTTCTTCGAATGCAAAATTCTTTTGCGATAACATAAAAAGAGGAAATACCGAATTTTGGACGCTCGATTACGATGGAGAACTGGTTGGAGAGTTGTATGTTTTCTATGACCTTGAGGACAAAGATTTTGCAGATGGCAAAAGAACGGCATATCTTTGTGCATTCAGAGTCAGAACAGATTTTCGTGGTCAGGGATTAGGGACAAAATTGATCTGCCACGTGATTGAGCACATAAAGGAGTTTGGATATCATAGGATATCCATTGGTGTTGACACTACAGATATGGCTAATATTCGTTTATATAAACGGCTTGGTTTTACAATCAAGGGAAAGGAGTGTGCGGAGGATCCTTGTGACAGGGACGAAAATATGCAACCAAAATCATGTCCTAGCTTTTGGCTGTTATATAAAGAGGTCTAAATAATCTGCTTGACTAATCTGGCATGTATTGGATATGGGGCAAGAGAAAGAATCGTCGGTGATCCGGATGTGTATTCCGGACGTTGAATTGCACAAGGGAAAAGAATTGCTTGATGGAATTGTGTGAGTATCTTGTATAATAAGGGAAGCGCAAAGCCTGCATAAATAAGGCTTTGCGCTTCCCATTTTCAAAATCATAAATGGATTTAATAATTCCGTCTCAGGAAAGCTTTAATGTCCAACTGCTGCCGTCGATGACGCGGGTTGCGAAGCTTTCATAAAAGTCCGGTTCGTGGCAGATCAAAAGGATGCTCCCGCCGTATGCGGTAAGTGCGCGTTTTAGCTCGTCCTTTGCATCCACATCCAGATGGTTGGTCGGCTCGTCGAGCAGCAGGAAATTTGTCTCGCGGTTGATGAGCTTGCACAGGCGCACTTTTGCCTGCTCGCCGCCGGAGAGGACGCGCACCTGGCTTTCAATATGTTTCGTTGTCAGCCCGCATTTTGCGAGGGCGGAGCGCACTTCGTACTGCGTCCAGGAAGGGTATTCACACCAGAGCTCCTCAATGCAGGTATTGTTTTTTGCACCGGTCATTTCCTGCTCAAAATATCCTTGATATAGGTAGTCGCCGAGGACGACGCGGCCTTGTAGGGCGGGAACCAGCCCGATGATGCTTTTGAGCAGCGTGGTCTTACCAATGCCGTTCGCGCCGCGCAGGACAAGCTTTTCCCCGCGCTCCATCGAGAAAGTCAGGGGCTTTGAGAGTGCTTCTTCATAGCCGATGACAAGCTGCTCGGCAGAGAAGACATAGCGGGAGGAGGCGCGGGCTTCCCGGAAACGGAATTCCGGTTTCGGCTTTTCTTTTGCCAGTTCGATCACTTCCATCTTGTCCAACTTTTTTTGGCGCGACATTGCCATGTTGCGTGTCGCCACGCGTGCCTTGTTGCGTGCAACAAAATCCTGTAATTCGCTGATTTCCTGCTGCTGCTTTTTATATGCGGCCTCCAGCTGGCTTTTCTTTACCTCATAAACTTCTTTAAATTTGTCATAGTTGCCGACGTAGCGGTTTAATTCTCCGTTCTCCATATGATAGATCAGGTTGACGACACTGTTTAAGAACGGGATATCGTGGGATATGAGGATAAAGGCATTTTCATAATCATTTAAGTAGCGTTTCAGCCATTCGATATGCTCTGTATCAAGATAATTTGTGGGCTCGTCGAGCAAAAGTATGTCCGGTTTTTCGAGCAATAGTTTTGCGAGAAGGATTTTTGTGCGTTGTCCTCCGGAAAGCTCGGTCACGTCGCGGAAAAGTCCAAGCTCGTTTAAACCGAAGGCGCGGGCGACTTCTTCCACTTTACTGTCAATATTGTAAAAGTCATGTGCCTCAAGATGCTCTTGGATTTCGGAAAATTCTTCCATCATTGCGGCGAGTGCCGCCTCATTGGCATCCCCCATCTGCGTACAAAGTTCGTTCATGTGCGCTTCCAGTTCATAGAGATAGCCGAAAGCCGATGCCAGAACGTCGCGGACCGTCATGCCCTTTTCCAGAACCGCGTGCTGGTCAAGATAGCCCGCCCGCACATTTTTCGCCCATTCCACCGTGCCCTCATCCGGCATCAGGTCTCCTGTTACAACATTTAGGAAGGTGGATTTTCCCTCGCCGTTTGCACCGACCAACCCGATGTGTTCCCCTTTTAAGAGGCGGAAGGAAACATCGTTGAAAATGGTGCGGTCGCCGAAGCCGTGATTTAGGTGTTCCACATTTAATATGCTCATTTTAAAATGATCCTTTCTTAATATAACAGTCCCGCAAAAGTCATCCCGGTATATTCCGCGCCAAAGCATGTTTCTGCCTGCAGGTCTGCCAGAAACACACTTCCAGTGCAGCCCGTGTTTTTGCCGGCTTGCAGCTTTGCGAAGAAAGCAGTAATCTCATTTTAACAGATGCATGGGTAAATCACAACAAATTTTAAAGAAATCCGTATAGTTTTGAAAAGAGCAGGCATAATAAGCTATGTACCAAATATCAGAAGGAAGCGCGGGATAAGCGCGGAATGGAGGAAAAACATGAGTACAGAGAATAACACAAACAAGAATAACAGCCAGAACAGTTCTCAGAACAGCTCCCAGAACAAGAGCTCGAACTGCAGCAATTCCACAAGGAATTCGGAGTCCCAGAACAAGACTTCGAACAAGACGGGCAACCGCACTTCGAACAAGACCTCGAACAGCTACGAGAACGAGTAAGTTTACCCGAAACGCAATGTTTGCAGGACATCATTGGAAAAGTGGTATCCGCATGATATATCCTGCTTGCAGGGCATGGGCATAAACGCGCAAAAATTCAGCCTAGGCAAAATGCCGCGGCTGTTTTTTGCGTGTTTATGCCCATACATATTGCGCGCATGCCGCCAGTCCGCCGGCTGTATTGGTGATGCAGCATCCGTGGAGACATTCGGGGAGGTTCCGTAACCATCCTTCCCCTGCCCGCATAAACTATATCAGGGTGTGCCAGAACATGTGATCTTGGCTCTTTTCCCTGTGAAAAACGTTTTCGGGTACATCTTGGCAGATGGTGAAGAATCTAAAAGCAGGAGGTGGGACACCTTGGAGGAACAAAATACGCAGTTGTATGAGTTTTTGGAACGGCTGGGAAAACCCGGCTGTATTTTTATAGACCTGCGGACACCGCAGGAATTCAGGGAAGGGCATCTTGCGGGGGCAGTCAATATTCCGTATGACGACCTTGCAAAGAAAAAGAGCCGTCTTCGCAGGCAGGATCAGCTTTTCCTATACTGTGACCGCGGCAATGTCAGCCTGATGGCATACAGGGATTTAAAACGCGACGGTTTTCAGGTTACCAATCTCTGGGGCGGTGTATATGCCCTGGAAAAAGCATTTGGCAGTATGGACCAAAAATTCGTTGACATGGTCTGGAAAAAGAATTAGAATACAGGAAAGAAATTGAAATGAAAATAAGTTCACGAAGGACGGAACGGAGGAAATGTGGCGATTTACGAATATGTATCACCGTGCCATTTTGGCTTGGAAGCGGTGTTAAAAAAGGAGATTACGGAGCTTGGGCTTGAGATCGTTTCGGTGGAAGACGGGCGGGTGACGTACCGCGGCGGCGAGGGTGCAGTTGCCCGTGCCAATACTTTTTTGCGCACGACGGAGCGCGTGCTGCTGCTTGTGGCAAAATTTAAGGCGGAAACTTTCGATGAACTGTTTGAGAAGACAAAGGCACTGCCGTGGGAAGATTTCATCCCGAGGGATGGGAAATTCTGGGTTGCTAAAGCGACTTCGGTCAAAAGTAAGCTTTTCAGCCCTTCGGACATTCAGTCCATCATGAAAAAGGCAGTGGTGGAGCGCCTAAAACAGAAATATCATCAGGACTGGTTTGCCGAGACCGGGGCGGGTTATCCGATCCGCGTCACGATCATGAAAGATGAGGTTGCCGTCGGGATTGACACATCAGGGGAATCCCTGCACAAACGGGGATACCGCAGGCTGGCGAGCAGGGCACCGCTCACGGAGACCCTCGCCGCGGCGCTGATTGCCCTGACCCCGTGGAAAAAGGACAGGGTTTTGGTTGACCCGTTCTGCGGCAGCGGCACGATACCGATCGAGGCGGCGATGATGGGACAAAATATAGCACCGGGCAGGAAGCGCACCTTTTTGGCGGAACAGTGGAAAAATCTGATTCCGGCGATGCATTTCGCGAGGGCGCGCGAAGAAGCGGACGATATGGTGCTGCGCGATGTCACGCTGAGTATCCAGGGATATGATATCGACCGGGATATCGTGGACGCGGCGAGGCAGAACGCGATACTTGCAGGGGTGGATGGGCAGATCCATTTTCAGGCAAAGCCGGTCGCCGAACTTTCCAGCCCAAAGAAATTCGGCTTTATCGTCACAAACCCGCCGTACGGGGAGCGGATGGAGGAAAAGACGGCGATGCCTGCACTTTACCGGGAGATTGGGGAGACGTTCGCAAAGCTTGATACATGGTCGTATTATATCATAACGGGCTTTGAGGACGCACAGAAATATATCGGCAGGAAAGCGGACAAGAACCGCAAGATATATAACGGAATGATGAAAACATATTTCTACCAGTTCCAAGGGCCAAAGCCGCCCAAAGGTGGGAAGGCAGACCGGGCGGAAAGCAGGTTGTGATTGTTCTGGGTAGATGCAGAAGCGTTCCAAAAAAGAATCCGTCAGCCAGGCAGTTGTTTTTCGCATATTCCTGCGGAACAACTGTCTGGCTGACGGGTTAGTTTGTCTTGTTATTTTTTTTGGCAGGGGCAGGGTTTCCACCCTGTTTTTTTGTACATACCTGTTCGATAAACTGTAAAATATCACCCATGATCTCTTTGCGGTTCAGCTCATTTAACAATTCGTGGCGGCAATTTTCATAGAGGATACAGTCCGTGTTTTCATATCCAAGTTTTTTGTACAGGTCAAGCAGGCGGATGATCTCATCCCCGTAGCGGCTGACGGGATCCTTGTCCCCGGAGATCAGCAAAATCGGCAGGTTCTTCGGTGTGTTGCGGATATTCGCGGGCTTTGTGACATAAGTACCAAGCTTTACGAGGTCGCGGTAAAAGCCGGCGGTACAGATAAACCCGCAATAAGGGTCGTTCATGTAGAGACCGACCGCGGCCTGGCTGCGCGTGAGCCAGTCGTTTGCGGTGCGCTCGGAAAGTGCGGTGTACTGCTTGCGTTCAAAGAGCGCATGGTTGAGCCAAGGGGAGGGGTGGCGCTTCCCTTTCAAAAGGCAGACAAGGGACGTGGCGATGAGGCCCGCCGCAGAATCTGCGGAGGATGGGGCGGTCGAGCCGGAAAAAATAGCCGCGTCGACGAGATTGCTGTACTCGGTCGCGCCGCGTGCGACGAGGGAGCCCATGCTGTGCCCGAACAAGACCAGATATTTTCCCCGCTTTTGCTCGGACAGATAGCTTAAGACATCGACGGCATCCAGAATCAGCTTTTCCCAACCGTGTGTCTCCGCGATAAAGCCGAGCTCTTCTAATTTTTTGTCGGTCCCGTGCCCGCGGTGGTCGTACAAATATACATCATATCCGTTTTCATTCAGAAAAAGCGTAAATTCCCGGTAGCGGTTATGGTGTTCCGCCATCCCGTGAAGAACCAGTACCGTACCTTTTACTTCGGTGTTATCGGTAAAAAAGGGATAGAGAGTTGTTGTATATCCATCGTCATGTATTAAAAGCAGTTCTTCCTGTTTCATGTATTCCTCGCATTCTGCCCAGGCGGCAAAAATTTTCCTAAAGTGACCCACGGTCACGATTTTGTTTTAATATTGTACCAGATAATTGGAAAAAAGGCAATCCGCTTTCCGCAGGAAATGATTTTTCTTCGTTGACAACAGAAGGATATTGTGGTAAAATTGGAAGCGGGTGTATGGCCGGGCAGCGGCAGATGGGTATTACCGAAAGAAAACAAAGGAGGTTTTACAGCATATGGAGCAGTACAAACAGGAATTCATCAACTTTATGGTGGAAGCGAATGTGTTAAAATTCGGAGATTTTACCTTAAAGAGCGGCAGGAAATCCCCGTTTTTCATGAATGCGGGCGCGTATGTGACAGGCAGCCAGTTAAGGAAACTTGGGGAATATTATGCCAGGGCAATCCATGACCATTATGGTTTGGATTTTGATGTATTGTTCGGGCCGGCATACAAGGGAATCCCGCTTGCGGTCGCAACTTCGATGGCGATCAGTGAACTTTATGGCGTTGATATCCGGTATTGCTCAAACCGCAAGGAGGCGAAGGATCACGGGGATACCGGTATTTTGCTCGGCAGTTCCATAAAGGACGGTGACCGCATTGTAATCATTGAGGATGTGACGACTTCCGGAAAATCCATCGAGGAGACCTTCCCGATCATGAAAGCGCAGGGGGATGTCAGCATCAGGGGGCTTATGGTATCCCTAAACCGCATGGAACGCGGGAAAGGGGAAAAGAGTGCCTTAGAGGAGATCACAGAGCTTTACGGCATCCCGGCAAACGCGATCGTGTCGATGGCGGATGTTGTGGAGCAGCTTTACAATAAAGAATGTGGCGGCAGGGTTGTGATCGACGATACCCTAAAGGCAACAATCGACGCATATTATCAACAATATGGAGTAAAATAGCCAGAGGCTTACATTGGAAAGAAAGGACATGGTGAATGGCATGGAAAAGGTTTACAAGGCAATGAAAATGGTCGGTGTGACCAACATCATCTTTGGGATTTTGATGACGGTGTTCGGGGCGGTCATGGGGGCTTTTATGATCGTGGGCGGCGCGCGGTTGCTGCACCGCAAAAAGGATCTGACATTTTAATCCTGCCCGGAGGGTGGCAGCTTTTTGGAGAATTGAGAGACGGAGGGGGATATGTCAAATCCATATTTGCCAAAATGGGAGTATATACCGGACGGGGAACCACGCGTGTTCGGCGACCGCATCTATGTCTATGGTTCGCATGACCGCGCGGGTTCCGATAAGTTCTGTGATTATGTGTTGAAATGCTGGAGTGCGCCTTTGGGCGGGTTGGACCACTGGGTGTGCCACGGTGACATTTTCCATACGAGGGTAGACCGCGACCACGCTTCGGACACGCCCTGGACGAAGGAAAACAATGAACTGTACGCGCCGGATGTCATTGAGAAGGACGGAAAATACTATCTCTATGCCTACATTGTGGGCTCGGTCGGCTGCGTGGCGGTGAGCGACCGGCCGCAAGGACCGTTTTCGCTGCTTTCGCAGTACCGTTATACAATTCCGGATGCCGTGTGCTGCAACGGATGGTTCATTGATCCGGGGGTTTTGGTGGACGACGACGGCCGGGTCTACATTTATTGCGGCTATGAGCGCTCTTTTATGGCGGAAGTCAATGCGGAAAACATGTATGAGATCCTGGACGGCAGCTGCATCGAGCATATTATCCCTTGCAGGCTGCCAAAGGAATGTGCGCCGGGAGTGGAAAAAGCCCCGGTTTCTTGCGGGCAGCCGGGTTCTGTCGGGGACGGGCGGAGCGCAAAATCAGCGAACCCGCCCACCGTGCCCGGGATGCCGGTCGCGGATTCCTACGGTTTTACGGAGGAAGAAAGCCTGTTTTTTGAAGCCTGCTCCCCGCGCAAGATCAACGGCATCTACTACCTGATCTACTCGCCGAAGCGCGGCAGCCGTCTTGCGTACGCGACCTCGGACAAACCGACGGGTCCTTTTACCTACCGCGGGTTTATTGTGGATAACGGTGTGGACTATCCGGGCGGCAACGATCATGGTTCGGTGGCATGCATCCGCGGGCAGTGGTATGTTTTTTACCACCGTATGACAAACGGCACGATCATGTCGCGGCGCGGGTGCGCGGAGCGGATTGAATTTTTGCCGGACGGCACGATCGTCCCGGTGGAAATGACATCGCTCGGCTTTGCGGATGCGCTCTCGCCGTACGAGATCACACCCGCGGAGGCGGCATGTGTCTTAAAGGGCGGCGCGTTTGTGACGGAGCACAATGTCTTTGAACGCGTTGTGACAAACATCCGGGACGGGGCGGTGATCGGTTACCGGTATTTTGATTTCGGGGACGATTTTTCGAGCCGGACAATGGAGTTTGCGGCAAAGACAAGCGGTTGTGGCTGTGATGCGGTCTTACATATCTGGATTGACGGTGAGGACGGGGAATGTGGGCATGAGATCGGAAGCTGTGAGATCGGGCGCGACGGCGGGATCGTGAACTGTGTGACGCAGGTCGTGACCGGGCGGCACGCGCTGTATTTTACCGTGACCACGGGATATCATGGTTGGACGGGGGAGTTTTTTGCAGGCCGCACGTTGTTTGAACTGAAGGAATTTGTATTTATGAAATAGTATAAGGAGGCCGTTTACGGACGGCAGAATGAGAGGGGATATGAGAAAGTTTGTTTCAAAAAGATCAATGGGAAAATCATGGAAGAGGACATTGTGCGCGGTGCTTGGCTCGGCGATGGTGCTTGCCGGCTGCGGCGGGGAAGATGCCGTTGGGGGAGAGCCGACGCAGGCCGTGAATCCGGGCGGGGACGGGCAGGTTACGCCGGAGGCGACCCCGGAACCGACAAAGGCGGAGGAGCCGACAAAGGCACCGGAAGAGGTGACCCCGGAACCGACGAAAGCGGAGGAGCCGACAAAGGCACCGGAAACGGACCCGGAACCGACAAAGGAAGCTACGGGGGATTCCGACACCCAGACAGTGGCAATGCGTGATATGACGACGATGGAATATGTGCAGAGCCTCGGGGTCGGGATCAACCTCGGAAATACTTTTGAGAGCTGCGGCTGGGAGGCGGACACCGTAACCGCATACGAGACCGGATGGGGCAGCCCTGCCATCACCCCGAGGATCATCGAAGGTTACGCGAAATGCGGCTTTGGCGTGATGCGCATCCCGGTTGCATGGTCAAACCTGATGGGGGACGATTACACCATCAATGATAAATATCTGGCGCGTGTTAAGTCGGTCGTGGACTGTGTGCTGAAAAACGACATGTGCGTTATCCTGAATATCCATTGGGACGGCGGCTGGTGGACCGGTTTTTCCGAACCGGACAAAAAGGATGAGTGCATGTACAAATATGAGCGCATCTGGACACAGCTTACCGAAGCATTCGGCGAATATAATGACCACCTGATGTTCGAATCCCTCAACGAGGAGGGCTGCTGGGAGAACCTCTGGAACCGCTACGGCGGTGTAACGCCGGGGAAGGCACAAGCGTATGCGCTTTTGAATGAGATCAACCAGAAGTTCGTGGATATTGTGCGGGGTTCGGGCGGGAACAACGCTCTGCGCCACCTGCTGATCGCGGGCTATTCGACCGATATTGAGCTGACCTGTGACGAGCTTTTCAAAATGCCGGAGGATCCGGCGGGCCGCATGGCAGTCTCCGTTCATTATTATACGCCGTCCACTTTTGCGATCCTTGATGAGGACGCAAGCTGGGGCAAGATGCAGCCGGACTGGGGAACCGAAGAAGAATACGAGTTTTTGTATAAAAATATGGACATGATGAAAGAGCATTATATTGACAAGGGAATCCCGGTCATTGTCGGCGAGTTTGGGAGCGCGACGAGGAATAAGGCGGAAGGGGCGGTAAACCGCTATCTGACGGCTGTCTGTGAGGCGGCTTATTCCCGCGGTATGTGCCCGGTGCTCTGGGATATCACAAATGTGTTTTATAACCGCAGTGCGGCGAAGTTCATTGATGATGAACTTCTGGCCGGGCTGATGGCGGTGCTTGAGATAGAGCGGTAGGGAAGAAAAATCCCAAACGATTCTGACTTATCCCATATAAATAAGCCGGGGGCTTACGCCGGAATTTCAGGCTTCCGGTGCAAGCCCCCGGCTTAAATGGGGAAAGGCACGGATGATGAAAATGACAATATGTCCAATAACGGTAGTAAAGGAACAATACAAAAATACGCATAATCGCAAACTTTGCGGCCGGCAATGAATAGAAATGGTAATGGATCGGAAGCAGCATAGTATTTTTTAAGGCATCCCATAAAAAGGGCAGATGGAGTAATCTTGATGCCGATTATGTGGGATGCCTTTTTATAAATGTCAGCCAATTATTGTCGAACACAATCTAGTGCTTGATTTTATACGGAGTTTATGGTATTTTTATAAAGTATTCTGAAAATTGCATCCCGCATGACGGCGCTGTCCATGCGGGGGCGTGGATGTACTTCTGGAGGGACGGGGTATTCTCCGGGTGGTTCATCCCTATATTATGTACGGCGCAGAAAGAGGTTGTTTCCTTATGGAAAAGTATTTTCAGGTAAAAGAAAAGGGATCCACGGTCAAGACCGAGATTCTGGCGGGACTTACGACCTTCATGGCGATGGCTTACATCCTCATGGTCAATTCGGGCATGTTTTCGGATCTGGCGGAGATGTCCGGCACGACAGCGGATAAGATGTACAACGCGGTCTATATTGCCACGGCGATTTCCGCGGTCGCGGGCACGCTTTTGATCGGCCTGCTTGCCAATCTGCCGCTTGCGCAGGCTTCCGGTATGGGCCTGAATGCGTTTTTTGTCTATACCGTATGTTTTGGCTTCGGGCTGACTTACGCAAATGCGCTGCTGCTGGTTCTTTTTGACGGTGTGCTGTTCATCGCCCTGACGCTGACCGGTGTCCGCAAGAAGATTTTTGATGCGATCCCGGCCTCCGTGCGCATGGCGATCCCGGCAGGCATCGGCCTGTTCATCGCGTTCCTTGGTCTCCAGAACGCGGGAATTGTCGTGCTGAACAGTTCCACCTGTGTCACCCTTGTGTCGTTCAATGTGTTTAACGGTACGGCGACCTGGGCGACGATCATGCCGCTGCTCGTCACGATCTTTACGCTGATCGCGATCGCCGCACTTTCCGCGCGTAAGATCAAGGGCGCTGTGTTCTGGGGGATGCTTGGCGGCACGCTGGCTTATTATATCCTTGGGTTCACGGTGAAGGATTTTTATGTGGGTTTTGGGGACAAGTTCAATTTTAACCCGTTCGCCGCATTTAAAGATTTCGGGGAGCTTGCGCTCGGCAAGGTATTCACGCAGGGTTTTGATTTCTCCGGATATCTGGCAGACCACAGCACCGCTTCGCTCATCATCCTTCTGGTGACGACTGCGCTCGCGTTCTGTCTTGTGGATATGTTTGATACGCTTGGCACGTTGTTCGGCGCATGCTCCCGCGGGAATATGCTGACCGAGAAAGGCGAGGTTCCGAATTTTGAGAAGGCAATGCTCTCCGACGCGATCGCTACGGTCTGCGGTTCGGTCTGCGGTACATCGACGGTCACGACCTTCGTAGAGGCATCTTCCGGTATTGCGGAGGGCGGGCGCACCGGGCTTTCTGCAATGGTGACGGCTGCAATGTTCTTTATCACGATGTTCCTGAGCCCGATCGCCTCGCTGATCCCGGGCTGCGCTACGGCGGCTGTCCTGATCTTTGTCGGTGTCCTCATGATGGGTGCGGTATTAAAGATTGAGTGGAATGATCCTGCCATCGCGCTTCCGGCCTTCCTCACGATCTCGTTCATGCCGTTTACGTACAACATCAGCTATGGTATTGCGTTCGGTCTGATTTCCTACATTTTCTTAAAACTGTTTACGGGTAAGGGGAAGGAAGTGAATGTTGGGACATGGGTGATCGGCGCACTGTTTGCGGCGATGTTCTTCCTGACGCACTAAGCGTTTGGCGCATTGGAAACAATGTGCGGATGATCACAAAAAACTGTCGTGTGGGGATCCCTGCACGGCAGCTTTTTTGTGTGCAGATGTGTACGGGGAAATCGCTGCCGCTATGGGGTACTTTGGTGCGTGTGCGGAAAGAAAAAAGCGCTCCCTTATTTCCGTTCTTTTGGATTTCTCATACACGGAAACCGGCAGACTTATGGTAGCAGTAACATCTTTCATTAAGATTATTGACAGTAAAATTGCAGCAGTTGATGAATGTTGGGCAGACGATGGTGTTGTACTTGGCTGGAGACTGGATAAACACATTAGAAATGCGGTTTTATAACTTCCCGGTTTGCCAATAAGCCTAAAATGACAGTTGACCCATCCGAGTTCTGCTTCTTCCTGTCCCCGTTTTCTTATTCATTCCTGAAAACTTCCGTAGGGGAGCTGCCAGGAAAAAAATAGTTCCCATTCTCCGGAAAATGTAGTATAATTACAATATTATGGCTTTGAGAAGGGGTTTGCGATGAGGGCGTATACGGTAAGTGAGATTGCAAAGATCGTGGGCGGGGAGCTGCTCTGTGGGGATGGCAGTATCGGGATTACAGAATTTTCAACCAATTCGAAAGAGGGGGACGCGGCGACCATGTTTGTCCCGGTGATCGGGGAGCGGGTGGACGCGCATGATTTTATCGGGGATGCCTATGCGCACGGGATGCGGGCAACGTTTACATGCAGGAAGGATGTGCCCGTGCAGTGCGGTGCGGATATGGCTTGCGTATATATCGGCCGGACCGGGGAGAAGAACCCGAATGTGGCGGCATTGCAGTGCTTCGGGGCATATGTGCGGAGGACGTTTGCGGTTCCGGTGATCGGCGTGACGGGCAGCGTCGGCAAGACAACGACAAAGGAGATGCTGGCGGCGGCGCTGGAGACGGGGCTTTGTACGTTGAAGACGGCGGGGAACATGAACAGCCAGGTCGGACTGCCGCGCATGATGTGCCGGCTGGAGGAGAAGCATGAGATCGCGGTGATTGAGATGGGGATGAGCCTGCCCGGCGAGATGGAAAGGCTTGTGCGCGTGGCGCGCCCGGATTGTGCGGTCATGACGAATATCGGGGTCTCCCACATCGGGCAGCTTGGCTCAAAGGAAAACATCCGCCGGGAAAAACTGAATATCATCAATGAATTTCCGGAGGGCGGGACATTGTTCCTCAACGCGGACGACCCGATGCTGCGGGAAGTTGCGGATGCCTGGAGGGCGGTCCGCGGGGAAAAAATGTCCGGTGCGATGCGGGATGATGGACAGGATGGGACGGTTTTTGTGCACGGTGTCGCGATGGATGTGGTGACAGCGGAACGGTTTCCGCATATCCGTGTGGTTACTTACGGCACACAGGAGGGCTGTGATTATCATGCGGGGGACATTCATGTCGTTGATGAGCGGATCGGATTCCGGCTTTTTGGCGGGGGAGCTGACGGTCTTTTGGTGCGCCTTTCGGTTGCCGGACAGCACAATGTGCTCAATGCACTGGCGGCGTTTGCGGTGGCAGGGCAGTACGGCATCGCGGCAGGGCAGGCGGCAGAGGGGCTTTCCGGCTACCGGCCGATGGCGATGCGGGGCGGCAGGATCAACGCGGGCGGGCTGATTTTAATTGATGATACTTACAATGCCAGCCCGGACTCGATGCGGGGCGGCATCGACAGCCTGATGGCGGTGAAGGCGGGGCGGCATATCGCGGTGCTGGCGGATATGCTGGAGCTTGGCGCGGTCTCCAAGGAATGCCATGAGCAGGTCGGGTACTACGCTGCAGGGCGCGGGGTGGATCATATCGTGGCGATCGGACAGGAGGCAAAGTATTATGCGGCGGCGGCGCAGGAACGGGCAGGACGGTGTGCCATGTCCGGGGAAAATTCCGGCGGGGAAACCGGCTGCCGGACATCGTGCTCGCTTTTTGAGGATAATGCCCGTGCGCTTGCGTTTTTAAGGGAATATGTGCGGGAAGGGGATGCGATCTTGTTTAAGGGCTCGCGCGGGATGAAGCTGGAAGAACTGGTAGCGGCGTTTTCCACGGAGGAGACACCACAGGGGTTCCAGGATTTAAACAGCGGGGATATAAGCTTTAATTCCCGTGGAAAAACGGGGACTTGGGAAGAATGCGGACCGTGAGGCAGGAATAAAAGGCGGCAAGGGGAGGAAAGGGACATGTACGCGGATGTAATCGTGGATATTTCGAGCGGACAACTGGATAAGACATATCAATACCGTATCCCGGAATCACTTGCCGCGGCGGCGGTCGTGGGCGCGCCCGTGGTGATGCCGTTCGGGCACGGGAAGCGGGAGGGCTATATTGTCGGGCTTTCTGAGGAGCCTAAAATTGAGGTGGAGCGCATCAAACCGATTCTTGCAATCAAAGAGGGCGGTGAGGTGATCGAGAGCCAGATGATCGCGCTGGCATATTTCATCCGTGAAAATTTCGGCGCGACAATGAATGATGCGCTGCGCACGGTGCTCCCGGTGAAGCAGGCGGTGCGCCGGGTGGAGAAGAAGACGGTGGTGCTTGCGGCGGGCGCGGATGTGGCGGGCGATGCGCTTGCGCTTGCCCGGCGCAGGAAGCATGTGGCGAAGGAGCGGATTTTGTGCGAATTGATGCGCGTGCGGGAACTGCCTTGGGAGACGGTGACGGAAAAGCTCGCGGTTTCCTCCGCGACGATACAGGCATTGGCGAGGGAGGGAATCGTTAAGGTGCGCGCGCAGGAAAGTTACCGCAACCCGCTTACGGGCATGTTGGGGTTTCCTGCCGGAGGCGGGGAATCCGGGATGGAGCCAGTGCATCGTGCGGCGGTGCCGGCAGGGGAGACAGGGCTCAATGAAGACCAGCGATTTATCCATGACCGGATTTCCGCAGATCTTGCGGAGGGGAGGCATAGAACCTACCTGATCCACGGAGTGACGGGGAGCGGCAAGACGGAGGTCTATCTGTCGGTGATCGGGGATGTGGTGCGCGCGGGAAGGCAGGTGATCATGCTGATCCCGGAGATCGCGCTGACCTACCAGACGCTATTGCGGTTCTACACCAGATTCGGGGACAGGGTCAGCATCCTGAACTCCAACCTTTCTGCCGGAGAGAAGTATGACCAGTGTGAACGGGCAAAAAAGGGAGACATAGATGTAATCATAGGCCCCCGCTCCGCACTTTTCACGCCGTTCCCGAAAGTAGGTCTCATCATCATCGACGAGGAGCACGAGGGCAGCTATAAAAGCGAAGCATCGCCCAAATACCATGCCAGAGAAGTTGCCATCGAAGTGGCCAGGCTCCACGGAGCCAGTGTGCTGTTAGGCTCTGCCACCCCGTACCTGGAAGCCTACTACCGGGCGGAGATGGGGGAATACAAACTTTTCACCCTGAAAGAACGGCTGACGGGAGGGCAGCTGCCCAGTGTCACAACCGTAGATCTGCGGCTGGA
>ERZ808040.268-NODE-268-length-49730-cov-7.715042_pt1 | contig 49730 bp, 51 predicted proteins | sample MGYA00380191_ERZ808040 | MGnify/ENA primary metagenome ERZ808040 (study PRJEB31490, sample SAMN06133395) | mouse gut metagenome | isolation source: J6 | host: mice | place: China: Chengdu | collected 2015-05 ...
GGAGCCAGTGAAACAATTTTCATAAACTGTTTATCACGAAGCTCTCTTGCTACTGGTCCAAAAATACGGGTTCCTCTGGGAGTCTTATCATCTTTGATGATAACAGCAGCATTTTCGTCAAATCTGATGTAAGATCCATCCTTACGTCTTGCGCCCTTCACGGTACGCACAACGACAGCCTTTACGACATCGCCTTTTTTTACAACGCCGCCTGGTGTTGCATCTTTGACCGTAGCGACAATCGTATCACCTATACGCGCATATCTTCTTGTAGATCCACCCATAACCCTGATGCACAGGAGTTCTTTTGCACCGGTGTTATCAGCAACCTTCAATCTGCTTTCCTGTTGAATCATGCTATCTTCTCCTTATCTTAATCTTAAAATCGGGCTTGCGAAGCAAATCCCGCAGGCGAAACATAGATTTTCACAGTCAGCGTCTTTGCTGACTTGGAAATTCTTTTCGTCTTGTTACTTAACTTTCTCAACGATCTCTACAAGTCTCCATCTCTTGTCCTTGGACAGAGGTCTGGTCTCCATTACCTTTACGGTATCGCCGATGCTGCACTCATTGTTCTCGTCGTGCGCCTTTAACTTGTAAGTCTTCTTAACGATCTTCTTGTAAAGCGGATGCTTTACGTGATCTTCTATCGCAACCACAATGGTCTTATCCATCTTATTGCTCGTAACCTTGCCGGTACGGGTTTTTCTCAGATTTCTTTCCACGATTGATATCTCCTTCCGCGTTCTAATTTGCCGCCTTAGCTTTCTGCGTGATCACCGTCTGGATTCTGGCGATATTTCTTCTCACTTCTTTGATCCGCGCCGTATTGTCCAACTGATTGGTTGCGTTCTGGAATCTCAAATTGAAAAGTTCTTTCTTAGCATCCACAAGCTCCTGTGCTAATTCAGCATCTGATTTTTTATTTAAATCTTCCACATATTTATTAGTTTTCATTCGCTACACCGCCTTCCAAGTCTGCTTTAGAAACGATTTTACACTTGCAGGGAAGTTTATGGGTTGCAAGACGCAGCGCCTCTTTTGCCACATCCTCAGCTACTCCGGCGATCTCGAACATCACGCGGCCGGGCTTAACAACTGCTACCCAGTACTCCAAAGTTCCCTTACCGGAACCCATACGTGTCTCCGCCGGTTTCGCGGTAACGGGCTTATCCGGGAAAATCTTGATCCATACCTTACCACCACGCTTAATGTGTCTTGTCATAGCGATACGGGCTGCCTCTATCTGATTGGACTTGATCCAACAGGGCTCCATCGCCACGATACCATACTCACCGTAGGTAATAGTGTTGCCGCGGGTCGCTTTACCCGCCATGGAACCACGGAACTGTTTACGACGTTTTACTCTTTTTGGCATTAACATTATTTATCGCTCCCTTCCTTGTTAGATTTAGTCGGAAGTACCTCGCCTTTGTAAATCCATACTTTTACGCCGAGCTTACCGTAAGTGGTGTCCGCCTCAGCGAAACCATAGTCAATATCTGCTCTCAATGTCTGCAGCGGAATGGTGCCCTCGCTGTAGAACTCGGTGCGGGCAATGTCCGCGCCGCCAAGACGTCCGGAAACGGCTGCCTTGATACCTTCTGCGCCTGCCTTCATGGTACGGCCCATGCAGGACTTCATTGCACGTCTGAAGGATACACGGTTCTCAAGCTGCTGCGCGATGTTCTCTGCAACAAGCTGCGCATCCTTGTCAGGTCTCTTGATCTCCTTGATGTCCACAAGAACCTTCTTGCCGGTCATCTTGGAAAGCTCCTTCTTGGTCACCTCGATCTCTGCGCCGCCCTTACCGATTACGACACCGGGTTTAGCCGTGTAGATGATAACCTTCACTCTGTCGGAAGCTCTCTCGATCTCAATCTTAGAGATGCCTGCGCTGTATAACTTCTTCTTCAAATATTCTCTGATATTGTAATCTTCTACTAAAAAGTCAGCAAACTCTCCATCGGCATACCACTTGGAATCCCAATCCTTGATAATACCGACTCTCAATCCGTGCGGATTCACTTTCTGTCCCATGTTGTTCTCCTTCCTGATCTGATCCTATCTTGCATCGAGAACGATCGTGATGTGGCTCATTCTCTTCTCAATTCTGTAAGCTCTGCCCTGTGCTCTCGGCTGAATCCTCTTCATGGTAGGGCCCTTGTTCGCGTAGCACTCAGCCACGTAAAGGTTCTCCGGATTCGGGTACTTCGTGGGATCCTGACTGTATTTGTACTCAGCGTTTGCAATAGCCGACTCCAGCAGCTTCTTGATGATGCTGGACGCATATCTGGGATTATATGCAAGGATTCCGAGCGCTGACTCGACATCCTTCCCCCTGATCGCATCTAACACGAAACAAGCTTTCTGTACAGACACACGGGCGTAAGACAGCTTCGCCGAAGGTCTGACATCCTTGTTCGCGTTTCTCTCTCTCTTTATCTGGGATCTATGTCCTTTAGCCATAGATTGAAGCCTCCTTTCAAATTAGCGAACTTTGGACTTTCTCTCGTCCTTATCATGTCCTCTATAAGTTCTGGTAGCCACGAACTCGCCGAGCTTGTGTCCAACCATATCCTCTGTAACATATACCGGTACGTGCTTTCTTCCGTCATGCACCGCAAAGGTGTGTCCCACGAAAGAAGGGAAAATCGTAGACCGGCGGGACCAGGTCTTGATAACCTGCTTCTGTCCCGACGCATTCATAGCATCTACTTTTTTCAGTAAGCTCGCATCCGCAAACGGTCCTTTTTTCAATGATCTTGCCATGATCTATCCTCCTGAATTATTTTTTTATCAGTGCTGCGGAAGAATTGCTCCTGCAATTCTTCCAACCGAAGTTGTAGAATTTCTTAGGCGGCGTCTTCTGACGCCTTAGAAATTCTCTTCGCGGACAAAGCTTTAGTTTTTCTTAGGCGGCGTTCTTAAGACGCCTTAGAATAACTCTTTGTCCTGTTATTTAATAGCTCTGCCGTCTCTTCTTCTCACAATCAGCTTATTAGAAGCTTTCTTTTTCTTACGGGTCTTAAGACCGAGTGCCGGTTTACCCCAGGGTGTACACGGGCCCGGGCGTCCAATCGGAGCGCGGCCCTCACCGCCGCCGTGCGGGTGGTCGTTGGGGTTCATAACGGAACCACGGACAGTAGGACGGATGCCCATGTGACGCTTACGTCCGGCCTTACCGATCTTAATCAGGTTGTGGTCTGTGTTGCCCACTGTTCCGATGGAAGCTCTGCATACCATCGGTACCATTCTCATTTCGCCGGAGGGAAGTCTTAAGGTCGCATACTTGCCTTCCTTAGCCATCAGCTGTGCGCTGTTGCCTGCGGAACGAACCATCTGGCCGCCCTTGCCGGGGTATAACTCGATGTTGTGTACCAGTGTACCTACCGGAATCTCAGACAGGGGTAAGCAGTTGCCCACTCTGATCTCGGCCTCGGGTCCGTTCATAACCTTCATGCCGTCCTTTAATCCCTCCGGTGCAAGGATGTATGCCTTCTCACCGTCCTCGTAGCAGATCAGCGCGATGTTAGCCGTTCTGTTGGGATCGTACTCGATACCGATTACCTTAGCGCTGATGCCGTCTTTGTTTCTCTTGAAATCAATGTTTCTGTATAATCTTCTGTTTCCGCCGCCGTGATGTCTCACCGTAATCTTACCCTGATTGTTACGGCCCGCATTCTTCTTTAAGGAAGTGCAAAGTGCCTTCTCAGGAGTCTTCTTCGTGATCTCGCTGAAATCAGAGCCGGTCATGTTACGTCTTGACGGTGTATATGGGTTATATGTCTTGATTGCCATGATCTCTTATCTCCTTTATTTCTATATTTGTTTCACAATCCGAAGCTACAGATTTTCTCAGCCGGCGTCCTCAGACGCCTTGGAAAATCTCTTCGGTTTGTCAGAGTCCCGCAAAAATCTCGATATCCTTGCTGTCCTCAGTAAGCTGCACGATTGCCTTCTTGGTCTTAGCGGTCTTGCCGTAAACCATGCCGCGTCTCTTGGTCTTGCCCACCTGATTCATGGTGTTGACCTTAGCCACCTTCGCGCCCTCGAACATCTTTTCCACAGCCTCTTTGATCTGTGACTTGTTTGCTTCCGGATGAACCAGGAAGGTGTACTTCTTGTCGCCCATACCCGCCATGCTCTTCTCGGTAATCACAGGCTTGAGTATCACATCATAATATTGAATTGCTGCCATTATGCAAACACCTCCTCGATCTTAGCTACTGCATCCTTGGTGAGCACCAGTGTGTCGCCCTTAAGGATGTCATATACATTGATATTCTCAGCTACCGCCGTGTTGACTGTGGGAAGGTTTCTTGCGGAAAGAATCACGTTCTCGTCCTGTCCGTCGATCACTACCATCGCCTTGCCAACCTTTAAGTTGTCCATAACCTTCTTGAACTCTTTTGTCTTGATCGCGTCAAGCTTCAACTCGTCAAGTACGATCAGCTTGTTGTCCTGCACTCTGCTTGTCAGAACCGACTTAAGCGCCGCCCTCTTCTCCTTCTTGTTCATCTTGAAGGAATAATCTCTGGGCGTAGGAGCAAACACAACGCCGCCGCCTTTCCACTGGGGCGATCTGGTCGATCCCTGTCTCGCATGACCTGTGCCCTTCTGTCTCCAGGGCTTTCTGCCGCCGCCGGAAACCTCCGAACGGGTCTTGGCTTTCTGTGTGCCCTGACGCTTATTGGCAAGGTTCTGGACTACAGCCATGTGTACAAGGTGCTCATTGATCTCGACACCAAACACCGCATCATTTAAGTCCATCTTGCCGACTTCTTTACCTTCCATATTATAAACAGATACGTTTGCCATCTGAATGGTCCTCCTTTCATCTGTGGCCCGGCCACTATTTCGCATCAACCTTAGTCGTCTCTTTGATGGTTACTAAGGCTTTTCTGGGTCCGGGCACCGCGCCCTTTACCAGAATGAGGTTCTTGTCCGCGTCAACCCGAACGATCGTGAGGTTCTGTACCGTAACCTTAACGCAGCCCATGTGTCCCGGCATACCCTTGCCCTTGAACACCTTACTCGGTGAAGAGCACGCGCCGTTGGAACCCTGATGGCGATGGAATTTAGAACCGTGTGTCATAGGTCCTCTGTGCTGGCCATGTCTCTTGATCGCGCCCTGGAATCCCTTACCTTTGGAGATTGCCGTCGCATCCACTCTGTCTCCAGCCTCAAAGATATCCGCCTTGATCTCACTGCCGAGTGTGTACTCGTCCGCGTTCTCAAGCTTAAACTCTCTGATAAATCTCTTGCAGGAAACGCCTGCCTTGTCGAAGTGACCCTTCTGCGCCTTATTTACACCGTGGCGATGGATCACTTCTTTCTTACCGCCCTTGTCCTTATTGACAATTCTTTCCTTCTTGTCCACAAAGCCTACCTGCACCGCGCTGTAACCGTCATTCTCAACGGTCTTGATCTGCGTTACTGCACAGGGACCTGCCTGCAGCACGGTAACCGGCGTCAATGTGCCGTCTTCATTGAAGATCTGGGTCATTCCGACCTTTGTTGCCAAGATTGCTTTTTTCATTCTCTTTCTTACCTCCTGTCATTCTACAGCGGACCCCGTGGGGGGGTCGTTCTAGTAGGGGTTTTTATTTGTTCTTCATCTTAATGTCGATATACACACCTGCGGGCATCTCCAGTCTCTGGAGCGCATCCACCGTCTTGGGGGTGGGGGTGATGATATCAATGAGTCTCTTGTGGGTTCTCTGCTCGAACTGCTCTCTGCTGTCCTTATACTTGTGAACCGCACGAAGGATCGTGATGACTTCCTTTTTCGTAGGAAGAGGCACAGGGCCGCTCACCTGAGATCCGTTCTTCTTAACTGTTTCGATGATTTTCTTCGCCGATGCATCCACCAATTGATGATCATAGGCTTTCAGGGTGATTCTCATTACTTGACTTGCCATAAAAAAAGTCGCCTCCTTTTCGCACTTTTAATGAATAAGTACGACAAGCGGTGACTGTACACTCTCCCGTGTGTGTCCTATGCGTTCACGCACCTGATCACAAACACGTCGTTTCCGGCTGACCGGACATTTTGTCTGTACAGTGACTTGTCGTCAGTTTCCTAACTTGACATTCGCTCCACGGAAAACCTGCCACGCGGGCAGCAACCTCACGTTTCACAGCTATCATGCCACAGCACAAACTAGTATATATGAAGTTTTTGGGAATTGCAAGAGAAATTTCTCTTTTTTTTCGATTTTTTTAATACAGCTTATCTACCACGGCTCTCGAGGTTCTCTTATTATTTTCCACGGACACCTGCCTGTTGCGGGAATAATACTCATGAAACAGCACGTCAATCACATAAAGCTGACTCAGCTTTGTGCCCATAGCGCCCCCGTCCAGCGGGCCTTCGTTGGATCCGCAGACCAGAAGTACATCCGTATAACCCGTCAGCGGGGATTTGATAAAATGGGTTATGCCTATCACTTTCGCCCCCGCCCTTTTTGCGATCTCCGCAACATATACATTATCCTTCGTCGCTCCCGAGTAGGAAATGATAAAGATTAAATCTTCCGGTCCTGCCATGGAAGCGGTCATTGCCTGCATATGGGGATCGTCAATAGAATTTACCTTATTACAGATTCTCAAAAATTTATTTCTGGCCTCTTTGGCTGTCAGAAGGGAATCTCCGATTCCAAAAAAATATATGTTTTTCGCCTCTTCCATCATTTGCAGTGTTTTTCTGACCGCCTCCTGCCTGATTAACATCCGGGTTTCCTTTAACACACTGATATGATGTTGCAGTATTTTATCCAGCGTATATTCAAGGGAATCTACCTTGAAATTTTCCGATTCCGCCGCATCCGCTTCATCCGCCGATGCACTAAAGGACAATTTCATCTTAAAATCCTGATACCCTTTTGCGCCCACGCTCCTGCAAAACCGATATACGCTCGCGTCAGCTACACCGCTGGCCTCCGCCAGATCCGTAATGGACATGAACAATACCCTGTTCACATTCCCGATGACAAAATCAGCAATTTTTTTCTCTGTCTTTGTAAATTGATTATAATTTAATTGAATATCCTGCAGCAAGTTAGTTGTATTCAAAATCAGCATCCCTTTCTTTTTCCAATTCCCCGGGGGGGAAAATAGCATGGTTACCCATGCTATTTTTATTAACAATATTTCCGAATCGTTTCCGCAATCATATCCGCAGTCTCTTTACAGATCACCCGGTCCGCTTCTGTCAGACCCGCTAACGGCGCTTTTACGCCGCCCGCATCCGGTCCGCCCTGCAGACGGATTATCTCTTTGATTACGGCATACATATTGCCGTGGGCAGAACACATCTTATAGATAATCCTGCACGCCGCATTCTGAATCTCTCTTGCTTCCTCCATCTTTCCCTGAGAAAAAAGCGCAAAAATTTTCAGATACAGCTCCGGCATGGCGCCATAAGTACCGCCGATCCCCCCGACTGCCCCCATGGCCAGTCCGGAAACGAGCTGTTCGTCGGGTCCGTTAAATACGATAACTCCCTCGTCTCTGAAAAGCTGGATATCCTGTACCGGCATAGAAGAATTTTTCACGCCGATCACTCTCGGATTTTTCTTCATTTCCCGTAACAGACTAAGTGTCAGGGAAGTGCCTGCCAACTGCGGTATATTATAAATGATAAAATCCGTATTCGGAGCCGCAGCGGAAATGTCATTCCAATACCCGGCAATGGCATACTCCGGCAGGTGGAAATAAATCGGCGGTATCGATGCAATGGCATCTACCCCGAGACTTTCTGCGTGAGCCGCCAGTTCCTGACTGTCTTCGGTGTTATTGCAGGCAACATGGGCGATGATCACCAGCTTGCCTCCGGCAGCCTCCATCACGGCCTCCAGCGTTTTCTTTCTGTCCTCTTTGCTCAGATAAATGCACTCTCCGGAAGAGCCGCCCACATAAAGCCCCTGCACGCCCTTATCCATCAAATACTTTGTAAGCTCTCTCGTTCTGTCGGCTGAAACCTTTCCGTCTTCATCATAACACGCATACAGCGCCGGAAAAATTCCCCGAAATTTTTTCGTGTCCATTCTCGCATCATCCTTTCTCTATACCAAGCCACCGGTTACCCCGGCTTTCCATAACAGCCGTACAGCCAACCGCTATCAGCCTTTGACCGCTCCCATCGTAATACCCTGCGTAAAATACTTCTGGAACATCAGGAATACAATGATGATCGGAACGGATGCCAGAACCGCACCGGCCATCAGCATACCCACATCGATAGAAGTTTCCGCCTGCAGGGTAGCAATACCCAGAGAGATCGTATAATTCACGTTGCTGCTTACCATAACCAACTGCATGAAGTAATCATTCCATGAATTGATAAAGGTGAAAATTGCCAATGCGCCCACACCCGGCTTTACCATCGGAAATACAATCGTCGCAAAAGTATTCCATTCTCCCGCGCCGTCAATACGTGCGGCTTCCAGAATCTCCCCGGGAATGCCTTCCGAAAACTGTTTCATCAGGAACACACCGAAGGGCCATCCAACCGTCGGAAATATAATCGCCCAAATGGTATTATAAAGACCAATGGCGGACATTTCCTTTAACAGAGGAATCAGCACTACCTGCTTGGGCAGCGCCATAGCGCATATGATCAGGCCGAATAAAATACTGCGTCCGCGAAAGCGTTTCTTCGCCAGCGCATAACCGGCCATCGTAGCGGTAAAGCAGGTAAGAAACATTGCCGCCACCGCCATGAAAATCGTATTCAGAAGCCACCTGAACACTGCCGGAACGGTAGGTCCCGTAGCGAGCGTGATGCTCTCACCGCCGGAGGTGAAAAATCGGCTGAAAGGCAGATGAATCTCCCACATAGGCGCGGTACGCTTATTCATTAAGTTACTGAAATTCGTCGTTACCCATTCGCTGGGCCACCAGACAGGCTTCTGTGCATAAATATCTGCCGGCGGCTTGAACGCACCGGTGATGATCCAATAGAGGGGGAACAAGAAAAGGAGCGCCAGAACCACCAGTATGATCAGCGAAATAACTTTATAAACTTTACTGTTTCCTGTTTTATTTTCCATCGCTTCTCCTCCTCTACTTCTCTTTTGCCAGCCGCATCTGAACAGCCGACAAAATACCTATGAAGATAGCCAAAACAACACCCATTGCGTTGGCATAGCCGAAATGTCCGCTCTGCTCAGTAAGCTTAAAGGCCGTATAATAGATGTAATACATTACCGTCTGTGTTCCGGAACCACCCTGTGTCAACAACTGAATCAGCGCGAAACACTGGAAGGAGTTAATTGTGGTAATGACCAGTATGTACAAAGTCGTCGGCATGATCTGCGGCCATTTGATCTTCCAGAAAGCCTGCAGATCCGTGGCCCCGTCTACCTGCGCCGCTTCCACCAGTGATGCATCCACGTTGCCCAGCGCAGACACATACAGTACGATCGGCTGGCCTACCGATGTGGTAAACAGAATCAGTATAATACACCAAAGCGCATATTTCTCATCGCCCAGCCAGTTAATATTGGCGTCGATGGCGCCGGTCGTCTTTAATACAGAATTCAGAATACCAGTATAATTGTCAAACATCCATTTCCAGACTACCGTTACCGCTACCGAACCGGTAACCACGGGCAGATAGAAAATACATCTGAATGCCGAAAGAACAGGCATTTTCAATTTATAGATAGCGGAAGCCACCCACAAAGAGAATGCCGTTACGGCAGGTACACTCACAAATACAATGACAAAGGTATTCCATAACGCATCCAGAAATACCTCATCCTTAAACAGATTGCTGAAATTCGTTAATCCTATAAAGTTACCGCCGCCTTGCGTGTGCATGTTAGAATCCGTCAGACTCAGCCAGATACAAATGACCATCGGAATCAGAACAAAGCCTGCAAAAAAAATCAAACTGGGCAGCATAAAACTATAACCGGCTATATCTTCTCTGCGCTGTAAAGCCCGGCTTCTTTTTTGCGTAACCTGACTACTCAAGAAAATGCGCCCCCTTTCCCCCCATTGTCTGTAGAAGATTGTATGATTTACCTGTTTTTAATGAAAACGCCCCTCCCACTCCCAGTGGAAGGGGCGCCCTGACCGAACTTTCTGTTCAGAACAGTATGTCGTTCGATTATTCAGCCGCTGCTGCGTTAGCCTCGCCTTCATATTGTGTAAGCGCTTCTGTTACGTCCGTGCCGGAGCCGATCTTTTGAAGCATCGTCCACCACGCGGTACGCTGTCCTGCCCAACCGGGTGTAACCTGATAGTAGTCACCAAGCTGAGGCATCAGAACCTGATACTCATTCATGATCTCGTTGTCAGCCCAGATTGCCGTTAAATCTGTACCTTCTGCCGCCGAACGGACTGCGAAGTAGTTCGCCGCCTTCACTGCATCTACAGTAGCCTCGGAGTCAGCCATATATTTGATGAACTGCTTGGATGCCTCGATACGTGCCGCATCCCCGTTATCAAAAATACCAAAGCCCCAAATACCACCCTGCAGTTTGGATTCACCCGTCTCGGAAGGGAAGCTCATAAACTCGATCTCTTCACCTGTAACGGTAAGGCCTGCGCCTGTTCCTGCTGCGTTAGGGTCTAACTGCTGTGCGATATTCCAGCAGAATGCCATCTTTAAAATACCCTGATAGAATTTAGCGATCTCATCGCCGCCTGCCAGAGAAGCGTCAAAAGCAATACCGTTCATGCCCTTTAACTGTTCCAGCGCTTTCACGTTCTCAGGAGAATTCCATGTATAAGCGGTATGCGCCGCATCCGTGTAGGAACCGCCGTACAGATTGTTCACCAGAGCGCGTGTTCCCTGATCTCCGCCCTGTCCTGCACAGTAAACTGCTGCTACCGTATCATTGTAGTGTGCATAGAGAGCGTCAACAGCCTTGATAAAGTTTTCGGTTGTCCATGTATGTGTCTCTAAATCCAGATACTGGTCAGCGCCCGCTTCCTTGAAAGCGTTCATATTAACTGCCATACAATGTGCCGTCATAACGAGAGGGTACTCATATACTTCGCCGCCCGGTGCAGTACATGCAGCCAAAGGCGCTGCCTGAATCTCCGACTTGTCGGTATCATCCAGCATATCGGACAGATCAACCATGTATCCGTTTGCTCCCCAGTTTGCAACCAGACGCTCAGGTCCTTCCATAATAAGGTCAGGCGCCTGCCCTGCCGTGATCGCCGTGTTTACTTTGTCATCGCCGTCAGCATAAGCCAGAAACTCTACGTTTACAGCGATACCGGTCTTTGCCGTGAAAGCATCGGTAAGTCCTTTTACCGTAGCCTCATCGCCCCATTTTCCAATAGGATAAGTCCAAAGAGTGATCTCGGAAGCAGCATCGCCTCCTGCGGAAACCTCCTCCGCTGCTACCGGAGCTTCCTCCTCCGCTGCCGCGGGAGCTTCCTCCTCTGCTGCCGCGGGAGCCTCCTCTGTGGTTTCCGGCTTTGCTTCCTCAGCAGCCGGTGCGCTGGAGCCACATGCCACTGTAGAAATGGTCATAGCTCCGATTAAGAGTAGTGCCAATAACTTTTTCATATTCCTCTCCTTTCATGTATGCAATGATCGTTAACAATTGCGTATTTAAATTCTACTGTGTATGAAGGTGCTTTGTCAATATAAATTTAAAAAAATTTTCATCACGATTTTGCTTATGAATATTTTTTTATTTTTTCTTGCCCGAAAATTTTTTTCATGCTATAATGGAAGCAACGCATCAAGGAATTACTATTCGACCAAAATCGAAAGAATGGAGGAAATTATGAGAGCAACCTTAGCAGACATACTAGCTGCCACCAAAAGTTCTATTATCGTATCCTGTCAGGCTCTGCCGGATGAACCTATGTACTGTCAGGAAATGTCCATCATGCCGTTTTTTGCAAACGCTGCCAGACAGGCCGGCAGCAAGTGTATCCGTACCAGCAGCATTCGTGACGTCGTTGCGATCAAAGAAGCCACCGGCCTTCCCGTGATCGGTCTGGTAAAACGCGTAGTAGAAGGCTATGCTTCCTATATCACTCCAACCATGAAAGAAATAGACGAACTGGTAGAGGCCGATTCCGACATCGTTGCACTCGACTGCACCATGAGAGCGCGCGGAGACGGCAGTACCATTAATGAGTTTATTGCGCAGATTAAGGAAAAATACCCTGATATTGTGTTAATGGCGGATATTTCCACCGTCGAGGAGGGCATAAACGCCGCCAAATGCGGCGTGCAGCTTGTCGGCACCACCTTAAGCGGTTACACGGACTACTCGCCCAAAACGGACGGTCCCGATTTTGAACTGGCAGAGAAACTGGTATCCGCTCTTACGATTCCCGTCATTGCCGAAGGAAAAATCCATACGCCCGAGCAGGCCAGAAAAATGCTTTCACTCGGCGTACACGCAGTAGTCGTAGGCGGCGCGATCACCAGACCTCTGGAAATAGCCCGGCGGTTTTATAACGGCATCAAATAAGAGGAATGGTCGCAGTAAACTGCTCAGGCATGGAGGATTCGTATGATTTATGATAAAATGTCCAATCTCAAATTATATAAAGGTATGAATAAGAATCTGGATACCGCCATTGACTTTATCGTTTCCCATGATCTGAACGAATTGCCTGTCGGCAAAACGGTTGTGGATCAGGACAATGTGTTTATCAATGTCATGGAAACCTCTGCCGCTCCTGTCGGGGAAAGGCAGTATGAGTTTCACAAAAACTACATGGATATTCAGATGGATCTGGCCGGAACCGAGCGGGTGGACACCGGAGACAGCGCAGCCGCAAAATATTTCAATTATAATGAGGAAACCGATGTTGGCAATGCGGAGGCGGCCGATTTGGGAAGCTGCCTGATCGGCACGGAAAACTTCATTATCTGCATGGCAGGGGAACCCCACAAGCCAAACATCGCTGTCAGTGACGATATGTTCCTTAAAAAAGCAGTCTGCAAGGTTCATATTTAGGTACATTCGTATTCCTGCGGACAGTAAGACCGACATTCTAACAGGAGAAATGATTGATGAAAAATCTTGTATTCGATATCGGAGGCACTTCCATTAAATGCGGTATCTGTCAGGATAATGAGCTGACCGATACCAGAGAAGTTCCCACCCATGCCCAAAAAGGCGGCAGGCACATACTGGAAACGGTTATTTCCCTGATTCAGGAGCACTCCGGTTATGATGCCATCGGCATCAGCACTGCCGGACAGGTTCACGCCAAAGACGGGTATATTATTTATGCCAATCAGAATATTCCCGGGTACACGGGCATCCAGTATAAAAAGACCCTGGAGGAACTGTTTCATGTGCCCGTCGCCGTGGAAAACGACGTAAATGCTGCCGCTTTGGGCGAAGCAGTTTACGGTGCCGGTCAGGATTACGATCAGTTCCTGATGCTGACTTATGGAACCGGGGTCGGCGGCGCCGTCATAAACGACAGACAAGTCTTCCATGGTTCCAGCTATTCCGCCAGTGAGTTTGGCGCCATCATTACGCACAGCGACGCACGGCTCTCAGGCAGTGATTTCTTTGACGGATGTTATGAAAAATACGCTTCCACGACCGGACTTGTGCAAATGATGAAGTCCTGTCGCCCGGATCTTGACACAGGCAGAAAAATATTTGATGCGCTCCACGATGATACGGTGTCCGGCGTCATTGACCAATGGGTAGATGAAATCATGCTCGGACTTGCAACGCTGACCCATATCTATAATCCCTCCTGCATCATTCTCGGAGGCGGCGTCATGTCCCAGCCTGTGATCCTGCAAAAGATCGGGGAGAAAAAAAGCCGGTTTATTATGCCCAGCTTTTCCCATGTACATATTGCCGCCGCTTCGCTCGGCAATTCCGCCGGTATGTGGGGCGCTAACTATCTGGCGTCGCAGTCAGTTATCTGACGGCTCCATGATTGAGAGCGAAAGCGCGTCTTCGTTGATTATACTATTTGTGCAATTTCAATAATGAAGAAGGAGTTTCGCAATTGCCTGATATTTTTTCAGATCAAAAAAAGGAGCCTCCCATTCAATGGAATGCTCCTTTTTCAGCATTTAAATCAGGCTGGGAATCTTCTCTGCCAGATACTTTGCAAATGCGCTGTGCGCCTGTAAACTCAGGTGCATAAAGTCATAGGGATTCATTTCCACTCCCGGAATCTGTCCCGCATCTAAAAAGTGGCATCCCAGATTTTCCGCCACCTGCTCATACAGGGGCGCAAGCGCGCGGCTTTTCACGTCACAGTTTTCTCCCATTTCTCCGTAAACACTCGTGTCTCTATACTCCGGCGCAATCGCAGGCGGCGCAATCACCAGAATATTGGGGTTGCCGTCCCTGAATGCAATTTTGGAATCAATGGCTTTCTGTGCCAGCCTTTCCATTCCCTTGGCCACATTCGCAGGCGTACAGGAAAAACGCTGTTTCACATCATTTGTTCCCAGCATAATCAGCAGCAAATCCACCGGCTTGTGGGTCATGAGACACGGGTATAGATACTGAAAACCGCACAAACCCTCAAACAACGGATCATCCAGACATGTCGTTCTCCCCTCCAGCCCTTCCTCCACTACATGATAGCCTTCACCTAAATGCCTGGAAAGAAGGCAGGTCCATCTTTCCTCCTCTGTAAAACGGGCAATCGTCTCTGCGTTATAACCGTAGGTATTGGAATCTCCGAAACACACAATCTTTTTCCTATACGATTTACTCATATGTCAGTCCTCACATTCTGAAAATATTTTTCCTAAGAACAAACGAACCTGCGAAGAAATATCCCGCAAGCCCCTCCATATCATCTATTATACTATATATGATTCGGGAAACAAATACATTTTTCTTTCTTCCCGCACATCCGCCCAAATCCCATCCCCTGTTGTACAACCCCCGAAAATGTGCTATCCTATGGAAAGCATACAGATGACTTATAACACGTTACCTTCGATTGGCAAAGGTACGGCCGGACAAATTACACCCACCATACCGCGGGAGAGGACATGTATATATGTGGATTGCAGACAACTGGAAAGACTATGAAGTGATAGACTGTTCAAAGGGCGAAAAGCTGGAACGCTGGGGCCGTTTTATCCTGGTGCGTCCCGATCCCCAGGTGATTTGGGACACCCCGAAAACGGACGCATACTGGAAAAAGAAAAACGGCCATTACCACCGCAGCCAGAAAGGCGGCGGCGAATGGGAATTTTTTGATCTGCCCGAGGAGTGGAGCATCCGCTACCGGAATCTGACCTTCCGTCTGAAACCGTTCAGCTTCAAGCACACGGGACTTTTTCCGGAGCAGGCTGTCAACTGGGATTGGTTTTCTTCTATAATAAAGAAAGCGAAGACGCAGGAACCCGACCGGCCTCTCAAAGTCCTGAACCTTTTCGCCTACACCGGCGGCGCCACGCTGGCCGCAGCCGCAGCAGGCGCGGCTGTCACGCATGTGGACGCTTCCAAGGGCATGGTCGCATGGGCGAAAGAAAACGCTGCCGCCTCGGAGCTTTCCGATGCACCGATACGCTGGCTGGTGGACGACTGTGTCAAATTCGTGGAACGGGAAATCCGCCGCGGCAACACTTACGACGGCATCATTATGGATCCCCCCTCCTACGGCCGCGGTCCCAAAGGCGAAATCTGGAAGATAGAGGAAAACGTGTTCCCTCTGATCACGCTTGCCGCCAGGCTGCTGTCAAAGAACGCCCTGTTTTTTCTTGTCAACTCCTACACCACAGGACTACAGCCCGCAGTACTCACCTACATGATACACACCGCCCTTGTTCCGACATTCGGCGGTCACGTGGAATCCTCAGAGATCGGACTGCCCGTCTCCTCAAACGGACTCGTGCTTCCATGCGGGGCTTCCGGCAGATGGTTTACATAATGCATCGCAAATCCCGGGATCCTGTACACATCCCGGGATTCTTTTTCCTCACTCATATGTTTACATAACTCCAATCATCCTCGCAATGCCATACAGAACCAACAGATGCACCGGATAAAATCCATAATAAAAAGGTTTCGGAAGCTGCCGCCCCTTTTCTTCGTTATAGAGAAAAATGAGCAGGAAGGCGAAGAGACCATACATTTCCCGCAGGGAAAAGCGAAACAGGTAATCCGCCGTAATCAGCCCTGCACTGATTTTCTCCGCATAACGGATCAGGTTAGCGCCCCATGTACCGAACAGCATAACCAGACCAGCCGCCATAAACTGCACGCCTCCGTCCCTTTCCCTCGTCTGATACATGGCGAATATGAGAAGGACTCCCATAAACCGATAATCCGTCGAGTAAAGAAACGCCGCCGCGCACCCCGCAATCAGCGCGGCCCAGCGTCCCGCTGCTGCAAAAACATTCCTATAACAGGAGAGATAGTCCCACAGTGTCAGCACCAGTACACCCAGAAACAAGGTCCAATATACATTCTGCCCGCTCTCGTCAAAGAGGGTTCCCGAAAGAGCCAGATCAAAAGGGATCTCAGACAGCAAAGCAAACAGAAAGAGCCGTACCAGAAACCAAACTCTGCTCCTCGTATAAAAGAAGCCCTCCACAATCAAAAAAGTAAAGAGAATGAAAGAAACTCTTCCCACAGCCCTGCCGGTGCGGTAGATCCGCTCAAGCTGCGGATCCCATCTTCCCTCCACCGTATGCGCCTGCATATAATTCAGGAAGACCACCGCGAAGAAATGATCAATCAGCATCGTAATATACGCTGTGTTTTTTAACACGGCGCCGGTCAGTCCGTATTTCTTTCCGGTTTTCAGAAAATCTGCCATTCCTTTCTCCTGAAATCTGCTGCCTGTGCGGAACTGTCCCTGCACAGGCCCTGCGCCGCTTGAGCTGCTAAACTGCCCCTGCACAGGCATATGCATAAAAGAGCCTCTGCTATCCTTCCTAGCAAAGGCCCCCTGCTCTTCTCTCTACGCCAGCGCATCCACATTGGCGCCCTGCACCAGCTCCGCCCCCGACTGCCCTGCATCCGGCGAAACCGGAATATCCACTCCCTGTAGTTCCAGCGATACCGCCGGATTCGTCTCCTGCTGGAATGCCTGCTGGCTTACCGCCTGCTTCTCTCTCTCCAGCTTATTGAACATCGCTTTCAGATATTTCATATCCGCCTCCACGATGTCCTTCATCTCATCGGCGCGGTGTTTCTTCCGGAGCTTATCAACCTGTTCCGGTGACATTTCCTGCTCTGACGCGCCCATATACTCCTTCATGAGATCGTTGACCCCGCCGGTATCCTCAAGCTCCTGCATGAGCCGCTCGTACTCCTCCATCAGCTCCTGCATCCGCTCCAGTTCCTCTTCTTTCAGATTCTCCATGGACTCCTCGAGCTTTTTCATCCGCTCGTCCTCGTTCGACGCAGCCCCCTGCTCAACAAGACCCTTTCCCGTAGCGGCCGCCTTCTCTTCCTCCTCCAGGTGCTTCTTTTTCCTGCGCGCAACCCGCTCCATCTTTCTGGCATGGATAATCGCGTGACGAAGATCCGTCTCGTCGTATTTTCCACTCATCTGCTTTCTGAGAAGGGAAACCACCTCCTCGCGGGCTTTCGTAATAACCCTGCGTGCACCCGTGGAGGTGTTATTCATGGTAATCTGTCTCGAGATCTTTTTATAGTTATAATTCAGTTTTTTCTTCTTCTGACTTGCTTTCTGTTTCTGAATCCTGATGGCGTTCGCCGTCTGCCTCGCCGCAATGCCGGCGCACTCATTCTTAATATCCTGCTTCGTCCTCTGCTTAAAGGGTTCAGGATCTACAGCCCCGGTCTGGCCGGGAGCCGGATTCGTACCTACTTTTATGCCCATACACATATCCTCCATGACGCTGCCAACGCGGCAAATCCGTTTGCCACAACTACACGCTACAGACGCTTTTGTGTCCTTTGCGGTTATTAAACTGTTGTTATATATATCGGACACAAAGGCGGCATTGTTTATAAGCTATAACCGTCTCATCCAACTCTTTTTTCGGAAAACGGCCAGCGAAATAAAAAACCGGACAACCTCCTCCAGCGAAAGAATAAAATACACCTGATGAACCGGCAGTTTCCATGCAAAAGCCGCCAAAAAGCCAAGCGGCACGCCGATCGCCCATGTCCCGATCATGTCAATCCACATCACATAGCGCGTCATGCCGCCGCTTCTGATGATGCCGCCACCAAGAATCATATTCTGTACCTTTATGGGAGAGATTATGGCAAATACCACTAAAATCAAATATGTCATTCTCTGCACTTCCGGTTCCACATGGTATAGCGACACATAAGCGCCGCCCAGCCAAAGCAGCAGCACAGACAGCGCCGCCGATCCCGCAAAGCCGCATCCCATGAGCCTTTCAGAATCCCTGTAGGCCGTCTCATAATCCGCCTTTCCCAAATGTCTGCCGATCATAATACCGGCCGCCTGGGAAACACCGCTTAACAGTCCGATCATCAATCCCTGTACCGGACCCGTCATCGTCATCGCCGCGCAGGACGCCGTTCCCAGACGCCCGTAAATCACCGCATACATGTTTTCTCCCAGACTCCATGCAAACTCACAGACAAGAATAGGCGAAAGAATCCCCAGATACTGCCGCCGCTCCTCCCCCGTCAGGCGAAGCGAAGACCGCATCCGGCCGCCTCGAAAATAAGACCCAAACCCGGCATCCCGCCAGAAATAAACCGCCGTCATGCCAAAAGCCGCCGCCTGCGCGATCACACTGGCTATGGCCGCTCCCCGCACTCCCATAGGTGAAAACCCGCACCGGCCAAAGATCAGAAGGTAATTCAGTCCGGTATTCAAAAGCACGGAAAAGAAACTCGCAGCAAGCGGAAACACCGCTTTGCCGACGCAGCGCAAAAACACTGTCATAATGGTAGAGATAGCAGACAGTGGAAAAGAAATGGCGTATAGCCGCAGATAAAACACCGCCTGCGCCTGTACACCCCCATCCTGTGTGTACAGTGACATGACCTTTTCCGGAAAAAAAACGCATACCGCCATAAAACCACCGGCGAGCAAAAGCCCCAAAAGCAGGTTCAGATAAAAGCTTCTGCTCATGCCCTTCCCGTCCTTCGCGCCCGCATACTGCGCCGCCATTATACCTGCTGCCGCCGCCACCGCTCCCAGCACCACCGTATAAACCGACGCAAATTTTCCACCAAGTCCGATCCCCGCAATGCTCTCGCTGCCAAGCCGCCCGATCATGATCTGATCCACCATCCCGAAGGATGACTGTAAAAGGGACTGTAATGTCACCGGCAGCGCTATGCCGATTAAATCTCCCCGAAAGCCGTCTTCTCTCCCTTTCATCTCTTCCTCCACGTCATAGTTTTATGAACCAATCCACATACAAACTGTTTTGTATACAAAATGTATCACCGCGTATGCCTCGCCACACTGTCCCGTATAATCAGTTTTACGGGCAGCATCTCCTCCACCGGCGCTACATTTCCGGCACGCAGTTCCCTTAGCGCGCGCACCGCCATGCGCGCACGCTCTCCCGCGTCCTGCCCCACCGTGGTAAGCCGTGGAAAACAGCTCTCACACAGCGCGTTATCATCAAATCCAACCACCGACATCTTCTCCGGCACGGAAATTCCCCGTTCCATCAGAAAGTGCATAAACTCCGCCGCATACACATCCGAGACCGCAAACGCCGCCGTACATGCCAGAATCCGTCCCAGATTCTCCTGATAGTAAGAGTACCGTCCCTCCCTGTTCATCGGCACTTCCAGAAACACCGTCTCTCCACCCGAAAAACCTGCCCGAAAGCCCGCCATCCTTTCCGCGTCCATGCAGACCGCATTGTCGGAGATCAGAAGCGCCCGCCGGTGCCCCATCCCACGCAGATAGACGCCCACCTGACAGCCGCCGTCAAAATTATCAATTGTCAGATTACAAATGCCCCTGTCCCTCTCAAAAAATCCATCGTAGACGACAAAGGGAATATGCATTCTCTCGCGGAGCTTCTCGTAATCGCTGTCGCAAAACCCCAGAAGCACCATCCCGTCCATGTTCCACATAGAGGCAAACCGCTCCACCTCGCTCCAGTCCCGCGTGGCTTTTATCATCATAAAATACCCCGCCTTTTCCAGCGCAGACAGCAGGGCGTTCAGGGACGCGGCCACAAAGGCATCCTCCAGCGCCCTTCCCTCATATTTCTCATGGTCGTTTACCACCACGCCGATGATGCGGGAATCGTTCCTCGCAAGCAGAATCCCCGCCATGCTCGGAATATACTGCCGCTCCTCCAAAAGTGCCTGCACCCGTTTCACCGTCTCATCCGATATCTTTTTCGTCTTTCCGTGGATCACGTTGGAAACCGTAGCCGTACTCAGCCCCAGCTCCTGCGCCAGATCCGCTATCCTTACCCGCTGTGCCATATTCCCTCCACATGATCCGCTTTCCTTACTCTCTGCGCCATAGTCCCTCCACATGATCCGCTTTCCTTACTCTCTGCGCCATAGTCCCTCTACAGGATCTGCTTTCCTTACTCTCTGCGCCATAGTCTCTCCGCATGATCCGCTTTCCTTACTCTCTGCGCCATAGTCCCTCCTCCGGATCCGCAGTTCTTCCCCGCTTCACCATATTCCCTCTGTCCTGCGGTTCTGGAATCAGTGTAATCTCATATCACGATAAACACAATAGGTTAATCGCGTAACCCAAACCAAAAAAGAGAGTGCATTTTTGGCAATATTGCCTCAAATGCACTCCCGCCGCTTCCTGATTCTATTTTTCCTCCGGCTTCGCCTTCCTCATTTTTTCCACGCTCTCCTCCCAGGTATCCGGCGCTTTCCGCCTTTTCTCGGGTATCCACTTACGAAGCGATTCGTTGAGCGCCAGCTTATCTAACGGCTTGGTGATAAAGTCCTGAAAACCGTTTTGCAAAAACATTTCCCTGACGCCCTCCATGGCGTTTGCCGTAAGCGCAATGATAACCGGAAGCGTGCCGTTCTCCCCGCATTCGCTGCGGATGATCTGTACCGCCTCTATGCCGTCCATCTCCGGCATCATATGATCCATAAAAATAATATCGTATTTCGTCTGTCTGACACATTCGATGGATTTCGGACCGCTGTCCGCCTCGTCGATCATCATGCCGTAAGGCCGCAGAAAACCTCTGGCCACTTTCCGGTTGACAAGGTTATCGTCCACCACCAGCACACGGCAGTCTTCCGCCATGAAAATCTGTATTTCCTCTTCCTCTCCCGCGGTCTCCTCCGGCACCTCCGTCAGACTTCTTCTGTCCACAATCTTTTGCGGAATATCTAAAATGAAGACTGTGCCTTCCCCGTACACACTCTCCACCCGGATGGTTCCGCCCATCAGCGCCACCAGATGTCTGGTGATAGACAGGCCAAGCCCGGTTCCTTCCACGGCGCGGTTTCGTTTCGCGTCCACCTGACTGAAATTCTCAAAAATCTTCCCCAGATCCTCTTCCTTAATGCCGCAGCCGGTGTCCCTCACCTCGATGTGCAAAAGCGCCGTGTCCGCATCCGCTCCCGGTCCGCCGCCCACAGAAAGCTTCACATACCCTTCTCTGGTAAATTTTAAACCGTTGTTTAAAAGATTAATCAGAATCTGTCTGATCCTTCCCTCGTCGCCGTGATAGCGGCACGGTATGGACATATCGTACTCGCATTTGAGCAGGATCCCCCGTTTCGATGCCGCACCGTCCATCATATTAATCACTTCGTCCGCAATGTTCTTAATATGATAATCCGTGCACACCAGCTCCATCTTCCCGGCTTCCACCTTGGACAGATCGAGAATATCGTTGATGAGCGCCAGAAGATTCCGGGAAGCCGACTTGATGTCGCAGGCATAATCGTGCACCTTCCGCCCCTTACTCTCCTCCATAATGATATCGCTCAAACCCACGATGGCATTCATAGGCGTGCGGATCTCATGAGACATGTTGGCCAGAAACTCACTCTTCGCCTCGTTTGCCTGCTCCGCCTGTACTCTGATGCGCTTGATCTCCTCGATGTAGTTCCTCATTTCCGTCATGTCCAGAATCCGCACCACATAGCCCTTAACTACCCCGAACCGGTCCGTGATCTGTTCCACATGACTCTGATAATACCGCTCTCCCAGAAAAAACTCGTCCTGCACATCCTCCCCGAGAACAATTTCCGGAAAATCCGCGATCTCCCCGACCTTCCTGCCGACCACCCGGCTGTTCAGTCCCGTAAAAATAGCAGCCGCGGCCGGATTATAGTTGACGACCCTTCCTCTCTCATCCAGCGCGATCACACCGTCACTCATCCTGTTGAGCAGCGTCCCCGATGCCAGACTTCCGAAATCGTAAACCTTCCTGCTCCACACAAGAATTACCACAATCGAAAGCACAAGCCCCAGCACGACCGGCGTAAAGTCAAAGGCGCGCGTCAGCTTCGTGACATACGCATAGAGGGCAGCGACCGGCAGAAAAGATAACGTCAGAATCAGCCCGTACTTGCGGTCCACTGCATCCTCACCCCTTCTGGATTTGGCACGGATCAGCACGCGCAGGGACATCACATAGGGGATGAGCGTCGCACATACGATAAAGACCGCATATCCCGGACCGTACTCCAGAAACAGATAGGAATGCCCATCTGCCGTTGTCTCCCAGTCCAGATATCTGTAAAACAGACTGTGGTAATCACAGGTCAGAATTAACAGGAGAAGCCCCGCGTCAATCAGGCCCAACAGCTTCAACGCCTTGAGCGGCGCCTCCTCAAAGCAGTAAATATAGATAAAGTAGCAGTAGCAGACCGGTATGATCATGGTTCCCAGATGCTGTACCTTCACCGCCACCATGGCCGCCTCCATCGTAGGCGCCGTCAGCTCCAGCAAATAGCCGATGTTCTGTATCAGAGCCCCCATCAGGAAGTACTCCATCATCTTCTGCTCTCTGGAGCCATCCCCGTTCAACAGAAGGGCCAGCGCAAAAAGGACTGCGCATATTCCTAAAATCTGAAGTCCGATAAACGCAATACTCATGTTACTCTCTCCTACCGTGCTCCCTTATCATAGATCACGCCAAGCGCCCTCGGCGAATGATTCTTTTTGCCGAAAAATACAAGCATCAGAAGGGTCAGAACATAGGGCAGCACCATCACCAGATCCTGATAACTGCTTGGCATTTCCAGAACCTTCACAAGCTCATACCCGCCCGATCTGGCGAAACCGAACAGCAGACACGCCCCCAGCGTAGGCAGAATCTTCCAGTTGCCAAAAATCAATGCCGCAATGGCCAGATACCCATATCCCGAATAGATGTTGGATGAAAAGTTCGCGGAAATGGAGTAGGCGAAACAGATGCCGCCAAGTCCCGACAGCGCCCCGGAAACCAGAACCGCAATCAGCCGCACCTTTCCCACCTCGATACCTGCCGCATCCACCGCGTGCGGGTTATCGCCACATGCTCTCAGATGCAGGCCGAAGGGCGTCCTGTAAAGCACATACCACGCGATCACCGCAATCAGCGCAATCACCGGTTCAAAGGGATACAGATTGGTGAAAACCGCCCCCATCACAGGAACAGACGAAATCCCCGGCACGGTCACACGTGCCGACACACCCAGCACAAACTTGTTGGAAGCCGCCTTAAAGATGCTGGCATTGATCTGCTTCGTCATAAATTCCGTCAGTGACATGGCCAGAATATTAATCACCACGCCGCTTATGACCTGATTCGCCTTAAAGCGGATACACAGCATCGCATGAAGCAGGGAAAAGAGCGTTCCTCCAAAAAGGGCAAATACCATCGCCAGATAGAAGGGCACCGGCGAATCGCCCGCAAAATACGGCGCGATGCAGACCGCAAAAAGCGCGCCGCAGAAAGCCCCGAAGCCCTGCAGACCCTCTATCGCCAGATTGGTCACGCCGCTGCGCTCACAGTAAATACCGCCAATCGCCATGATAAACAGAGGGAGCGCAAAAGATAAACCGTCAATTATGATCGTATTCATATCATCTGTTCTCCTTCCATCTTTCTAATCTTTCTCTCACATAAGCGCCACATGCGCTGATTAACAGGATGATTCCCGTAAGAGCGGAAGCCATTTCCGCCTGCACGCCCGCCGTGGAACTCATATAAGTGCTCCCCTTGGAAATTACGGTGATCAGGAAAGAGGAGAAAATAATGCCGATTGGGGAGCTGTTGCCAAGCAGCGCCACCGCTATGGCGTCATATCCGGTACTTGCCAGCACTCTTGGCTGCATGGAGCAGAAATACCCAAGATAGTAGGTCACCCCTGCCAGTCCGGCCGCACCGCCTGAAAGCATCATGGCGAGCACTCTGGTGCGTCCCACGCGGATACCTGCGTATTCTGCCGCCCGGCTGCTGCTGCCCACCGCCTTGATCTCAAAACCAAGCGTTGTTTTTCCGAGCAGAAAAACCGTGGCCGCTACCGCTGCCGCCGCGACGAGAATCCCAAGCGGAATATCCATCTTATAATCGCCCACCACCGTATCCACAAGCGTCAGCCTGCTGGCCGCGCCAATGTTTTTCGACTGTCTCGACACCGGATCCACAAAAAACACGTTGATAAAAAAGCTGGCTACAAACTGCACTATGTAATTGCACATAATGGTGGACACCACCTCATTGATGTTGAAGCGGTGACGCAGATATCCGACCAGACCGCCCACAAGCGCGCCCACCGTCAGACCGATCAGAATCACCAGCGGTTTCGCCAGCACCGCGGGCAGCTCCGAGTAGCCCACCAGAACCGTCGCCACAAAGGCAGCCGCCAGCATCTGCCCTGAAACACCGATGTTAAACAGCCCGGCCTTCAGGGCGATCAGAACCGAGAGGGACGCCAGAAGCATCGGGGTCAGCGCATTCAGAAAGCTGGTAAAGTCCGTTATCATTCCCTTGTGGCCAGCATAGGACGCCTTCGGCGCAAGCCCCGATCCCTGCAGCAGATTGTAATATGCCAGAAACGGGTTCTTCCCCAGCAGCGCTATCACCACGATTCCCAGAATCAGGCTTAAAAGGACCGTAAAAACCGGTATCAGATCATGCTTTTTCATGGCGTCCCCCCACTCCCATCATAAATTCCCCGACCTCGCCCGGGGTCAGCGTTCCCGCGTCCGCAATCTTTTCGATTCTGCCATTATAGATGACGCCGAGCGTGTCCGCAAGATTCATCACTTCATCCAGCTCAAGCGAAATCAGAAGGACTGCCTTTCCCTTGTTCCGCTGCTCCACAATCTGCCTGTGAATGTTCTCAATCGCACCGATATCCAGTCCTCTGGTCGGCTGGACAAAAATCAGAAGAGAGGAATCCAGCTCGATTTCTCTGGCAATGATAGCCTTCTGCTGGTTGCCTCCGCTCATCGAACGCACAACCGTTTCGCTTCCCTGCCCGCTTCTGATATCGTATTTCTCTATCAGCTCATCGCTGTATCTGGTAAACGCATCACCCGCTATCACCGATCCTTTGGAAAAGGGCTGTTTAAAATAATTTTTCAAGGCCAGATTGTCCGACAGGGAAAGATCCATCACCAGCCCCACATTCTGCCGGTCCTCCGGAATATAGGAAATGCCTTCCAGATTGCGGCTGCGGATCGTTGCGTGGGTGATATCTTTTCCGTTTAATGTAATGCTGCCGCCCGAGGGTTTTAACAGTCCTGCCACCGCATCGGCCAGCTCCACCTGCCCATTGCCGGAAACGCCTGCCACCGCGAAGATTTCTCCGCCGCGCACAGAAAAGCTGACGTCCTTCACCACCTCGAACCTGTCTTCGTTGTGCACCGTCAGATGCTCCACCTTAAGGATCTCCCTGCCATATTCCGGCTCGGGCTTGTCCACGGAGAAGTTTACTTCCCTGCCGACCATCAGATTGGCCATCGTCTTCGTGTCCGTCTCCTTCACGTCAAGCACATCAATCAGCTTCCCCCTGCAGAGGATGGCACAGCGGTCCGCGATCTTTTTGATTTCCTCCAGCTTGTGGGTAATCAGAATGATCGTCTTGCCGTCGCGCCGCAGACTCTCTATGATCTCCAAAAGAAACTCGATCTCCTGCGGCGTCAGCACCGCCGTCGGCTCGTCAAAAATCAGAATCTCCGCCTCTCTGTACAGCATCTTTAATATTTCCACCCGCTGCTGCATGGAGACATTGATATTTTCAATCACCTTAGTGGGATCCACCTCCAGCCCGAATTTTTCCGACAAGGCCCTGATCTCCTCATTGGCCCGCTTCTGATCCAGCGTCTTAAAAATGCCAAGGTGTTTCTTTACCGGTTCCATCCCCATAACAATGTTTTCCGCTATGGTATAGTTGCTCACCAGCTTAAAATGCTGGTGCACCATGCCGATATTCAGCCGGGTGGCATGGTTGGGGGACGCAATCTTTACCTTTTCTCCCCGAATAATAATCTCCCCCTCGTCCGGCTCATACATGCCGAACAGCATACTCATCAAAGTGGACTTTCCCGCCCCATTCTCCCCCAAAAGGGCGTATATCTCTCCCTTTTTTATCTGAATGGAAACATCATCATTCGCAACAATGCCCGGGAAACGCTTCGTGATATGATTCATTTCAATAATAAAATCAGACATATGCGGTCTCCTGCCCTTCTCTGCAACCTAACGCGTATCTGTTTATAGTATAAGGCAAAGTCACATATCCCGCAAGATATATACTTCTGCCTGCATCTGTCGTTTTTCTGACTTTACAGATAAGCAGACTCAAGATGCTTCGCATCTTTCGTTCGCGTTGCTCGTCATAAGACGTCATGCGCAATCCTGCATGCAAGCATGCATCTTGCTCCTGCCGTCTTATGACTCTGCTTATCGCGCAAAAAGACTGCGGGAGAAACACTCCCGCAGTCCGATCATCGTTATATGCTGTTTTTCCGTGCGCCGGATTGCGCACAAAACGCCACTTCCTACCAAGTGAAATCTTCCGGTGTCACACCGTTAAAGTTTGCTGCCGGAACGATCGCGCCGCTCTTGATCTGCTCATACGCCGCGTCTAACTTTGTAACAGAGTCAGCGGAGAGCTGATGTCTGCCGTCCGTATTGATATATCCCGTGGAATCCGTGTCCGCATGCAGCGTAACGTTTCCGCCCTTAAAACTGCCGTCCACAACTGCGTTCAGCGCACGCTCCACGTTCAGGTGCATCACTTTCACCCCGGAGGTGAGAACCACGTTGGAATCCCCGTTTGCACCGTCATCGTACTGGTCTACGTCACAACCAATAAAGTAAACGCCGTCAGCTTCCTTCACCGCTGTGAGGACGCCGTTGCCGGATGCACCCGCCGCCACGAAGATGATGTCCACGCCCTCAGCGATCAGCGCGTTGCCGACTACCTTGCCGGTCGCCTCGTCCGCAAAGGAACCTACATAGTTGCCGCCCACATCTGCGCCGGTCACGTCCGTGCCTGCGTAGGAGGGAAGCTCCACAAGCTCAACAGACTTTCCTTCTGTATCATTGATATACTTCACGCCGCACTCAAAACCATACTGGTAATTCACGTTAGAGGGATAAGCGATGCCGTTCACCACAGACACCTTATTGGACTTCGTCTCCAGCGCTGCCGCCATACCCGCGAAGAAGCCGGACTCCTGCTCCGCAAACTGCATCGCGTAGATATTGTCCACTTCCACATCGCTTCCGTCTTCCCCGGAAGGGAAAGCGTCCACCAGCACAAACTTCACATCAGGGTTTTCCTGTGCAATCGTCGTGATGCCCGCAAACTGGAATCCGCAGCACACAATCACATCATAATCAGCCACAATGTCAGCCACCGCCTGTACGGCTGCCGCCACGTCACCCGTCGTCTCCTGCACGGGCGTCACCGTGCTGTCGGGATGGCTCTCAATAAAGGCAAGAATACCATTGTAATTGTCCTGATTAAAGGAACCGTCATCCACACCGGACGGACTTGATACAATCGCAATCTTAAGTCCTGCCGCCGTCTCGCCTTCCGCTGCCGGCGCTTCCTCCCCGGCCGTTTCCGTCTCTGCCGCATCCGCCGCGGGAGCCGCCTCCTCTGTGCTCTCCGGCGCAGCCCCGGGCGCTGCTGCTTTCTCACCGCCGCCACAGGCCGCAAGGGAACATGCCATTGCCGCCGCGAGCATTACTGTCACCATTCTCTTTTTCATGAAACTCCTCCATTTCGTACTATATCTCCTGTTTTTTGTAACGAATCTATATTAGCATTACAGCGACGGAAATGCAATGGCCTGTTTTCATTCCGTTAACTCATTCCGCTGACTGCACAAATAAAAAATATATACTTCCGCATTCTCCTTCAATAATTTACGCTGTCACACTTTGCTGATAAAGTGAAAAATCGAGTGCCTGCGCACTCGATTTAAAAGATACAATATGATTCATTCCTCATCGCGATACATGTCCAGCAGATGTTCAAAGCTCGGCTTCACTTCCGCAAAGGCCTTGAGCAGTTTCGGGGAAAAGTTTCCGCTGTGTCCGTTCAGTATCATCTGATATGCCTTATCCGATTCATAAGCTATTTTGTAAACCCGCTTCGAGGTGAGCGCATCGTACACATCCACCAACGACACGATCTGCGCCGCAATGCTGATCTCGTCCCCCTTAAGCCCGTCAGGATAGCCTTTCCCGTCATATTTCTCATGGTGGTGTCTCGCAATGTCATAGGCATAATCGTAGATTGCCCGGTCGTTCAGACGCACCCTCTGCTGGATGATCTCCGCACCCTTCGTCGTGTGCGATTTGATCAGCTCAAATTCATCTGCCGTCAGCTTGGCCGGTTTCAGAATAATTGAATCCGGAATGGCAATTTTCCCGATATCATGGAGAGAGGATGCCCATCCGATCTGCACCAGCTTCTCCGGCGTCAGCTCATACTCCGGGTAGAGCTTCATCACGCTCTTGCCCAGACACATGGAATATTCCCGTATCCTTTTGATATGCCGCTTTGACTCCATATTTCTGAACTCCACAAGGTTGCTCAGGGAATCAATCAGAATTTCGTTTACATGGTTCAGCTTCTTCGTCTGCTGGCGAAGCACACTGTTCTGCTGCTGAATGCTGATGTTCTGCTTTTTGACCATCATTTCCAGCTGCATTTTATACTGGAACCAGCCGATGGCATTCTGCACCACCTGTTTTACTACGTCAGACTGATACGGTTTCTTCACATAGCTTACGATACCGTACTCGTAGCCCTTTCTCTCCATCTCCGGCGAACTTTCCCCAGTGATCATAATAAAAGGAATCTTATTGAGTACATTTTTTTCCTTCAGATTTTCCAGCACGGTGAAACCGTCCATCAGCGGCATCAGATTGTCGAGCAGGACAATCGCAATAGACGCAAAATGGGAATTTAGAAGCGCAATCCCTTCCTTGCCATTCGATGCCTCCAGAATCTTGTAATCCGACTGCAGTAATCCGACCAGAATTGCACGGTCAATTTCGTTGTCCTCAAAAATTAAAATGGTATCACGTTTCATAATTTACCTATACCTTCTCATTCCTTGTTTAGAGAATGCGCTGTGCTGCCCATCGTGTTCCATCTGCCGTGCAGTCCGCACACATTACAAAGCTACCATCACTACCTGTTTGTTGCGAAGTTTAAAAAGAACCCTGCGCACCTCCGCCGACAGTGTATATTTGATCCCGTTTATGATGACCACACTGCCTTCATAGGCTCTGCCCCTGACACAGACAGGTTCTTTGGCTGCCTGCCCTGTCAGATTGGCTAATTTTGACTCCTCACCGTCAATCTCTGCCAGTTTCTGTCCCTGTACCTCAATCGCCGCATAAATTTTACGCTGTATCTCCTCCGGCACCTCTTTTCCCGCTTCCTCAAGCTGTACGACTTTCCCCCACTCCCGCTCCAGCGCTTTTAAATCGCTCAGGAGTTTTTCCCGCTTTTTCTCATATTCCGCGTGGGCCTGCTCGTACAACTCGTTGCGCCCGATGTCAAGCACGGTTTTCAGGTGCAGTCTGTTTCCCAGATTATAAGTCTCCACGCCTCTGACTGCGCTGACCGTACCGCCCAGAAGCATGCCCTTGCTTCCCGATACGATCACCCTGCCCATCGTCTTAATGCTGCTGTTCATAATGTAGTTTGCCTTGACATTGCCGCCTGCATGGATATTGGCAGCCTCAAAAAAGCTTCCGGAAACTTCGCCGCCTGCATCAATAAAGCAGTCGTTCTTAGAACAGCTTCCCGTTTTGATCATAACGTTTCCACCCGCGATCAGTCTGCATGTCTCCACGTTATGCTCGACAATGATATCCCCGGTTGCCTTGACATAGCCGCCGGAATAGATACTGCCCACCACATAGACAGAACCGTCCACCTCCAGCTTTCCGGTCACGGCAGTCACGTCCTCACGGACAACCAGCATATTGGTAATCAGAATACGTCCCGCCGTAAACTCAAATTTCCCGTTCATTTTAGATGTGTAAGTACATCCGTCCGGCTCAATCGCAAATCCGATTCCCCTTAACGGTTTCAGCTCCATACCATTCTCGGCATGAATCATTTCCCCATATATATTTTTGCCACTGATACCTGTTTCCGCCCGGTGATAAAAGGCAATCTTCTCGCCCTCGTCCACCATCTCGAACGCTTCTATATTGACATAGTCAACCCCGCCGTCCGGCAGCGGTGCCGGAATACGCGGCAGATCGAGTCTGACAAACCATTCAAACCAGCCGTCTTTTCCTTTCTGGGCCGGGATTCCCTCGGCAATCAGAATTTTTTCATTCAGCCTTCTGCGGTCAATCATATCGGCAATTGCATCTTCCTTGATGCCAAAAACAATCTCACGCCTCTCCAGATCTTTATAGATATCCTCTTCGGTGACGATATTGCCCGGAATCCAGGGAATATAGGCATACGCTTTATTTCCGTTTTCTTCTATAGTTATGGAAAATTCTTTCTTCTGGAGGGAAGCTGCCAGAGAACTTTTCTCTTTCTTGCCCTGCGAAACGGCATTCTTTCCTTTATCCGTATTTTTCGCCGGTTCCCTCTCCACCGTCTTTTGCGTCTCCACGCTTTGCACAGGCTCCGGGGCAGCCGTGCCGCTTGCCCGCTTGCGGTTGATAATCGCCTGCCGTTTCTCCTTCATGTCTGTGGCTGAGTAAACCAGACTGCAGTAGGATGTGACGTCAAGCCCCGCCTCCAGTCCAAGACGGATCTCCCGCATCTGCGCATGGTTGAACAGATGATTGGTATAAAGCGACACATTCAGCTTTTTCTCAAGCCCGAGACGAATCTCCTTCATCTGCATCCAGTTATATTTGATATTGGCGTAAGGCGTGATATCAATATCCTCGCACAGACCGATCCTGATTTCATGGATCTGCGGCGCACACATCATATCCTGCAGCCACTTGTCAATCGGCAGCCGGTTCATGAGCGCAAACCGGATTTCCTCCAGATCGTCATCCGCAAATCCCCTTTTCAGATAGGGAATCAGGTCTATAGCCGAGTAGAGAGACAGTCTGATCTGCCGCATGGTCTCGTAATTGTAAGCAGGATCGGCATACACAGAAGCATCCACCTTATCCTTAAGCCCCATGCGTATCTGCTCCATCTGCAGCCAGTTAAATTCGGGGTTGGAGTAAATGGATACATCCAGCCCTTCTTCTTTCCCGAGTTTGATTTCCTGTCGCTGCGCTTTCTGATACTCGTCATTTTCCATCATGGGAAAATGCAGTTTCTGCTGTTTTGCCCCACCCAAATCGCCCATAGCCGTTACCAGTCTTTCCTGATTCATAATGAAATGCATATATCCCGGGATCGCCTTAAAATCACAAGATATATGCCGCTGTCTTTCTGAGATTAATATATTATTCTATTTTATCAGAATCATGGATGAAAGTCTACTGCTTTATCAGAAAACATCTGTGCGTCCAAACATATGTATATCCCGCTCCATATAACATGCCAGCTTCTCCGGCAGCTTTTTGTTTTGCAGACGAGGGACATCATGAAAAAACATGATCTTCCGGTCCTGCTGCCCGAACGCCTTCCACTCCTCCATACGCTTTCCGTCCAGATCGCAGCCGCCCGGATTTCCCGTCTTCATAAAGTGACACCAATAGTTGCACATCTGCCTGGACAGATCATAGTGCCTTCCCGCAAACGGTCTCGTGCACTTGGCAAGCGTCTCGAAAAAGAACCAGAGATCCGACGAGTGGAACGCGCCCGGCTGGTCCGCTCCTGGTATGTCGACGCCAAATTCATACAAAAACTGTGGCGCCTGATATCCGTTTCTTTCCCTTTCCAGATACAGCCTGTTGGTTCCAAGCTCTATCACATTGATACCCTGAAAAATAAATTCATTGTCAGTGTAACCGGCCAGTATGGGCACATCAGGAAATTGCCTGTTCCGGATATTGTTCCAGTAAGTATCGGTCTGGAAAACACCGTCAATCACCGTCCCCCAAAACCTGCCGAAAGCGTCGTTCCTGTCCCTGATATATTCCGCAGGCAGTCTGCGCGCCTCCTCCAGGGAATCGACCCCCAGAAAAGCGAAAAAGTCCAGACTCTGGCGAACGCTCTCCTCCAGAGTGATCTCAAACATTTTTTCAAAGGGATTGAGAAACACCCCGCTCTCCACAATCGCGCCATGGATCAGTCCCCGGTTCTCCCTGCAGTTGAGCTGTGTCATCACGCTGCCGCCGCCCGCCGACTGGCCGCCTATCGTGATCCGGTCCGGATTCCCTCCAAAGGCCGCTATATTTTCTTTCACCCATCTTAAGCCCGCCTGCTGATCGAGATTGCCCAGATTGTACGGGGTATGCGGATCTTCCCTGCGCATCTGCGGATGGGTCAGGAAACCGAACACGTTCAGCCTGTAGTTGACCGTCACGACCACAATCCCTCTTCTTGCAATGCGCTCCCCGTCAAACTCCATCTCCGCGCAGTTTCCCCATTGCAGCGCACCGCCAAAGAACCATACAAACACGGGCAGACGCTCGTCAGGTGATTTCGCAGGCGTCCACACGTTGAGGTACAGGCAGTCCTCACTCATGGGAATGGCCGGATCCACATTCCACTCATTCGTATATATATTGTCCGCATCCAGACCGGGAATACTCTGCATCGAAATCGGTGCAAACTGAAAGCAGTCCCTGACGCCCTCATATTTTTCACAGGGCTGCGGCGCCCGCCAGCGCAGCTCTCCCACCGGCGGTCTGGCAAACGGAATCCCTTTATAAGAAATGATACGGGGATCCGCCGCGGGCAGGCCGCGGACAGATCCCTCCGTTGTTGACACTATTTTTAACATAAATTTATCCTTTCACCGCGCCCGCTACCAGACTGTTCTGCACCTGATCGCTCAATAGCAGATAAATGGCAACCGTCGGAATCGTGGCAATCATAAGCCCGGCGCCGATTTCGCCCCACTTGGTCGTGTAAGCGCCCACCATAGACATAATACCTACGGTCAGTGTCTTGTACTGCTGTTTATTGATAAACGTCACCGCAAACATCAGCTCATTCCACGAAGAAATAAAGGTAAAGATGCTGACCGTCGCAATCGCAGGCCGGATCAGCGGCAGCATGACACGGAAGAACAGTGTATAAATATTGCAGCCGTCAATCGCCGCTGCCTCCTCCATCTCTTTCGGGATCGAAACCATGAAGCTGCTGAACAGATAAACCGCCAGGGGCAGTCCGAACGCCACATAGGGAATAATAAGCGCCCAGTGGGTATTGAGCAGTTTCATCTTACTCAGCACGAGAAAGAGCGGGAGCAGAACGGCATGAATCGGAACCATCATTCCCACGAGAATCCCTTTCATAACAACATTTCTTCCCTTCCATATCATCCTCTGAATCGCATATGCCGCTGTTGCCGCAAGCACAATCGTGATCGCGATTGTTGCCGCAGTGACCAGAATACTGTTTAATAAATATTGCAGCACATTTGCCTGACTAAAGGCCGACGCATAGTTGGAGAATCTCCAGTTCTGCGGAAGTCCCGCTATATTTCCGCCAAAAATTTCGCTGTTATCTTTCAGCGAAAATCCAAACAGCCAGAACAGAGGAAACACCTGCAGGAACGCAATCGCCAACAGACAGATATGCAAAACACAGCCTTTTACATTTTTCATTGTTCTCATGCCTGTTCCTCCTTATTCCGGAAAAATAGTTTTAAAAGCATCGTAAAGACAAAGCACTCCAGAATAATAAATATGGAAATCGCGCTTCCATACCCATAATGGAAGGAGTCAAAAATCGTCTTATACATATAAATCGTCGGCACCTCTGTGGTGAAGAAAGGCCCTCCGCCCGTCAACACATAAATCAAATCGAAGATTTTAAGGGCGCCGATCAGGGAAAAGGTCACACATACCTCCAGCACCGGTTTCAACAGCGGAATGGTCACCTTAAAGGCGATCTGTCTGCTGTCTGCCCCGTCGATCGTGGCCGCTTCATAAATCTCCGGTGAAATAGACTTGATACCCGCATACATAATCAGCATATGATATCCCACATACTGCCATAAATTGGGAATAAATGCGGCAATAAGAGCCGTGGACTCCTGTCCAAGCCAATCCTGCTGCAAATGTTCCAGATGCAGACTTCCCAGCATCGCATTTAACAGACCATAATCGCCATTGTAGATTTTCTGCCACAACTGGCCGATCACCACGCCGGAGATAATAACGGGAATAAAATATGTCGTCCGGTAAAATTTCTCGCCGCGCTTTATGTTCGCCACAACCATCGCCAGAAGAAGAGATACCGGAAGCTGGATAAACAGAGAAAAGAATACATACAGCAGGGAGTTTTTAATGGAATTTACAAAACGTTCATCCCCCGCCAGTTCCACATAGTTCCGAAGTCCGACAAACGTTCCTTTGCCAAGTCCGTCCCAGTCGAGCATACTATAATATGCGGAAATAAAAATCGGCACCACGACAATGACCAGCATAATAAGTACCGTCGGACATACAAAAAATGCAATCGCTTTTTTATTGGATAATATTTTTTTCATTGTCTCACCTGTCTCATAAACGGGTTGTGGGCCGCCGCCAAGCACGGCCGCCCACAACGGTGTCTGTTCCTATTTTAATAAAATTCCGAAGGCTGTAATTTGGACATCGCTTCCGCAAACTCTTCCGGCGTGATCTTGAGCGCCATCACCTGCGCAACCAGATCCTTGTATGTCTCGGAATCTTCCGCAGACAGAATGTTATCCCACCAGCTTATATAGGAAGTTCCTGTCTCCATCAGCGCTGCCGATTCTGTATCGAGCGGCGTCAGGGAGGAGGTATCTACGCCTGTCGTGTCCCAACAGGGAAGTCCTGCACCCTGCTGATAACCAACAACACCGATCTTCTCGCTCAGATACTCCAGATACTCAACCGCTTCCTTCGGATGCTCACAGTTCGCATTGATATAGTAACCGTCGGAGCTTCCGCCCGAGAACTCGGTAATGCTTCCTGCGCCGCCGTCAATAACCGGGAAAGGCACACATGTCACTTTACCCTTGGTCGCTGCCGTGTCAGCCTGGAAAGAAGGATGCACCCAGTTTGCCTGAAATACCATAGCGCCCTGTCCTGCGGCAAATCCCTCGATCATTTCGTCATAGCTCATGCTCATCATATTGTCGTTAAACGCGTTGGCCTTCACCAGCTCCTGCAATTTCTCCGCGCCCATGATAAAGCCTTCGGAGTTGAATTTGGACGGATCGCCGAATGCTTCCATGATCGCCGCGTTGCTTGCTGTTCTCGCAGAAATGATATCATACCAGTACATGCCGGGCCATCTGTCTTTCTCACCCATGAGGATCGGCGTATATCCCGCTGCGTTCAGCTTATCTACCGCGTCTAAAAGCTCATCCCAGTTTGTCGGAATCTTTGCCCCTGCTGCCTCAAACATCTCTGTATTGCAGTAAAGGTTCGCAAGGAACGTAATGGTGGGCAGTGTATATACCTTACCGTCAAACGTACAGCCATCAAGCGTACCGGGAAGCACTTTACTCTTCGTATCCGGGCTTAAATACTCGTCGATAGGCAGTAAGTATCCCGCGTCAATATAGGGCTTTACAAAACTGCCGCCGCTGAACATGTAAGAGATATCCGGCGCCTCGCCCGCCAAAAAGGCAGTCTTGATTTTCGTTTTGTACTGTTCTCCCGTCACACCGTCCTGCTCGATTGTCACATTCGGGTGCAGCTCATGATACTCCGTAACGGACTCTTCGATAATCTTCTTGACAGGATCCGTATCTGCCACAGACTGATGCCAGATCGTGATCGTAATCTGCTCTTCGGAAGCTGCAGCCGTATCGTCAGCCGGCGCCTCCGCCGCTTCCTCTGTTGCCGCAGACGTATCCGCTTTCGTCTCACCTGCCGGCGCATCGCCCGTACCGCCGCCGCATCCCACAAGCTGCACCATCATGGATGCCGCCGCAAATAAAGCAAGTAACTTTTTCATCCTGTTCTTCATTTTACCCTCCTTTTTAAATCAACACCTATTCGCATTTCACATGCTTTTCATGTCTTCCATTGTAAAACGCCGGTGTCTGAAAAAAAATTCAATATCAAATATATTTATTTCACTTTTCCTTATTTTTCATATCGCAGTTTCACTTTTTTAACATCACTTTCACTAATTTGCAAAAAATAAACAAAAATCCCCGCAAGCATCATACGCCGCATGCGGGGATTCCTGTCTTTTTCCTTTATAAGCACATCCTGCGGTATTCCGTGACAGAATACCCTGTCATTTTCCGAAACCAGATACTCAGATAGTGCGGATCGTTAATGCCGATCCGGTTGCCGATATCCCGGTCCAGCATTTCCGAATCCGTGGCAAGCAGCTCCAGCATCTTCCAGAATCGAAGCTCCGACAGCAATTCGCTGTAGGACTTTCCTGTAAACCGCTTGAACATCCTGCTTAACAGACTGCCGCTGATGGCATATCTGGACGCCAGATAATTCATATTAATATCCGGATTACCCAGATTCTCCTGTAAAAATTCTATCAGCTCTTTCATCGTCCGGCCTTTTTGCTGCTCTGCCTGTACCGCCTTCTCCATGGCCAGCGCTGCCGTTGTCCTCTCCAGACACCTTGCCACATCCGTGCCGCACCGGCACCACATGAGAACACTTTCCACCTGAGCCATGTCTCCTGTCTGTCCCGTTCTGACACAGATACGCTGTAAAATCTGCTCCGCGCCCTCTCTGGAATATATGCCTTCCGCCCCCTCGTCTTCCACGCTCTCCAGAAAACACGTCAGCGCGGCAAGCGCCTCCTCCGTATTGCCTCTGTTAATATGATCCACAAGCATCTGAAACGCTTCGCTCTCGTGACCCGCCGGGCTCCCCTTCCCGTATACCGTCAGTTTCCTGTCATTTCTTCTGTACATATCTTCCAGCGCCTGCACATACAGCGCGCGCACACCGTCTACGCCGGCCAGCCCCGCGCTCGTCCCATACCGGAGGTGATACTGATATTTTTCCCGCAAAAGCTCCAGCAGCAGTTCAAAACACTCCCAGAAAGACTCATTTTCTCCTATTCCCAAAAAGATGATTCGTCCCCATGGGTCTACCACCACATAAATTTCCTGCTCGTCCCTGAAAAACTGCTGTGACTCCTCATAAATGTGCATCAGGCACTCATGGTCACTTAAACTTTCCTGCACCGTAACCACGCCCAGTTGTACCTGTTCTTCCCCCTCCTCCGCCAGTTTCACACCATATCTGGCCAGCTTCTGTCTGACTTCCTCTCCGATCTCATCACTCAGCAGCATCCTGCTGATATAAGTATTTCTGAGCAGCGGAATATTGCTCTGCTGTTCCTCCACCATCATGCGGTGCGCTTCTTTCTTCTGCTTTTCCTCCCTGATCTGTTTCGCCAGCCGCTCCACGGACGCATTGAGTTCTTCCGTCTGCACGGGTTTCATCAGATAATCGTTCACTCCCGCTTTCAGACTCCTTCTGGCATACTCGAAATCATTATACCCTGTCAGAATAATGATCTTAATATCCGGCAGAATCCTCGTGCACTGTTCACTGAAACTGATTCCGTCCACCCCCGGCATACAGATATCGCTGATGATAATATCCGGTTTCAGCTCTTCCAGCTTCTCCACCGCCGTACCCGCACTGGAAAATTCGCCCACAATCTCCAAATCAAGAGCCTCTGTATTCAGTTTCATCCGAACCAGTTTTCTGATCAGCACTTCATCATCCAGAAGTATCACTCTCAGTCTGTCCATCTTTCTGCTCCTTTAATTTGCAAAGCCCGATCTGCAAATGTATCTCTGTATATGCTCCATTGCTGATTGTAAAGGTAAAGTTCCCGCCGTACAAAAGCCGCAGTCTCTCGATTGTTCCGCGAAGTCCCAGACTTTTTCCCCTCTTCGGCTCCTCGCTCCGGTTCAAATCCCGAATCACCTCGTCCGGCACGCCCGCGCCATTATCTCTCACCACAATATGCAGATTTTCCTCCTGCGCATAGGCCGAAAGACCGATAATTCCATACCGCTCCTCTCCTCTGATCCCATGCTGGAATGAGTTTTCGATGAGAGGCTGAATGGTCAGCTTCGGCAGCAAATATTTTTCACAGGACTCTTCCAGTTCAATCCCGCATTCAAAAGAATCCTCAAACCGGATTTTCATAATGTCCACATAGTCCTTCGCGATCTGAAATTCTTCTCCCAGCGTCAGCATTTCCCGCCCGCCGCTGACCGACTTGCGGTAAAATTTTCCAAGCGCCTCCACCAGTTCACACACCTTCTGGCTTTCTCCCATCATGGCAAGCGCCTGAATGGAATCCAGCGTATTGTAGAGAAAATGCGGTTTCATCTGCTCCTGCATTTCGTTCATTTCTACCTGCCGGATTCTTCTCTGCTTGTCAATCGTGCTCTGGATCAACCGCTCGATCTGCTCCACCATGCGGTTATAGCCCTTAAACAATATCTGAAATTCATCTAACAGAGGCTTGCTCGCAATGCGGCTAAAACTGCCATGCTCCGTTTCCTCCATTACCTGCACCATGTCCTGAATGGGCCATGTGAGCATGGTAGAGATAGCCGCCGCGCCGATCAGAATCAAAATACCGATGGCGGCGATCAGACCGATATTAAACCTGACAATTTCACTGACATCGCGATTCGTCTGCGCCTGTGTGTACCGGATGATCTTCCATCCGCTGTAAGGCGCCAGAACGCCTGTCACCGTATATTCCCTGCCGCGTATCGTCGTCTTATGCAAAAACTCCGCATTTTCTTCCGACAGTTCCTGCGCGATATACCGCACCTCGTCCTGCTCCGCAACAGCTCCACGGACCAGAAGCGTATGATCCTTTTCATCCAGCACCACTATTTCATCCGTCTCTATGTCAATGACATCCTCCAGAATCTGATTCAGAAATTCGCAGCTTAAGTCCACGCCGATCACACCAAGACTTTCAAAATTATCCAGACTGTTATAAGATCTGACCAGAGAAATGCTGTTGTCATCCGTAGATTTGCTGGTCCGTATCTCATACTTTCCGTACGGTTTTCTCAATTCGTCATATTCACTGCTGGCGTCCTCCATATTGAAATTCGCGCTTCCGCCGACAGTCAGCTTCTGCCCCTTTTCATCTATCAGCCAGACCGCTTCCACATAGTCGGAAAATTGGAAAATGGAATATATTTTTTTAATCACATTCGACTGCCCTGACACATTGGAAAGCAGATCTCCGCTCCCCATCTGCGTCTGCACAATGTTGTCCGCTATAAGCATTTTCGAATAATCGTCCGCGTTTTTTAAGATGGAATTTAGCGAGGTTTCCAACGAATGAAGTACTTTTATATTCTCCTCCCCCAGAATCCGTTCCTCATACTTTTTATAGTGGAAGTTGAATACAATCGTATAGATAATGATAATGGTAAAAATAACAAATCCCAGCGCGGCTATGATCTTCCTGCTCAACTTGTGCTTCATCCCTGGTTCCCCACTACTCCACATATTTCCCGTATGATATAACCATTTCGCCGGGTCTTCGCCTCAAAAGCAACTCATGGCTCTGATTATATCACTTCCCCCGCTTATTTTCCATCATATACGGGACACAGCGCCTGTCCTTCTGTCTGCGCCTGTCGCCTGTCGACACCTGTCCCCCCGCATCTGTCACGCCCCACCGCTTTGGCAGCGCTTTAATCTCCGTCCCAAATGCAGTCAGGTCTCATTTTAGCCAATGCGATAAGCTGGTAAAGCGGTCTTATGGCATTCGCCGCAGTTGCCAGCCAGTATTCGCTCGTGTCGCCCTCACTTACTTCAATCTCCACCTCCCCGCTTCTGACCGGTTTCATTCCGTTACCTGCAGAAACGACCGGCGCCGTCTCCCTGCCGTTTTCGTCATAAAATATGGTCTGGCACCTCTTCGTGATCACCCATTCCCCTCTTTTTCTGTATTTCTCCTGTAGAAACGCGATCATTTTTGTGAGCACCAGAATGCTGTCAAAGCCGGATGTACCATAAATCACCCGGATTCCTTCCTCCTCATAGACCTCATAATAATAGCGCCCATACTGATAAGTGATATTCACATGCGCTTTCGTCTGAAATGCTGCGGTAAACAGCCCCTTTTCCGGGTGGTAATCCGCCGCATATATTCCGCCGCCCATCAAATGTCCCGGAACATCCACCGCTTTACCTGTCACCGGGTCTCTCAAATAAATGTCGTATCCCATAGATTATCCCCCCTTCCCCGCCTATTTCCCTATATACAGGAGGATACTCTGAAATAAGTCATTTGTCATTGGACAGATAGTCCAATCCCTCTAAGCCGCTTCCCGTATGCGCCGCTTATATGTAACTGCCCTTACCGTCGTGGCGTCATTGATCCAGTCAATCACACAGTCCTCTACGGTTTGTCCCTGCGCGACCAGCAGCTCTTCCATATGTACATCCAGCAGCCGGCTCAATGCGTATAAATGCTCCACCGACGGTAAAATCTTCCCTTTAAACCATCTGTACACAGGCTGCGGACATGACAAACAGAGATACTCCTGAATGTCCTTCACCTCGTATCCCGCCGCCTTTATCAGCATTTTCAGTTTGATGCCTGTATGGATCTGATCAATCGCATGATACATAAATGTCCCAACCTCTCCTTTCCCTTTTCTCATTTCCAGGCGTTTGCGAAACTCTTCAAATCGCGACTTTTATTGCACAAATAGCATAATGATTGCTATACCTGTTCCAATACTCTCTATCAGTTCTTCCGGATTTTGCATTCAAAATCCATCATATTATTTTCATTTCTGTGTGCCCATAATTTCCCTGACCTGTTTGTCAGATTATAAACGACAGACCATTGTAATTTATCAGAGCCGTCTTCTCCATAAACTCCTACGTCATTAAGCAGGTTGATCGTATCATTTATATTGAGCGAATTGCCACTCTCTTCTATTCTGTTTATCACTTTATCATATCTTTCAAATTCCGTATATCCTTCGCCAATATTCAAATCATTGTATGCAATAAAATTAGACGCGGCCTGATACTCTTTATCCGTTCCGATCACCTGCAAATCATTGTCATAATATTCTGCAATCACTGATTTTCCGGTGCTGTCTGCGATCAGATAATGGCAGTAAATATCTCCTGAAAAATATATATTATATTCTTTTAATAACGCTACTGCCTCATCAACATTTGACGCATGATCTAAAACTAATCTTATAGCCGTTGTTGTATTGAGCGTTATCTTATTTTCGTCCTTTTGAATTTGCGCTTCCGGAACTGCAAGCAAAGCTATCGCCACACCTTTTTCATTCATTCCGTCAAACGGAAGATAAGGCGCAGCCAGTGTCAGGAAATTATTAAAGTGAATGCCCTGAACCGGTAAATTATCTTCTGAATATCCTGCAAAAGATAAATTTACAGTGGATACGGACGAATAACCATCAGGGGGATCCGTATATAACTGCATGGATGGTGCATAAGTAAAATCGAAATTTCTGGCAAAAATAATATCTCCGTTTTCATTTCTTGTTACAAAAGCAGTACATCCACTATCCGTAACATTAAATTTAATCGGAATGCCTTTCAATAGTCTTTTCGTAACAAATTCTTCTATGTCCTGATCGCTTGCAGCGCCTTGCTTCAAAAAATCGTCAAAACCATAATCGCCACAATAAATCATCCGATACATTCCATAGTTGTCAATTTGTCTCAAAGATGCTAAAGTTTTTAATTCATTCCTGAATAAAACCAATACTATAAACGTTATAAAAATCAATAACGATATAACAATGACCAGACTCAATTTTAATTTCTTTTTCATATATTCCCCCTTCCATCTTTAGAGCACAGTGGAATTTACTTCTGCGCTGGAACTTAAAATTTCAATCCATGCAGGTGAGAACGCAGGCGTTTTAGCGTAATGTTATCCGCCGGTACGCTTTCATTTCCTAAACAAATATAAACAGTCATATTTCCCTCACCCACATAATAATATGGTGTTTCCTTATCAGCATACACATCAGGCAGAATCAATTTTTTATTGATTTCCGCCTTCCTGTAAAAAATCACATGGTTTAATTTCTATCATCTTTTTAATCCCATTTGAGATAACCTCAAACCCTATTTTCTCATAAAATGGTTCTTTTCCTTTGGCTGAAACGCCTCCGATTGTTGTAAATTTTCCAGTAGTAGAATTTTCTCTTGCATAATCAACTAAGTGATTAACAATCATTGTACCAATACCTTTTCGTTGAAATTGGGGCAAAATTATTATTTCTTGAAGATACCAATACATAGCACCGTCGCCCACAAGTCTCCCCATTCCCACAAGTTCGCCATTATATATGGCAGAAACATTAATTAAACCGTTTTGTAAAGCCTTTCGGGCATGCTCCACCGGTATCTCAACAAATCCTGCTTGTATGCGTAATCTTATAAAATCCTCAGCTTGTAAAATATTATCAATAAGCCTGATTTCTTCACAAATATTCTTATCCATATTCTTTATTTCCTTATCTGTATAATAAATTCTCTATATAATTTCTGCTTAAAATCCACAAGTATTTATTTTTGATTATATCACTCTCATTCTTTATTCGCTATTATGAAATACAGGGCATAGCTACCATGCCCTGTATTTTTTATCGCTCCAACGATTTCTCAATTTTCTATTTCTGTTATCTGTCTGCCCCTGCCTGCTCCAACGGGAGCTTTACCGTATCGGCAAGCCCGTCCTCTGCACTCTGACCGGTTACATTCAAAGGCTTTGTCAGTCTCATTTCACTGTCTACGTCCTCTCCTTTTGACAGTTTCACATTCAAATCATATCTTCATTTATTCTTTCTTCCAATATGTCCACTTCACTACCGGTTTGTAACCGATGGCTTTATAAAAATCATGAAATCCTCCTGTCATATGCGTCGCCCCCAAGGGTTTCATCTTTCGGTATAATTCGGACAAAGCCGCCGAAGCAAGCCCTCTGCGTCGGTATTCCGGAATGGTACAAAGCGGTTCCATATACGCCAGTTTATTTTCGGGAGTCCACCACATTCCTGCATAACACGCATACTCTCCCTTTTCATCAGCAATGATAACTGCCAGATTCGTTGTTGCGTGTGGTGCCACCTCTATTAAATAACCGCTCTGCTCATATTGATGATCCCATAAGCCCTCATTTTGCTCATGATCGAATCCCTTCCAGCAGCACTTACTGATCTTATCCATATCACACTCGTCAGGACTTACAAAACGAAAACCTTTCGGCAACGGATAATCCAATACATCATCAAAACCAAACTGCATATCCCAATTTTCGCAATTTTGTTGATATCCAGCCTGTTTCGCCGCCTTCATCAGGGCTTCCTGCCCGCCAAAAAGAATCAGTTGTATTTCTCCGCCTTTAATTGGCATATGGGCATCCGCATAGGCAATCATTTCTGACGCCAGTTCCTCATATCCGGGTCTTAAGCTGAAATAAATATCCGTTACAGGCGATTCGTTGAAGCAAAATGCAACAATCTTCCCGTCATCCTCCCAAATGCGGTTTTTATAAGAATATGTGATATCCATCCAATACGCAAAAGATGAAAAAGCATACTCAAAAAACGGGGCAGCCACACCATTTCTCCAATCACGTTCATAGATATCCAGCATAAACTGATAAATTTTACCGCAGTCCGCCAATACACTGAATTGTCTTGTCGTTATATGTTTCATTTTTATATCCATTCCTTTCACATGAACTTTTGTTACATGATTATTGTAAAAAAGATAACCCTGCTCTACAAGTACCAGGAACAGTTATAATTAATATGGAAACAAAGAAGACGCCTGCCATTTATGCAAGCGCCTTAAAATTATCCATATATTTTTTTAACTGTACTATCATTAATGAAGCAAGCCAATTTCGTTCATTAATCTCATAGTTTTTGATAAACGGACACACAACAAACACCGACATCAAATATACAAGTTATCTTTAAATAATTTCAGATAATCCAAAACCCCATTTTTTAATCCCTTTCTCTCCATATCAGCCCAAAAGCTTTGTAAAAAAATACTTATATCAGCTCTCACACTTTCATCAACAGACTTTAATAATATCTTCTTTATCTCCGTCTCTACTTCTCCTGTAACATAAAATTCAAATAAAGCTGCAATCCATAGTGGTATTACCATAGTCCAATTCTTTCTCTGCTCATAGTCAGTATAATTAACAAATAATTCGCCCAGATTTCTTGTAATAATACATATTCTATTCTCCCCACTCATTTTATCGCTAAATGCCACCGCTCTGCATAGCGCAGCAATATCAAGAAAAGAATAAACATATTTATGAAATTTTGAAACTGCCATTATCTGAACGTCCCCAACGAATTTTCTTTTGCCCACACAGGTAAGGTAATACCCCCACTCATCATAAGCATATCGAATTCCCATCCGATATAAACATTCCAAATCAGTATGCTTATATACACTAATCAGAACCCAAAATGCAAACAGAAGCCCAATAATCCAAAATTGTTTATATGAAATATCAAACTTCATTCTTATTATCACAATAAATATAGTTACCAACACAAATGTCTTCATGAAATACGCCGACTTTTCATACCATAGTTTTCGATATATTCCCAGCATGTTTACATATTCTATTGTATGTAATTCTTTCATTCTCCTATATCTGGATATGTACTCGTCAAAATATCTCTCGCAATGCCTAATCAAATCAGCATTTGATACATTTACTATCAATCCCGGCGTTCTATAGTGTAAATCTTTTCTTATACCCTTCTTAGGCAATCTTTTAGAATAATAATGTTCACTTCCCCTTTGCATCCTATACAGTACCACCAAAAATATCACTACAAACACAGTTATCAGTACATTTAGAACACCCCTGTATTGTACAATTGACTCAACACTTTCTGTATCAATAAGAGTTCCTGCCATACTAATGAAAATCACCAGAACCAAAAGGCTTCCCATTTCTTTTGATTTGACGCTAAAATTATTTCCCTTATACCAGCTGAACAGCATAGGAAATAGGGCAGCAATAAATATACCCTTATACCATTCTAAGAATATTTGAATTCCTATGTTTGGAATACAGAGAATAATAATATATATAAAACAACAAAGGAAAATTAGCAATCCAATTTCTGTCAAAACATCCATTACTCTTTCATTTGTTTTCTTTACCCTTTCTATAGAACGTTTCCACATCATATTTGGATATTTCGCTATTTGTTCTCTAGAGGGTAATAACAACAAAAGCATCACATCTATAATAACCCAGATAAACAATAGTATATACACATCACTCCTCCTCTCCTGTTTGTCAAAAACGGAATACTTTCTTCTAACGCTTGGTAAAGCATTTCGTGTTTTCTGTGATATTTACAATTCTTTATACGATTTTATTATAATGACACAAAGTATAATCCATGTTTTCGACTTCATTATACAGTCATTTTCATTATATTGTTATAGAATGGCATCGTCAATCTCTCTATCGTTTTACAATATCATTCAAGCGATAAAAAAACTTTTTTGATTATATACAAATACGAACAATTTCCCTCGGAGTTCTTTTTTATGTCCCCGTTTTTCATTTTTCACTGTTGCAAAATTTCAAAAAGGGCTTCCCGATTTCTCGGAAAGCCCCATAAATGATATGCTCCCTATATGGTAGACACAGGAAATAATTAAATGTCTATTGTATAAGGAGCATATTTTATGGGAAGAAGAAAAAAGCGGGATGAATGGGATGCAGCAGACAAATTAAAAGTAGTCAAAGAATATCTGGCGGGCCACGATTCCTTTGTGAAACTCGGTCGAAAATATCAGCTCAACGAATCCTCGATCCGTAAATGGGTGGCCAAATATAAAACATTTGGCGAAAACGCATTTATGATCCGTTCGGCAAACTTAAACTATTCTGCTGCGTTTAAAGAAGAAGTTGTTAAGGCCTATTTACATGGCGAAGGATCTTATAAGGATATTGCCATCAAATATAAAATTCAAGCGGCTACTACTGTTTTACAATGGGTTAAGAGGTATAATAACCATGAGGAACTAAAGATTCCAGACCGGAAGGAGTGTATCACATGGTTAAAAACAACCCGGCAAGAAAAACAACGCTGGAAGAAAGACTTTCCATCGTAGAGTATTGTATCGAACATGATGACAATTATTCCCTCACTGCAGGGCAATACAACTGTTCCTATGCCCAGGTGCGTTCCTGGGTTCTGAAGTACCGTGCCGAAGGCATTGAGGGGCTCTATGACAGACGGGGAAGGAAGAAAGCAGAAGGAGAACTGACGGAACTGGAAAGACTGCAGGCAGAGAACAGGATGCTGAAAGCCAAAGCCAGAAAACAGCAAATGGAGATTGATTTATTAAAAAAACTCGGGGAAATAGAGGGGAGGTGACGCTAAGAGCCCCACGGAATCAAGCCGTATACACAGCCATTCAGGATCTCCTGCAGGAACACCCGGATTATCCAATCCGTATTCTCTGTGAATTAGGAGGCATCAGCAGAAGCGCTTATTATAAATGGGGCAGCCACGTCCATACGGAAAAGGATGACTTTAACGAAATGCTTACGAAGAAAATCGAACAACTGCATGGAGAACATCCTGATATGGGATACCGCCGGATTCGGGATACCCTTGCCCATGATCAGGGAATTCAGGTAAATGACAAGAGAATTCTGCGTATCTGCCGCAAAAAGAAGATACAGTCCATCATCAAGCGCAGGTATAACTGCTGTACCAGGCCGGCGGTGGATCCGGCATACATAGCAGAAAATATATTAAACCGGGAGTTCACCGCAGAGCACTTAAATGAGAAGTGGGTAACCGATGTGACAGAGTTTAAATATGGAACAGGTACAGAGGAGAGGGACGGGAAAGTGTATTTAAGTGTGATACTGGATTTGTGCGACCATAAGCCGGTGTCCTATGCACTGAGCGGGCACAATGACAACCCGCTTGTATATGATACTTTTGATGCAGCTCTGGCTGCGAATCCGGGAGCACAACCGATTTTTCACAGTGACAGGGGGTATCAATATACGTCAAAAGTATTTCGTCAAAAGATACTGGAGGCCGGAATGACGCAGAGTATGTCGCGGGTTGCCCACTGTACTGATAACGGGCCGATGGAAGGTTTCTGGGGAATCATGAAAAGAGAGATGTATTATGGAAAGAAATACAAAACAAAAGATGATCTGTTGAGAGGCATTGAAGAATACATAGATTACTATACAAACAGACGTGTCCAGAGAAAACTGGATTTACTTACGCCGATGGAATACCACGAACGATTAAAGTCAGCCGCATAAAAACTGCCTGGCAGAAACACCAGGCAGAAAAATTTAAATATTTTCATTGTCTACTTGACGGGTAGCACACCAAAATCCAGCTTTTTACTGATTACTCTATATATTTTCGTTTCCTAAATACTCTTTCATCAAATTCATCGCCAATTCCATTTGTGGACTTATCCATTTATTTTTGTGATAAATATAAAAAGAATGATACTTTTTTTCATCAAGTTCCGTTTTAATCGGCATAAGAGAACCGTTTTTCAATTCTTCCCCGATAGAATATGTGGGAACAACTGCAATTCCCAAATTATTCATAACACATCTTTTTACCGCTTCTATGCTTTGTACTTTCATGGGCGCATTGAGAACAATGTCTTTTTCGGCAAGGTATTTATCCATATCCAACTGATAATACCCGTCCGGCTCATTACAAATCAAACTAAACGGCTTGCGTTGGTTCGGCGTAACAAAGTCAAGTATGCTTCTGTCAGCAAAAGGGGAAGCAACAAGAACCGCTTTATAGTTACCAAGTTGCTTATGTATGACGCTATCGGGATAACTTTCTTTTTCACAGTTTATGCCTATATCGGCAGTTCCGTCCACAACAGACTGATTGATTTCCCCGGACTGTATGGAATTGATTATAAGCTGCACATTAGGGGCTTCATGTGCAAATGCCCGGATAAACGGCTGCATGTTATAGATTAAAATAGAGTCCGGGATTGCCAGTTTTAAAGAGCCGGATATTTCAGACAGGCTTTTGCCATAATTTCCGATTTGTTCCGCTCCCTGTAAAATCATATCAATATAAGGCATGATATCCTTTCCCGCCTGCGTAAGTTCCATGCGTCTGCCTATTTTCTCAAACAATTTCAAAGCCAGGTCTTCTTCAAGCTGTTTTATCTGAAATGTTACCGTAGATTGCGTATAGCCCAACTTGTCCGCTGCCTTTTGGAAACTCCCCATTTCAAGAATTGTCTTGAAAGTGACTAAACTCTTTGTATTCATTTTAACTCTCCTTGATATATCGAATTTATCGAATTATAAAATCAAAATTATTGAATTTTTTTATTCTTTTTCTCATGCTATTATAAAACGGTAAAGAAAAAATAGCAATCAGTTTTCAAGGAGGTACCATATGAATTTCAAGTTTAGTGCGGACGAGCAGAAAGTAATAGACCTTATTCACGAATTTGGTGTGAATGAGGTTGCACCGTTGGCGGCAGAAATTGACGAGCAGGAACGCTTTCCCGAAGAACACCGAAACAGGTTGGCAGAATTAGGCATGATGGGTATTTGTTATCCAAAAGAATACGGCGGTGCGGGACATTCCTATCTTGCCTATATCGCCGTAATTGAGGAATTGGCAAAACATTGTTCCACTACGTCCGTTATGTTGTCAGACCACCATTCTTTAGGCTCTTTCCCTCTTTCGGAGTTTGGCACAGAAGAACAGAAACAGAAATACCTTGTGCCGCTTCTGAAAGGAGAAAAATTAGGCGCATTTGCGGTAACAGAACCGTCCGCAGGCAGTGACTTAGGCAATCAGCAGACAACCGCCGTTGATATGGGCGACTATTGGCTGTTAAATGGTTCAAAAATCTTTATTACCAACGGTTTTTATGCAGATACCTACTTTGTTACCGCTATGACGGATAAAAGCCAACGCAGCAGAGGTATTTCCGGCTTTATTGTTGAAAAAAGCACTCCCGGATTTACTTTTGGAACTAAGGAAAAGAAAATGGGTATCCGTGGTTCAGCTACATACGAATTAGTTTTCACGGATTGTAAAATACCAAAAGAAAATTTATTAGGCGAAATAGGCAAAGGCTTCAAAATGGCACTTATGACCTTAGACGGGGGGCGTATCGGTGTAGCAGCGCAGGCATTAGGCATAGCACAGGGAGCGATTGACCATTGTAAAAAATATGTCACAGAGCATATGCAGGGCGAGCAGAGAATTTCACAATATCAGTTTACACAGTTTGAACTTGCCGATATGCAGACAAGAGTTGA
>ERZ808040.269-NODE-269-length-49619-cov-8.696116_pt1 | contig 49619 bp, 41 predicted proteins | sample MGYA00380191_ERZ808040 | MGnify/ENA primary metagenome ERZ808040 (study PRJEB31490, sample SAMN06133395) | mouse gut metagenome | isolation source: J6 | host: mice | place: China: Chengdu | collected 2015-05 ...
ATTATCCTGTTTACGACGGGGCGCGGCACGCCGTTCGGCGGATTTGTGCCGACAATCAAGATTTCCACAAATTCCGGACTCGCGGAGCGCAAGCCGAACTGGATTGATTTTGACGCAGGCAAAATTACGGCAGGCGAGAGCTTTGAGGACAAGCTCACGGAGCTGATTCATCTGGTCGTGGAAACCGTGAACGGAAAGCAGACTGCGAATGAGCGGGCGGGTGCGCGGGATATTGCGATATTTAAGACGGGAGTGACGCTGTAAACGGGAAAGGCTGGGGATACATTGCAAATCGGGCTGCCACGAAGAGTTTCCCGCTCCGGAACCGAAAGCGGAACCTGCGATCCGGGAAAGAGGTGTGGAGGCGGAGAGGCAGCTCCGGCAGTCAATCGCGAAGATAACCCTGACGGCGATAGCGCATGAGGAAGAGTTGCAGGGCACCATGCCGAGAGAATCATAAGCCGGCATGTGATCATTTATTGCTTTCCGCTGGTGAACATTGATTTATAGAGAGGTCTTTGCGCATGGAACTTGGGGAAATGAGCTGATGTGGGCAGTGGATAATTGCTTTATAATAACTTCCGGTTTTCTGCGGAGTTGAACAGAATGAAAAAGAGCTGTTCGAAGGGAAGGAGATTCGCAGGGAAAAGATTCCAAAGGAAGGAGATTTGAAGGGGGAGAGCCGAAAGGGAGGAGATTCGATAAAGAAGATTCGAAGGGAAGAGATTTGAAGGGAAAGAGAGCCGAAAGGAAAGAGATTCGGTAAAGAAGATCGAAGGGAAGGAGGTCCGAAGGGAAAAGATTCGAAGGAAGGAGAGGCGAAAGGAAAGAAATTTGATAAAGAAGATTTGAAGGGAAGGAGATCCGAAAGGAAAGAGATTCAAAAGGAAAGAGATTTGAAAGGGAAAGGGATTCAAAGGTAAGAAAATCATGATAGAACGGAACACTTTTCAAAAGATTATGGATGAAAACGGGCAGCGTCTTCCTCTGCTGACTCTTGATGAGTTTTTCGAAGGAAATCAGGAGGAGGATTCCATTGCTCCGAACCAATGCGATTTTGGCCGTCCGTCATTGGCTGAAATATGGGATATGATGAAACGGATTGAGAAAATGCCGGATATGGCATGGGTTCGTGTCACTTTACATGATGATACGGAAATTATGGAATATGACGGAAAGAAGGTATTGAACCTCTGCGGAGATGGAATCGTAGTGTGTACATCCGTGACGGCGCCGGAACTCGAAGAACTGGCGGACTGCGAATGGCTGTGTTCCGGCGGAGCGGAGGAATGGGATCCCCGGGAGCTGGATTCCTTTTTTCCTGCATACCGCCTGTACCGGACGGTTTTCGATGTTTTGAGATTGTGTGGGATTGAGCAGAGAGTATAATGCTGGTATAATAATACTGAATTTATCATTTTGGGAATAAATATTAACGTTTTATATAAAAACGTGCAATAAGTAATTTGGGTTTTGAATCGCAGAGACAGGGGGAGAGAAGCTCTGACGGTGCGTGGATCGGTGAGGTAAATTTTCATTACACTGCCGGAAAGGATTGGCGGGATATGGGGATTGTGATCTTTGCCCCTTTCCGGGGAAAGGCTATGCCGTTCCCGCTCTAAAGCAGTTGCTTGACCATGCGTTTTATGACTGTCATGTATCCCGGGCACACAATGAATTCGAGGCTGCCCGGAACGAGGTGCCTGCATGGGAAACCCACCGTAAGGCAGGTTTTAGGGAACCGGGCGTGGAGGACGGAATTCCCCATGTGATGGTTGCAAGAGAGGATTATTTGGGGGATGATGCCGAAAAAGCTTTTCCGTCGTGACCGGCAAGCGTAATGGGAGGAGCTGACTTCCTGTTGTGTATTTATCGTACAGGAATTAAAGTTTGCGAAAAAATCCGGATAAATCGCTGCCTGCAGAGAGGATAGACATAATAAAAGCAGTAATATTTGATATGTATGAAACGCTTATAACTCTTTTCGGAAGCCCTTTTTATTTTGTAAGACAGATGGCATCGGATGCGGATGTGGAGGAAGAGAAATTCCGGGAGATATGGCGCGCAGCAGAAACCGACAGGACGATCGGGAAAATGACTTTAGAAGAGGTTTTGGATAAGATACTTAAAACAAACAATTGTTATTCGGAGGCCAAGCGTGACCTTATTGTAAGTAAGCGTATCCGGAACCGTGAAGAGGTGTTTGGACATTTACATAAAGATATAATACCGATGATAAGGGGGTTAAAGGAAAAGGGGCTGCGGATCGGATTGATAAGTAATTGCTTTTTAGAGGAAGCAACAGTAATTAAGAAGAGTATTTTGTATCCTTATTTTAATGCGGTATGTTTATCCTGCGATGAGAGGGTTAAAAAGCCGGACTTTGCCATATATAAAAAGTGCCTGGAAAAGCTGAATGTACAAGCCGGAGACTGCCTGTATGTTGGCGACGGTGGGAGTGATGAATTGGAAGCTGCACAAATGGCAGGTATGGCAGCAGGGCAGGCTGTATGGTATTTAAAAGAAGGTAAAGACTGGCCCTCAAAGAGAAAGACAGCGTTTCCGCAGCTTGAAACGCCGCTGGATGTGTTAGCCATTCTTTCAGCACCATGACATATTCGATTTCTGCCGGTTTACGGCGTTATATGTAAAGAAGCGGTACGTGGAAGATGCGGTTGTCCCTGTTATGGAAGGAGAAGGGGACGGGGTGGGGTGGCTGGTTTTGCCGTGAAAAATAACAGGGGAATATATGCCGGTATTGATTATCCTGATTGCATGAAAGAGGAACAGTAAGCAGCAGTAAGATTATACGGCCGAAAAAGAAAAATTACGTTTTAAGGAGTGTTGTACGGTTTCGGGACAATATTCAGATGGTACAGGGAAAGCAATATAGATGGTACAAGGAAGGCAATACAGATGGCCCAGGAAAAGCTTATTGCAGCGGTATAGTATGGTGCGAACATTTTATGTCTGAAAAGAATGCTGATAATGCACGAAAAAATTATTGTTTTATAACTATAAAAGACTAAAAGATAAAGAATAAAAAATAATTATAATTTCAAGGAGGACGAAAATGAAAACTTTTATGGGTGAGGACTTTGTTCTCAAAAACAAAACAGCACAGATCCTTTATAACAATTATGCAAAGGACATGCCGATCTTTGATTTCCACTGCCACTTAAACGTCGAGGAGATCTACAATGACAAGAAATTTTCCTCCATCACCGAGGCCTGGCTCGGCGGCGACCATTACAAATGGCGGCTGATGCGCGAGATGGGCGTGGATGAAAGCTATATCACAGGCGATAAGAGCGACTATGAGAAGTTTTTAAAATACGCCGAAGTGATGCCTTACGCGATCGGCAATCCGATTTTCCACTGGACGCATCTGGAGCTGCGCCGCTATTTCGGCATCGAAGAAATCCTATCGCCGAAAACTGCGGAGTCGATTTTCAGCCGCGCAAACGAGAAGCTTCAGACGCTGACGGCGCGCAGGCTGATTGCCATGAGCAATGTAAAGAAGCTTTTTACGACGGACGATCCGATTGACGATCTGCATTTCCACAAGCTGCTCAAGGAGGACAAAAGTTTTGAGGTCGAAGTCGGCCCGGCGTTCCGGCCGGACAAGGCGATCAATATTGAGCTGCCGGCTTATGTGCCTTACATAGCAAAGCTTTCGGATGCTGCCGGCATAAAGATTGACGGTGTTGAAAGTCTGTGCGAAGCGCTTGCCAGACGCATCGAATATTTTGACAGCGTCGGCTGCGTGTGCTCCGATCATGCGCTTGATACGGTGATGTTCCTGCCGGCCACTGCGGAACAGGTGGACAGGATTGTAAAGAAAGCGCTTGCGGGCGAAGCGCTGACCCGCGAGGAAATTGAGCAGTACAAGGGTTATATTCTTGTGCATCTCGGCAGGCAGTATGCGCGTCTGCACTGGGTGCAGCAGTACCATATCGGCGCCCTGCGCAACAATTCTTCGAGAAATATGGGGCAGCTCGGCCCGGATACGGGTTTTGACGCGATTGAGGATCAGAACTATGCAAAGAAGCTCTCCATGCTGCTCGATACGCTCGATTCCACCGACGAGCTGCCGAAAACCATACTCTACTGCTTAAATCCGAGGGACAACGAGGTTCTGGCTACGCTGATGAACTGCTTCCAGCAGGGCGGAACTGTCGGAAAGATGCAGTTCGGTTCAGCGTGGTGGTTCAACGATCAGAAGGACGGCATGGAGCGGCAGCTTATGGCGCTCTCGCAGGTCGGCCTGATCAGCAAATTTGTCGGGATGCTGACCGACAGCCGCAGCTTTCTTTCTTACACGCGCCACGAATATTTCCGGAGGATTCTCTGCAGTATGCTGGGAAATCTGATTGAGGAGGGCGAGTACCCGGATGAGGTGGCGTTTGTCGGCGGGATTGTGCAGGATATCTGTTATAATAATGCGATAAATTATTTCAGAAAATAAACCGTTTCCAAGGCTTATTTTCCGGGGCAAAGTCTTAAAAGCTTATTTTCGGAATTGCGGTTCAGTCCATCAAAGCCCTGGCCGGCGGGGCACCCGGGAGGAACCGCCCGCATCAGCCCCGGTTCAGCCGCAGCAGGGCCGGGAGCCGGTTTCCGGGTATCCGCGGATTTCTTTCCAGCACCTGGCGGGAGAACTCGTCCGACGCCGAGCCGGCTGCGGGTATCCGGGGATTTCAGCGGGGGATGCAGCTGCAGCCGGCGAACCTCGCGGCAATGGAACCATGGTTTCCGATACCTGGGGAAGGAACCGGAAATTCCTCTCAAGGCTGATAACTACTGATATCTACAGATATATTAATGTCAGCAGTTGTCAGCCATATCGGTTTGATATTATGCATCAGGAAGAAAGACCGGACGGAATAAAGGTTCCTGGCTGTCCGGAAGCAGGCAGCCGTAAAAAAATATTTTTATAAGCCGTCTTAACAAGCCGGTGTACAAAACAGTCTTGAAATATAACAGGAATTGCGATATAATAGACCGGAGTCATGGTGCCTGTATTAAAATATTAAGCTGATACATAAAGTTGGCATTTTCATGAGAAGAAAGACAGCTTGGTATCCGCATAAAAAGGAATTGTTTCAGGGCGCATTGCTTCTGTGAATATAGCTTCTTTTATTGCCTCTTTTCCCGGGTTTTGCAAAACAACATGGAAAAGCAAAGCACATAAAGGCAAAGTGCAAAGCAGCAGAATCATAAGACGAATCCGAATGTGCCGGGACAATGTTATATATTAGAGAATATTTAAGACCAGAAAGATAAAGAAAAATCGGGTTACAAAAGGCCAGAGGCACTATTAATATTTTTGCAGTTTTGAAGAAGCAAAAGGAGGCAGTCATGTTCGGATTCCTAAAAAAGGTCGGAAAAGTGAATCGGCTCGAGAAGATTGCTCAGGAGCTCGAAATGAACATGTCAAACAATTACAAGGATGCGGCGCAGGAAAATTTCCGGGAATTTGAGCAGACCCTGGATGCTATGGAAACGGCCGGAGAGATCAGCGGGGCGCAGGCTTCCGCGTATCGCCAGAAGCTCTCTGCATATAGGCAGAAGCTGAAAAATTATACGCACAAAGATCAGAAGGTGACATGGATGCTGTGAAAAGCGATATCCTCCGGTTAATTCAGGAAAAATCAGGTTGTTTCAGGATGAATTCCGGTTAATTCAGGAAAAAATCCGGTTAATTCAGGACGAAATCCCGTTGTTTCAGGAAAAAATCTAGTTAATTCAGGAAAGAATCCAATTGATTCAGGAAAAAATCCGGTTGATTCAGGACGAAATCCGGTTGATTCAGGACGAAATGAAGTTACTCCGCGACTATGTATAATGGAGTTTTTGTCCTGATTTGTATTATATATGATCGAGGTTTTCTGATTTATTTTGTTCTTATCTTATTTTTTTTTGTCATTCCCGGAAAGAAAAAAATTTCCCTATGAAAAAACTGTTTTGGAAAGGAAAAGCTTTGGAGAATAAGTTTACCGTTTTAAAAAATTATTTCGGCTACGATGCTTTCCGTGAGGGGCAGGAGCTTTTGATCGACGCAATTCTGGCGGGGCGGGATGTACTCGGAATCATGCCGACGGGCGCCGGAAAATCGGTATGCTATCAGGTGCCTGCGCTTCTGCTTCCCGGAATCACGCTCGTGATTTCGCCGCTGATCTCTCTGATGTCGGATCAGGTACAGGCATTAAATCAGGCCGGGGTGCATGCGGCCTATATCAACAGTTCGCTGTCGGAGGGGCAGATTGCCAAGGCGCTTCGGCTGGCTTCGGAGAGGCGGTACAGGATTATTTATGCGGCGCCGGAACGGCTGGAAACCGAAGGGTTTCTGCAGTTTGCCGAGCGGGCGGAGCTGTCGATGCTGACGGTGGACGAGGCACACTGCATTTCGCAGTGGGGGCAGGATTTCCGTCCGAGCTACTTAAAAATCGTACAGTTTATCCGGCGGCTGCCCAAGCGCCCTGTCATCAGTGCGTTTACCGCAACAGCCACTGAGACGGTGAAGGAGGATATCGCCTGTGTTCTGGGACTTGAGAGGCCCGAGGTGCTGGTTACGGGCTTTGACCGGAAGAATCTGTATTTTACCGTGGAAGCCTTGAGGGGGCAGCGGCAGAAGGATGCGTATGTAACCGGCTATGTGAAGGAGCACCCGGATGAAAGCGGCATTATTTACTGCGCCACGAGAAAAAATGTTGAGAGTGTCCACGCGATGCTTCTGGAAGCCGGAATACCGGCCGCCAGATATCATGCCGGGCTGACGCCGGAGGAGCGCAGGCAGAATCAGGAGGATTTCACCTACGACCGAAAGCCGGTAATGGCGGCCACCAACGCCTTCGGAATGGGAATTGACAAATCCAGTATACGCTATGTGCTTCATTATAATATGCCGCAGAGTATGGAAAACTATTATCAGGAGGCAGGGCGGGCAGGACGCGACGGCGGGGCTAGAAATGAAGAAAAAACGGAAGGGCGGGAGAAATAAAGGGCGGGAGAAATGAAGGGCGGGAGAAATAAGAAAGAAATGGAGAACTGAAGGGCGGGAGAACTGAAGGAAGAACTGAATACCGAAGGCCGGCAAAACGGCTTGGGGAAGGTCGAAGGGGAAGCCGGGAGAGCAAAGAAACCGGAGATGGAATCGAAGCTTGTCAATTGGGCTCCGATCTGATATAATTTTGCTGTAATTAAAATCTGTTTATCGGAGAAGGGAGTTTTGTAATGAAAAAGGTACTTATCTGTCTTGGTGTAATGGTGCTTTTTATTGTGGCTGCTGTGGTGCTGAAAAAGCCGGCGGAAAACGCGAAGCTGGATTACACCAAGGTAAAGGCGCGCGTGGTCAGTTCAGAGTCAAGGCAGAAGCGGATCAAGACAAGGTATTCTACCTCCTACCAGACCGTGTATGATGTTGTTTTAAGTTACGGAGGTAAGGAATATGATCTGAAAAATGCACATAATTCATATTCCTACCGCCCGGGCAGCGAGGTGACGGTTTATCTTGCCAACGGGAAGCTGTATGCCGACGAGGAAGGCGTGCGGAACGCTTCGCCTCTGGGCATTGCGCGCAGCGTTGCAATCGGCGGCGCGTTTCTTATGTTCATTGTATCCATGGTGATGCTGGCGAAGACGGGACAGAAAAAGGCGTAGCCGCCGGCAGAGTATCCATACATATTGTCTGCACATATTGCTTGCTCAGCAGCAGAGCCTGCATGCACAAAGGCAGCATGGAAAAGAGGTAAAATGGAGCATACACTGATTTATCTGCCGAAGGAGCAGTGGGAGGGCACGGCTGTACCGATCGCGTACACGACGGAGGAATATTATGATATTGCAGTGGAACGCGAGGAGGACGGCTTTGCAATGAAAATGAAAAAGCGGCGCTTTGCTCAGCCCGTCACGCACACGCCGGAGGAGTATGATTTCCCGGATCGTCTTTATGAAAAGTACTGGGAAAAGGCATGCGCGCATGGGGTTGTGCAGGACGGCAGGCTGATGGCGGCGATTGAGACGGCGCCGGAAGAATGGTCAAACCGTCTCCGCGTCACGGAGCTTTGGGTGGATGAGGGGCTGCGCAGGCAGGGGCTCGGGCATGCGCTTATGGAGCTTGCTAGGGAGCAGACGCGCCGGGAAAACCGCCGCGCACTTATCCTGGAAACGCAGTCGTGCAATGTCAATGCCATCGGCTTTTATCTGCACGAAGGGTTTACGCTGATCGGCTTTGACGCCTGCTGCTATACCAACCGGGATCTGGAGCGAAAAGAGGTGCGTGTGGAGCTCGGCTGGTTCCCGCCTCAACAGACCTGATACGATGGAGTTGATTTTGTGCGGACAGGGAAAAAACAGCTGATCGGCTGCCTTCTGGCGCTGTGTATGTTTTTTGCGGGAATGTGCCCGGAGCAGGCGCAGGCACATTCCTTTTTTGTATGCGCGGATTCGGAGCCTGCAGCCTGGATTGCGCGTCCGGACGCCGGGCCGGAGGAGATGGATGTCTGCACGGTTGAAATGCTTGGCATTCGGAATACCGGTATGTCTTATGGCAGACGCACGGCTCTTTCCGGCGGTTTCCGCCGGACGGCCGGGCTGTTCCTGAGCCGCTTGCCCGCTTGCGGAGCGGACGCGCCTGTTTTCTTCTCCCGTGGGCCGGTCCGTGCGGAACGGTTTCCAAAGCTGCGGCAGCCGGCCGCAGTTCTTCATTATATCCACAGCAAGGACGGAAAAAAATAAAATATCATCAGAATCTTCAGAATTTCAGCGTCTGGCAAAGTGTCAGGCGTATTTGGCGATCCGGAAAGGAGGAAGAAACTGATGATATTCTGGCAGATAGTACTGCTGGCTGTCGGCTTTGCAATGCTGATCAAGGGGGCCGACTGGTTTGTTGACGGCGCGTCCGGCATTGCGGGAAGGCTCGGGATTCCGCAGATCGTGGTAGGGCTGACAATCGTAGCGATGGGAACAAGTGCACCCGAGGCTGCGGTCAGCATCACTGCTGCGCTCCGGGACAATGCGGATATCGCAGTGGGAAATGTTGTGGGAAGCAATATACTGAACATACTGATTATTCTTGGAATTACATCTGTGATTGCACCGCTTGCGGTCAGAAAATCCACCTGGAAAATTGAAATACCGTATATGATTGGGATAACGCTGATTTTTGTTTTTCTCGGAAGGGCGGGAGGGAACCTTTCGTTTGCGGAAGGACTGCTGCTGTGGGGGCTGTTTCTTGCTTATCTCGTCTACCTGTTTCTGCTGGCAAAACGTCAACGGGAGGAAAAGCAGAAGAACGAAAAGAGCCTGGGAAGGCTGCTTGTCTGCCTTGCGGCGGGCGGCGCCGTGGTTGTGTTAGGCAGCGATATAACCGTGGACAGCGCGACGCAGATCGCGAGAGCCCTCGGGGTGAGCGACCGTTTTATCGGGCTGACTATCGTTGCGCTCGGAACATCCCTACCGGAGCTGGTGACTTCCGTTGCGGCGGCCAGAAAGGGCAATGCCGATATTGCGATCGGAAATATTGTGGGAAGCAATATCTTTAATATCCTTTTTGTGCTTGGGACTTCGGCGCTGATTACGCCGGTGCCTTACCGGGCGGATTTTCTGACGGACGGCATAATTGCGGCCATGTCCGGCGTGCTGCTCTGGGCCGCGGTGCTGAGAAAGAAGCAGCTGACCCGCCCGTGGGGGATTGTAATGCTTGTATGCTATGCAGCGTATTTTGCCTGTCTGCTTTAGGGGGCGGGAAAAGCGCCGCGGCGGAGTACAGGCGCTTTCAGGGGATGGAACCAGAAAAGAAACCGGATATTTCAGGAGGAGAAATCAGAATGTTTGAGAATATTTTTATCGGGCTTATGATAATGGTTGCGATGGTCGGCGCGTATTTCGGATGGCGGCTCGAATACGGTTGGCCGGGGAAGGATGAAACGCAGGAGCCGGCAGCAGCGGAAGGAGAGGAGCCGGCGGCAGGCTGCGCGGGAAAAAAGCCGGCAGAGAACAGGACGGACGGTGCAAACAGAGGGTAGAAGCTTGCAGCGGACAGGACGGACGGTGTAAACAAAGGGCGGAAGCTTGCAGCGGACAGGACGGACGGTGTAAACAAAGAGCAGAAGCCGGCAGAGAGGAAAGGCCGGACATGAACCGCGGCAGGAGAACATAAAGCCGGCGGAAACCTGCCGCGGACAGAGGACGGGTGCGGAAAGACAGCCGCATAAGGGGCGGAAAGGCACGGCGTCCCGCCCGGCGGGGCGGGGCGCTGAAAATGCGCTTTACTTCCAATTTGCAAAGTGCTATAATCGAATATACATTGGCGTAAAGTGCACTTTTTTTCCAGCTTCTTTTCCGGTTTCGGGTATAGCCTGAGAAAAAGTGTTGACAATTATATCAGGCGAACAGGCCGGAAGGGAAGGAAGCCATGCTGAATATAAGAAAGACAAGGCTGATGACCAAGCTAGCCATCTATGAGCAGGGGCCGGGCAAACAGGATATCAGGCTGAGCAAATATTACAAATCCGATTATGTGCGTCTTCAGATTTTAAAGACGATACTCTCGGTTACGGTCGGGTATCTGCTGGTACTTACGCTGGTGGGACTCTACAAATCCGAATATCTGATTGCGCAGGCCGTAAATCTGGATTACCGCGCGATCGGCATGACGGTGCTGGTGATCTATGTTGTGCTGCTCACCGTATATACCGTCGGCGCGATCATCGGCTATTCCATTAAATATGATCTGTCCCGCGGAAAGCTGGCGAAGTATTTTCGGATGCTCAAGGTAATGCGCCGCTTCTACCGCGATGAGGAGAGCGGCGAGGCGGCCGGAAACGAGGAGGCGAACCATGATTAAACTGTTGGAGCTCCGTTCTCTGCTGAGAACTTATTATCAGAAGTTTCAAATGATTGTTGATCCTGTTTTGAAATTTCTGTTGGCATTCATCACGCTTCGGCTGATCAATTCTGCGCTGAGGTACGATGCCCGGCTGGAAAAGATGGTTGTTGTTCTGCTGGTTTCCCTGCTGTGTGCGTTTACGCCGCCGTCGATTCTGGTGTTTTTTGCGCTTATGTTTTCCGTGCTGCATGTGATGGCGGCATCTCCGCTGATGGCGCTCGTCGTGGTTGTCGTGTTTGTCATACTGTACTGCTTTTTCCTGAGATTTGCGCCGCAGTACGGTTACGCGGTTGTGGGGATACCGATCCTGTATACGCTCAATATCCCGTATCTTGTGCCGATTCTGCTCGGACTGCTGACAAATCCGATCACGATACTTCCGTCTGCTTGCGGTGTGATTGTGTACTATATGTTTGATATTATAAAGAAGCATACGGTAGTAAACGCCAATTACACAACGGATGATGTGCTGCCGCTGTACACAGAGGTGTTTGAGGATATCACCGGGCGGGCAGAGATCCTCGCTGCGGCGCTTGTGTTTGCTCTGGTGATTATTGCGGTATACGTTGTGCGCAAGCTGCGGATGGAGTATGCATCGGAGATTGCTATCCTAGCAGGGGCGGTCGTCAATGTGTTCGGTTTCCTGCTCTGCGATCTGAAATTCGGCTCGGCGGGGACGATCGGAAAAATGATTCTCGGCACAGTGCTTTCGGCGCTGCTGGCGGTAGCCATTCTGTTTTTCAAGCGCGTACTCGATTATACGGCAGTGGAGAATGTGCAGTTTGAGGATGACGACTATTTCTATTATGTAAAGGCAGTGCCGAAGATTGAGATCGGCCTGCAGACGCGGGAGATCAAGCGCATCAACGAAAAAAGAGCCGCCTCGGAGGACGAAGACGAGGACGATTACGAGGAGATTCTTGACGAGGAGACCGGAGAGGTGTTTTTCCGTCCGAAAAACGGCCGCGGTGCGGGTGCACAGGTGCGCCGGATGAAGGGCGGACGGCAGATACCGCCGCTGCGCAGGCCTGGAAGAGCAGCGGAGCGCGAGGGGTCAGACCGTGCCGGAACCGGCAGGAACCGGCCGTTGAGGAACACTTCCGACTGGCCGGATCCGGAGTGGGAGGAACTGGAACGAACTGAATCGGAGCGCGGAAGGGAGCGGGAAAAAATTTCCGGAAGCAGCAGAAATCTGTCGGCTGGAGCTGCAGCAGACAAAGCGGAGCCGGACAGTGCCGCGGGGAAACGCTCAGGGGAGACTTTTTCGGAGCCGGAGGCGGAACGGGAAGAAAACGGGGAGACGGTGCTTCTGAAGGAGGAGGAACTGCTCCGCATGGACGAGCTCGCACGCCGGAAGGCGGCCATGGAAAAGCTCGATGAGCCGGAGGGGGACAATGGAGGTCATTAAAACATTCTTTGACGAATATTTTGTACGGCTCGCGAAGCTGAATGTCACGGATGTCATTGAGATTCTGATTATAGCGGTTATCATTTACTATTTCCTTCGGTGGATCAAGACCACGAATGCCTGGGCCGTGCTGAAGGGGCTGCTGTTTCTGCTGCTCTTCTGGTTTATCGCGTCCATCTTCAAACTGCACGCGATCCTGTGGATTTTCGTGAACGCCGTCGGGGTCGGGATCACCGCGATCATCATTCTGTTTCAGCCGGAGCTGCGCAAGGTGCTTGAGCAGCTCGGACAGCGGGATATTGTTCCGTCCATCTTCGGATCCGGCTCGGAAGGGAAGTCGGTTCTGAGCGACAGGGATATCGAAGAGCTGGTGCGCGGGGTGTACACGATGGCAAAGGAAAAAACCGGCGCGCTCATTGTGATCGAGCAGCAGATTGACGTGCAGAAGTACATTGACACCGGCATTGTGCTGGATGCGGATATTTCCTCGGGGCTGCTGATCAGCATTTTTGAGGAAAACAAGCCGCTGCACGACGGGGCCGTGATTATCCGGGGCAGGAAGATCGCAGCGGCGACCTGCTATCTGCCTCTGTCCCAGAATATGCAGCTGAGCAAGGAGATGGGGACGAGGCACCGCGCTGGGGTCGGCATCAGCGAGGAGAGCGACAGCTTCACCATAATTGTGTCCGAGGAGACAGGGAAGGTATCCATCGCGAAATCGGGGGAGATTATCCGCGGAATCAGCGGAGATCTTCTGAAGGAGCAGCTTTTCGGAATGCGCCGGCCGGAGGAGAAGAAAAAGGGCTGGTTCCTGCTCGGAAAAAAGGAAAAGGCCTGACGGCAGGGCGGGCCGCTTGAGGGGAACAAAACAGTATGAACGAAAAGGACAGGAAAACGGGAAAACAGGAAAGCGGGGAAAGCGGCGGTGCAAAAGCACATGTAAGAAGGCTGCTGATATCGCTGAAAAACAGACTGCTGCACAATTTCGGGTGGAAGCTGGTTTCTCTGATCAGCGCTTTTGGCGTCTGGATGGCGATTATGAATATGCAGGATCCCTATATATCGGTGACAATCGAAAATATTCCGGTTGCCGTGCTGAACGAGAGCGCCCTGCAGGAGCAGGGAAAGATCAGCGATATCGAGAGCGGCAGGACGGCGGATGTCAAGGTCCGGGCACCGCGGTCGGTTGCGGATAATCTGACGGCAGCCGATTTTGAGGTCACAGCGGATTACCGGCAGATGTCCCTTGTCTATGCGGTGCCGATCCAGGTGCGGGTAAGTGAGAAAAGCGCGTTTGCCAGGGAGGATATTATAATTGAAGAAAAGAGTCCGGAGGTTATGATGCTCACGCTGGAGGATTACGTGAGAGAAACCTTCCGTGTGGACATACAGCCGAAAGGGCAGGCGGCGGAGGGCTTCTATGTGTCCAATATGACGGTGCGCCCGAACCTGCTGCAGATTGCCGGCTCGAAGAAGCAGATCGACCGGATTGAGAAGGTTGTCGTCGAGGTGGATACGACCGGGGTGAGAAAAAGCTTTGAGCAGGTGGCACAGGTTCAGGCTTACGACAGAAACGGCTATGTGGTGGACGACGTAAAGCTAGAATACGAGGCGACGGAGGTTGCGGTTGAAGTAACCGTGCTGCCGGTCAAGAAAATCCTGCTGCTGATTTCGATTGAGGGTAAGCCGAGCTACGGCTATGAATGCACCGGGACGCAGCATGTCCCTACGGAGATTACCATAGCGGGCACCGAGGAGGATCTGCGCTCGATTTACTCCATGACGATACCGTTCGATATCAGTATGCAGAGCGACGATGTCGAGGCCAGCATAAATATCGAGACATACCTGAACGAACAGTATGAAGGGCGGTATGTGCTTGTGGACGACGAAAAATATGTGACGGTCAAGGCGGAGATTGAAAAGCTGCCGGCAGCGGATTTTAAGGTCAGCAGCGCCGATATTGAGGTGAGGGGACTGGCGGAGGGCTGCGGCCTGACCTTTACCACAAAAAATGATATCAACATCAAGGTGCTCGGCAGTCAGGAGGCGCTTGACGCGCTTACCAGGCAGCAGCTGAGGCTGTATATTGACGTGACGGATTATGAGCCCGGCAGCCATTACGTGTCAGTGTATTCCGACACGGAGGCGGATGTAACCGTGCGCACCGGAACGATCGGCATTGAGATAATCGAGACGAAGGACACGTTTGAAGTGATTGATACCGGGCTGAGCAGCGGGGACGGGGATGCCGACCCTGGTACGGGCGATGCTGCGATGGAGGACGGGGACGGCGACAACGCCGGAAACGCCATGCCGGAATAGGAGCGGCCCGCTCCCGGACGGTTTCGGCCTGATTCTGATAAGGGGATTAAGGAAAGCGGCAGTTTGCCCGGAAAGAGAGGATGGACAGAATGAATTATAAGCGTTACCGCAGAAATCCGGTGGTGGATTATCCGGAGAGAGAATGGCCGAATAAAGAAATCGAGAAGGCGCCGGCCTGGTGCAGCGTGGATCTGCGTGACGGTAATCAGGCGCTGATCGAACCGATGGTCGTGGAGGAAAAAATCGAATTTTTCAATATGCTGGTGAAGCTCGGTTTTAAGGAGATAGAGATCGGGTTTCCGTCGGCATCCCAGATTGAATATGACTTTCTGCGCCAGCTGGTTGACAGGAAGATGATACCGGACGACGTGACCGTGCAGGTGCTGACCCAGTGCCGCGAGCATCTGATCAAGCGTACCTTTGAGGCGATCCGGGGAGTGAAGCGCGCAGTGGTACATATCTACAATTCCACGTCGACGCTGCAGCGGGATGTTGTATTCGGCATGTCCCGGCCGGAAATTATTCAGATTGCCGCAGAAGGAACAAAGCTTGTCAAGGAATACGCGAAGGCATTTCCGGGCAAAATCATACTGGAATATTCGCCGGAGAGCTTTACCGGCACCGAGCTGGATTTCGCGCTGGAGATCTGCACCGCGGTGCAGGAGATCTGGCAGCCGACGCCGGACAACAAAATTATTTTCAATCTGCCGTCTACGGTCGAGATGAATACGCCGAATGTCTATGCGGATCAGATTGAATGGATGTCCAGACATTTCAAGGACAGGGAAAGCATAATTCTCTCGGTGCATCCGCACAACGACCGCGGCTGCGGTGTGGCGGCATCCGAGCTGGCGCTGCTCGCAGGGGCTGACCGCGTTGAGGGCACGCTGTTCGGAAACGGGGAGCGCACCGGCAACGTCGATATCCTGACGATCGCCTACAATATGTTTTCCCAGGGCATCGATCCGGGACTTGCCATCGGGAATATCCGGGAGATTGCGGAGGTGTATGAACGCTGCTGCAAGCTGCCGATCCCGGAGAGACATCCGTATGCGGGCAAGCTTGTGTTCACGGCGTTTTCCGGCTCCCACCAGGACGCCATCAACAAGGGCGTAAAGGCCATGAAGGAGCGGGGCAGCGAGATCTGGCAGGTTCCGTATCTGCCGATCGATCCGGCGGATATCGGGAGAATGTACGAGCCGATCGTGCGCATCAACAGCCAGTCCGGCAAGGGCGGCGTGGCATTTATTATGGAAACTTATTTCGGATTCCGGCTGCCGAAGGGGATGCACAAGGAATTTGCGGATGTCGTGCAGGTAATTACGGAGAAGCAGGGCGAGGTCGGGCCGGAGCAGATTATGTCCGAATTCCGGAGCTGCTATCTGAACCGGAAAGAACCGTATCATTTCCGCAGAAGCCGCATGGAGGAAATTTCCGCCGCGGAGGGCGACTACAATACCCGCGTAACGGTGGAATATACGTACGAGGGTGAGGCGAGGAGCTTCTCCTCGACAGGCAACGGGCCGATTGACGCCGTAAAGCACGGGCTTTCCCAGGAGACGGGGCTTGACCTTCGTGTGCTCGACTACAATGAGCATGCGCTTCAGGAGGGGTCCACGGCGCAGGCTGCCGCCTACATTCATCTGATGGACAGCAAAACCGGAAAAACGACATTCGGCGTGGGCGTCAGCTCCAACATTACAAGGGCGTCGTTCCGGGCGATGTTCAGTGCTCTGAACCGGCTGCTGTAGGCAGGATGCGGAGGAAATAGCATGCGCAAGAGCTGCAGGATGCGCCGTCTTATGCGGCGGGTTCTGCAGGAACGGCAAAGAATAAGCAGGGCGGCGCCGGTCTGACCGCGCCGCTGACGGGTATAAGAATGAAAACATTTATTGCAAATTTTAAAAAGTACCGGTTTCTGCTGGAGGAGCTGACGAAGAAGGACGTAAAGCTGAAATACCGCAGCTCCGTCCTCGGTTTTGTCTGGACGCTGCTGGAACCTCTGCTGACGATGATTGTTCTGACCATTGTTTTCGGGACGATCATGAACAATAAAACGCCGCATTTTTCTGTCTATATCCTTACAGGCCGTCTTCTGTACTCTTTCTTTTCAGGCGGCACCAAGCTGGCGCTCAAGTCGATCCGGCGCAATGCGGGCATGATACGAAAGGTTTATGTACCGAAATATATGTACCCGCTTGCGGCGACCATGTCAAGCTTTATCACCTTTCTTCTGTCGCTCGTCGTTCTGGTAGCGGTGGCGGCGGTACAGGGGCTGCGTCCGACGGTTTATCTGCTCGGCGTGTTTCCTCCGCTTCTCACGCTTTTTGTGATGGTTGCGGCAATCGGCTTTCTGCTGGCCACGCTGGATGTATTTTTCCGCGATCTGGAATATCTGTGGAACGTCGCAACCATGCTGATCATGTATATGTCGGCTATTTTTTACCAGCCGGAGCGGCTGCTTGATTCGCCGTACGGCTTTCTGATCCGCTTTAATCCGCTCTATGCGGTGATTGCAAATTTCCGGAATGCCGTATTCGGCCGTCCGCCCGAGCTGTTTTATACGTTATACCCGGTGGCGGTGAGCCTTGTGATACTTGTGGCCGGACTGGCCTTTTTCTATAAAAAGCAGGATCGGTTTGTATTATATATCTGAGATTATGCCGCCGGTACAGGAAGCTGTATGCGGCGGCCGGCCCGGACAGTCAGGAACAGAGGAAGAACGGCGGCACGGCGGCGGAACGCCGCCAGAAATGAGGAAATCTTGGAAAAAAATGCGGCGTTAAAGGTTGACAGGATAGGAATTCAGTTCCGGATGGCGAGCGAGCGCGTGGACAGCCTGAAGGATTATGTGATAAAGCGGATGAAGCGTGATCTGAGATATCATGAGTTCTGGGCGCTGAAGGATATCACTTTTCAGATAAAAAAGGGAGAGCGGCTCGGCGTGCTCGGGCTGAACGGGGCGGGAAAGAGCACGCTGCTGAAAATTATCGCGGGCGTGCTCAAGCCGACGGAGGGCACCGTAACGCGGAACGGCAGAATTGTGCCGCTGCTGGAGCTCGGGGCGGGTTTTGATCAGCAGTATACCGGAGCAGAGAATATCTTTCTGTACGGCGCGATGCTCGGCTACCCGAAGGCGTTTCTGAAGGAAAAATATGATGAGATTGTGGAGTTTTCGGAGCTGGGCGAGTTCATCCATGTTCCGCTGAAAAATTATTCGTCCGGCATGAAGGCGCGGCTCGGATTTTCCATTGCGACCATTGTTGAGCCGGAAATTCTGATTCTGGACGAGGTGCTTTCGGTCGGCGATGCGAAATTCCGAAAGAAGAGTGAAAAAAAGATCAAGAGCATGTTCAGCCGCGGGAATACGGTGCTTTTTGTATCGCATTCCATCGGGCAGGTGCGCTCCCTCTGCGACCGGGCCATTATTCTGGAAAAGGGAAGGCTGATTGCACAGGGCGATGTGGAGACGGTCAGTGCGCTGTACGAGGAAGCGATCAGGTCGGAGGGCTGAAGCAGCCCGGGTAAAAAGGAGGGTGCAAATGGAGGCTTTGAAACGGGAGGGCAAGCGCTGGCTGCTGAGTCTGATCCATCAGGGACAGGCGCTTGTGGAGCAGAAACGCGTCAATGATGTGCTGCAGCATTACACAATGGATGCGATACAGAATACGGCGCCTCAGAAAAAGAAATCAATCCTGTTTCTGATCACGAGAATGGTGCGCTTCCACGGCGGGCAGACTTCCATCCTGCGGCTCGGAACACAGCTTGCGGGGCTTGGCTTCCAGGTTGGCTATGCGGTGTACAAGCCGCAGAGCAAGAAGGAGATGGAGGTCTGTGCAAGGAGCAATCTGCCCGGCTTCCGGGGGCTTCTTTTTACAGCGGAGGAGCTGGAGCGGATGATGAGCGGGAAAAAGAAAAGTGCCGATATTGTTGTGGCCTCCTCCTGGGATACGGTTTCTTTTGCAAAGCGCCTCCCTGGCTACCGCATGTATTTTGTTCAGGATTATGAACCGTATTTTTACAGCTTCGGAGAGCTGTTTCTGCTGGCGAAAAAAACCTACGAGCAGGGGCTGCACATGGTGAGCCTCGGGGCGTGGAACAAAAAGATAATCGAGCGGGAATGCCGCCCGGTTTCACCGATTGATGTGATTTCCTTCCCCTGCGAGGCAAAGGAGTATGAATTCCGCCGGAAGGATTTTGCCGCGTATGCCGGGCGCAGGGAATTTACGGTTGCGGTTTATCTGAAGTTTTACGGCAAACGCCTTCCCTGCGTAATCCCTTATATGCTGGAGCGGGCGGCGGAACGCCTGCGCCGGGAAGGGATTGTGCTGAAGGTCTGTTATTTCGGGGAGGCGGGGAGCTTTCGTGTGCCGGGCGGAGAAAATCTCGGGATGCTGAACCGGGAGGAGCTGCGCAGCCTGTATTACCGCGCGGATTTCGGCATGGTCGCTTCCATGAGCAATATTTCCCTGGTGCCGTATGAAATGCTGGCGGCGGGCCTTCCCGTAATTGAATTTGCCGACGGTACCTTCGGGGAGTTTTTTCCGGAGGGCAGCGCGACGCTGGTCGGGATTTCGGCGGATGAGCTGGCAGCGCGTCTGCTGGAGCTGATCCGGGAGCCGGAGCGGATGGAGCGCCAGCTGGAGACCGCACATGCATATATGAGAGATCTGAGCTGGGAGAACAGCGCGGTGCAGTTTGCGGAGATTGTGAGAGAACTGTAGAAAAGCCGGCGCAGCAGGCCGGGAAGCGGGGACGGATGGGGAGGTTGGAATGCGCGAGCGTTTAAAGCGTCTGGCACCGAAAAGTATGATACGAATTTATCAGAGAGCACGGTATCTCGGGATTACTGCGCTCTTTTTTGCTGCCCGCCTGCTGCCGGTCAGAAAAAATCTGGTTGCTTTGTGCAATGTGTGGGGCTACGGGGATAATGCGAAATATGTCGCCGAGGAGCTGATTGCGCGTAAGAGAGCAGCAAGGGAGGCAGGAAATGCAAAATCGTCCCGGATGCCGGATATGTCCGCACAGGAACGGAAGCTGTGGCGCAGTCTGCAGATCGTTTTTATCACAAACCATCCGGAGCAGGTGCCGGCCTGTCCGGAGCTGACGGCGCGGAGAACGAACACGCCGCGCGCCGTCCTTGCACTTGCCTGCGCGCGTGTCTGGGTGGACAATAACCGGAAGGAGGCGTACATCCGCAAAAGGCGCGGACAATATTATATCCAGCTATGGCACGGGGGAGTGGCGCTGAAAAAAATAGAGGGGGACTGCGTGCAGGCGCTGGGGAAGGAATATATCCGCCGTGCGAGGAGAGATTCAGCGGCGACAGATCTGTTCATTTCCAACAGCGATTTCTGCACACGGATGTACCGGCACGCGTTCTGGGCAAAATGCGAGATTGCAGAGTACGGCAGCCCGCGGAATGACCGGTTTGTGCATATCGCGGCGGCCGGAGAGAAAAACAACGGCCGGGCCGGGCAGACGGCAGCGTATGCAGAAGCCGGAGGATTTAACAGCGCCAAGGCCGGGCGGACAGCGGAACAAGCGGCGGCCGGAGAGCTTAACTGCAGCAGGGGTGTGACCGCAGAAGGAAAGCTTCTCCCGCGGTGTGCCGTCTACGCACCGACCTACCGAACCGGGAGGAACAGCTTCTGCAGCTTTGACGCCGCGCAGCTGAGAGCCGCGCTTGCCGACCGGTTCGGCGGCGAGTGGGAAATTCTCGTGCGGCTGCATCCGCTGGCGGCGGAGGGGCGCGATCTTCGGAAAATTCCCGGCGTAAGAGATATCAGCGGAGCACCGGATTTGTATGAGATACTGTACGGGGCTGATGTCCTGATTACAGACTATTCCAATACCATGTTTGAATTCGCCATGACCGGAAGACCCGTATTTCTGTACGCGGATGATGTCCGCGAATACGAGAAGGAGCGCGGCCTGTATTTTGATTTCCGGACGCTGCCGTTTGACGGAGCGGAAACGGCAAAGGAGCTTTACCGGCAGATCCGGGACTATGATCCGGAGAGGCGCCGCGGGGAGCTTCGCAGGCTGTACGAGGCGGTCGGGCTGAAGGAAAGCGGAAAAGCGGCGGCCCTGGTGGCGGAGCGGATCGCGGCGGAATGTGCCGGGGAGTAGGCACAGAGAGGATATCCGGACGGAGAACAATATGACAAAGCTGTATTTTATCTGGAAAAACATTATTTATTCCTTTCTTACGGAAAAAAATCTGACCTTGCTGATTCTGCTCGGCATGATGATCAGCGATGTAATTTTCTTTGTTTTCGGCAATGCTTTCTGGTCCGGCGCCAGGGCAGAGGAATACCAAGTGTACCGGAATAATGTTGTTGTTTTTCAGTTTGACTCGCTGGATATTGAAGCGTTTCTGGAACGGACTGGCAGCAGGGATTACATCACTTCAACATTTTTTGAACATACCGTGCTCGACGAAAGCGGAGCGCCGCTGAAAATTGCGGCCTACAGCCCTGCCTCCGGCCTCCTGAACGCCGGAATCCGGCTGGGCAGCAGCTTGAGCGGCAGTCCCATGGAATTTGCAGTAAACGACAGCTATATCAGGGCGCACAGCGGTTCTGCGCTGTCCGCACTCAGACCGGGGGACAGGTTTCCTATTCTGGACGGCGACTGGACGCTTGCGGGCATCCTGTCCGTGAGTGCTGCCGATTCGTTTGATATTTTAATTAATCTGGAAGATTTCCGCTCCCGTATCCGGGAAAAAATCACTGCCGGCTTCCGGTTCCGCAGCGGAACCTCGCTGCTTGAGCTGCAGGAATTTTCGGATGAATTGCGGGCTGAATTCCAGGCTGTGCATGTTGCGGCGCCTTCGGGGCCCGTCCGCACAGGCTACGGGGAATTCCTGTCCGATATGGGAGGAGCGCTGCTTCTTCTTTCAGCAGCGGTCGTGAACTATATGTTTCTGTATCGGTTTCTGCTTACGAAACGGACATATCTCTACGGGATATACAAGGCTTGCGGAATGAGTAATTTTTATACTGTATGCATGCTGTGCGCGGAGCTGTCCGTTATGCTTGTTATTTCGTATCTGCCGGCAATGCTGCTTTATTCCGGCGGACTGTTCCTGGCAGGGAGAGCGGGGTCTCCCGCGGAGCACGGGACGGAGTTTGTTTTTGCCTTTTTTACTGTCGCCGCGCTGAACCTGCTTTTCGGCGGTATTGCGGCGGCAAAGCTGATACGGAATTCTCCGGTAAAGCTGATGAAGGAAAGTGTGGTGACCTGAATGAGCCGACTGAAAATACTGCTGCTGCAGTTCCGCCTGAATCTGGTTCAGAACCTTTTTTTTATTGCGGAATGCGTGCTTGTGTTCCTGGTTGTCAACTCCGGCATTTCCACGCTGCTCTACAGCGGATATCTCGAAAGGTATGCGGATTTTGATCTCGACACTGTCTTTTTTCTCTCCGGCGCGGTTTCGCGCAATGCAGCAGGGAGCGAGCCGGAGCAGTTCGAGCAGATGGTGGAGGAGATCCGCTCGGTCACGGGTGTTGCAGGTGTGGGCTACTATGCAAACGAATCGTTTCTGTCGGGAGAAAATGAGGAACTGCTTGTCAGCGCATTTGTTCTAAACAGCGATATGCTGCGGGTGAAATATCCGTTAAGCCAGGGGGAGTGGTTCGGCAGTCAGGCTTCGCCCGAAACGCAGGTGATTCTGGGCGGTGAGATTGCATCCCTTTACGAGGTCGGTGAAATCATCACCCTGCATAAGCTTGAAACCGGACAGGGCCGTTTGCAGTATATTCCCGTAACGGCGCGGCTGATCGGAAAGCTGAGGGAGCCGGCCTTTGCCGTCGACCTTAATTTCAGCTCCAGCCGGCCGGACTACGTAAATATGTTTAAGCCCTGTGAAAACATTATTCTTACGGACGACCAGACGCTGATATCCCGCAATGATATCCGCTATCCTGCTATGTCGCTGCTTGTCTTTGCCGAACCCGGCGCCGACCTGGAGCAGGTGCGCAGGGAGCTGGCCGCATTCGGACAGCCGTTTGATTTTCGGGAGGTGGACGGATACAGCCGGGAGGCAGCAGCGAACCGGCTGGCAAGGCAGCTTCCGGCGGTTGGAATGTTGATTGCCGGCGTCCTGTTCGGCGTGATGGGCATCACGTATCTCGGCACTTATCAAAACATGAAAACCCTGTCGGTTTATTATCTGTACGGCATGAGCCGCAGGGGCTGCGCCCTTGTGAATATAATATTGAACACGGCCATGCTCAGCATTTCGCTGCTGTTTTCCGTCCTGCTGTATTATGTGCCTTCCGTTCATGACCGGCTGTTCCGGCGCGCACTGCTCGGCCCGCAGAATCTGATATTTTCCCTGGCATTTCTTGCGGCAGCGGCAGGCCTGTCCCTGGCGGCAAGCTGCCGTTTTTCTCGAAAAAGCCCTGTGGCGGCATTGCGGAGGTTTGAATAATGCTGATTCAACTAAAAAAAGTGGACAAGATATACCGGGACGGAACGGTCTCCTTTCAGGCTCTGAGGGAGGTTGATCTGTCGGTGGAGGAGGGGGAGATGGTCGCCGTTCAGGGCAGATCGGGTGCCGGGAAATCCACCCTGCTGCACATTATCGGGTGTGTGGATACCTTTGACGGCGGGAGCTATCTGCTGGACGGAACAGATATAGGAGGACTGCGGGACGGGCAGCTCTCCCGAATACGCAGCCGGACGATGGGATTTATCATGCAGGATTTCGCGTTGGTATCAAAGCTTTCCGTTTTTGACAACATCGCTGTTCCGCTATATCTGGCGGGAACAGGGATGAAAAAAATCAGAAGTGCAGTAAAAGCGGCCGCCGCCGAGGTCGGTTTGGAAGGCCAGCTCGACAAAAAGGCAGGGCAGCTTTCCGGAGGGCAGAAGCAGCGGGTTGCCATTGCGCGGGCCATCGTCAATGCTCCGCGCATTATTCTTGCGGATGAGCCGACCGGGGCGCTCGATGCTGCGACGGCGGGTGAGATCATCGCCCTTCTGAAAGGGCAGAAGGAAAAGGGGATCACGATTTTAATCGTTACCCACGACAACTCCGTTGCCGCCGCCTGCCAGCGGGTGATTGAGATACGGGACGGAAGAATTGTCTGATAATAATTTAATTGATTAATTCTATAGTGTTATTATTGGTTAATATTACACCGTAAGATGAAAGGCGCGGAAATTTTTCTTGCATTTTCCCCTTTCCTGTTATATTATATAGGCGCTGTTTTACAGCATACAATTTCATAATGATGAGAGAATATTTCATGGACGGTGAATCAATCACGAATGTGCGCAGCACAAGAAAGGAGCTTTTATGAAAAAGCATGGAAAGATTCTGCCGGCGCTGCTTCTGGTACTTGGCCTGGCGGTACTGGGAGGCTGCTCGGATGAAAATTCTTCAGACGACCCGAATAAGGGAGGCGCTGACGGCGTGACCGCGACGACCAAAGAGCCCGAGTTCGGCGGTTCCATCGTTGTTGGAATTACCCAGGATTTGGATAGTCTTGACCCACACAAAGCACGGTCGGCAGGAACTGAGGAAGTATTATTTAACATTTTCGAGGGCGTTGTAAAGCCCGACAAGGACGGAAATCTTGTTCCGGCTGTGGCGAGCGACGTAGTCATTGCGGAGGATGGAATGAGCTACACCTTCACGCTGAGAGAGGGCGTAAAATTCCACAATGGCGAGCTTGTGACGGCGGAGGATGTCGTATATTCCCTGAAGCGCTGTGCTGGTCTTTTGGAGACTTCAGATCCCGAGGTGAAGGTCACATCGGCGCTTTCGTGTATTTCTGAAATCGAAGCGTCGGCGGATGCGGCCGGCAAATCCATCGTAACGATAACATTGTCTGAAGCAAATACGGAGCTGCTCGGGTATCTGACCGGTGCAGTTATCCCGAAAGACTACGACAGGCAGACGGAAGCTCCGGTCGGCACCGGCCCGTTCCGGTTTGTGTCCTACTCGCCGCTGCAGAGCTTTGTCGTGGAAAAAAATCCGGATTACTATGGTACGCCGGCATATCTGGACAAGGTCACTTTCAAGATTTCGGCGGATACAGACGCTGCTTTTATGGAACTTCTGGCCGGCGGAATTGATATTTTCCCGTATCTGACGAGCGAGCAGGCAAGCCAGCTGACGGAAAATTATAATATTGCGGTCGGGACGACGAATCTGGTGCAGGGGCTGTTTCTGAACAATGCGGAGAAGCCGTTCGACGATATCCGCGTGCGTCAGGCACTCTGCTATGCCGTTGACCGCCAGGAGATTCTTGACATCGTGGCGGACGGAAAGGGCACGCTGATCGGCTCGAATATGTACGCCGGCTTTGCAAAGTATTTCAACGGCGATCTGGTCAATACTTATGAATACAATCCGGATAAGGCCAAGCAGCTTCTTGCCGATGCCGGCTATCCGGACGGCTTTGATATGACAATTACCGTGCCGAGCAATTATCAGTTCCATGTCGATACCGCCCAGGTAATTGTGGAACAGCTGAAGAAGGTGGGAATCCGGGCAGAGATCAAGCTGATCGAGTGGACTTCCTGGGTGAACGACGCGTACCGCGGAAGGCAGTTTCAGACGACCGTTGTCGGGCTGGATGCCAACCTTGCGCCGAGCGATGTGCTCAAGCGCTATCAGACGACGGCGAGCAGCAATTTTCTGAGCTACAGCAACGAGGAGTTTGACCGGATCTTCGCGCTTGCCGTTGCGGAGTCGGATGACGCGGCAAAGATTGCCTATTATAAGCAGCTGCAGGAAATTCTGACGAACGACGCAGCATCGGTGTATATCCAGGACCCGGCTTCCTACGTGGCAGTCGGAAAGAAGCTTGCAGGCTATACCTTTTATCCGGTATATGTACAGGACATGTCGAAAGTATATTACGTAAAGCAGAAATAACGAGCCTGTCTGTAAAGAAATATTCTATACAAAAGTCCGGCATCTGACAGCGTGAGTTTGATAACAGCCCTGGCAGCAGAGGCGGAATGCGGGGCTTTGCCGGCAGTCCGGGCGGACGATGCGGAATGCCGGAGGTCCGGAAATTAAATTGTGCGAGGGGAGGGGAAGGCCGTGCGGTATTATGTGAAAAAAATCGTTTCTCTCATTATGGTATTGTTTCTGATCATGCTGCTGACCTTCCTCGCCTTTCAGGTTATTCCCGGGGACGGCGCCGTTTCCCGGCTGGGCGTGGATGCCGAACCGGAGGAGATTGAGGCGCTTAGGGAGGCCCTGGGGCTGAATAAAAGTCTGCCGGAGCGGTTTTTCCGCTTTCTGGGCGGCGCAGTCCGGGGGAATTTCGGAATGTCTTATCAGTACAGCAGGCCGGTTTCGGAGCTGCTGGCGGCAAGGCTTCCCGCGACGGTCGGGCTCGCTGCCGTCTCAATTCTGATGATCTGCATAATCTCGGTTCCGCTGGGCCTGCTCTGTGCGCGGAGGGAGGGAGGATTTGCAGATCGTGCGGTTACGCTGCTGACACAGACGCTCATGGCCGTACCTGCATTTTTTCTTGGCATGATTATCACCTTTCTGTTCGGTGTTGTACTGAAGTGGTTCTCGCCGGGCGGCTACATCCCGCCGGGGGAGAGCTTTGGAAAATATCTGCATTACATGATTTTCCCGGCGGCGGCAATCTCGATTCCGAAAATTGCAATGACCGTTAAATTTTTAAAAACCTCCGTGCTGCGGGAGCGGAAGCTGGACTATGTCCGGACGGCGCGCAGCAAAGGCAATACCGAGAGGGCTGTGCTGTGGAGGCATGTGCTGAGAAACGCGCTGATCCCGGTGATTACGTTTATGGGAATGGTGATTGCGGATGTGCTCGCGGGAAGTATTGTGATTGAACAGGTATTTAATCTGCCGGGTGTCGGCAGACTGCTGGTTGTAGCGATCGGAAACAGGGACTATCCGGTTGTGGAAGCGATTGTCGTCTATATTGCGGCGATTGTGCTGACAGTGAACTTTATCGTGGATATCCTTTATCAGAGGGTTGATCCGCGCGTCAGGATAAAATAGCCTCCGGGAGCTGTGAGGCAGAGTTTGAAAGAAAGACGCGGCTCTCCGGTGACGCAGCACCGCGGATCGTTCTGCGATACTGCACAAGGCAATGTTAGAAGAAAAGTACTTTGAAACTCTATGGTGATTCAGGATCGCAGGCTGGCCTGCGGTATGCACGGGGTATTAAGGATGAAAAAGCGGCGCGGTTCACAACGGAATACAACAAACTGGAGCCTTGTGATGGGCATTGTACTGGTTTCCGCAGTGCTGCTCTTTGTAGTCGTGGGGCTGTTCTGGACGCCGTACGAGCCGACACAGTACAGCGCCGCGCTGAAAAACAAACCGCCGAGTCTGTCGCATCCGTTCGGTACGGATAATCTGGGAAGGGATATTTTAAGCCGCGTGATGGACGGAGCGAGCACCACTTTTCTGATCAGTCTTATCACCGTGGCGATCGGACTGGCGGCTGGAACGGTAATCGGCGCCTTTACCGGCTATTACGGCGGGGCGGTGGATGAGCTTCTGATGCGTCTGAACGACACGCTCACCTCGTTTCCGAGCATTCTGCTTGCCCTTGTGTTAGTCAGTGTGATCGGCACCGGCAAGTACAATATTATTCTTGCGCTCGGGATTATTTTCATACCGAGTTTCGCGAGGGTGGTGCGCAGCGAATACATCGTACAGAAGGAACTGGATTATGTGCGGAACGCAAAGCTGCTCGGGGCCGGGGATCTGCGCATTATGTTTGTGCACATTCTGCCGAATACAAAGCCGATCCTGCTTTCTACAATAACCATCGGCCTGAACAATGCGATTCTGGCCGAGGCGGGAATGAGCTATCTTTCGCTTGGCGTGCAGCCGCCGGATGCCAGCCTCGGGCGGATGCTGTCAGAGGCGCAGACTTATCTGATGTCGGCTCCGTGGTCGGCGCTGGCGCCCGGGCTGATGATCGTGTTTACCGTGCTGGGTTTCAGCCTTATCAGCGAGAACCTGAGATAATAATCGGTGCGGGCCGTATATTTCATGAGGCGGGATTCCGCCGGAGGGGAGGAAATCGCATGAGCGCAGGGGAGAACGGCGGCAAAACAGCGGAATGGCTGCTGGAGCTGGACGGGGTGTCGGTCGGCTTTCCGATGCGGCGGCGCGGAATGAGCGTTGTAACGCGGGGGGTATCCTTCCGGGTCGGACGCGGCGAGGCGCTCGGCATTGTCGGGGAGTCCGGCTCAGGCAAGAGCGTCAGCATGCTGGCGTCGCTCGGGCTGCTAGGGAACGGCGGCCGTGTGGTCGAGGGGAGCATCCGCTTCCGGCCGGAGGAAGGACGCATTCTGGAACTGAGCAGCATGACAGAAAAGGAGCTCTGCGCTGTGCGCGGCGATGAAATTTCTATAATTTTCCAGGAACCGATGACCTCCCTGAACCCGGTGATGACGATCGGCGCGCAGGTGGAGGAAATGCTCGTTCTGCACGATGACGGGCCGAAGGAAACGCGGCGGGAGCGCGTGCTCGCCATGCTCGGGGAGGCAGGGCTTTCCGGTACGGAGGATCTGTACGGGAAATATCCTCACGAGCTTTCGGGCGGGATGCGCCAGCGCGTGATGATTGCCATGGCGATGCTTCTGCGTCCGCGCCTGCTGATTGCGGACGAGCCGACGACCGCGCTTGACGTGACGATCCAGGCGAAAATCCTGGCTCTGCTGAAAAAATTCCAGGAGGAGTACGGGACGGCGATTATTCTGATTTCCCATGATCTCGGCGTGATCCGCAGCGTGTGCAGCCGTGCAGTTGTAATGTGCGAGGGCAGAGTGGTTGAGCAGGGCCGGGTGGAGGAGCTGTTTGAGCACCCTCAGGAGGAATATACAAAGCGGCTGCTTGCAGCCGCGCTCGGCAAGGGAAGCGTGCTGCGCCGGGAGGGCGTGACGGGCGGGAAGAATACCGCGGCGGTTCGGAATTATTCCGTTTTTTATGAGGAGCGGGGAAAAAAATTGTTTGCCGCAAGGGAAAAGAGAGCGGTAGTTAAGGGGGTTTCCTTCGAGGTGCATGAGGGGGAGATCGTCGGTATTGTCGGGGAATCCGGCTGCGGCAAATCGACCCTGGCCAAAGCGATGGCAGGGCTCAATCCGCTTACTTCCGGGGAGCTTGAGCTCGCATGCAGCCGGCCGCAGATGGTATTTCAGGACCCTTACGGGAGCCTGAACCCGTCCAAGACAATCGGATGGCTGCTGACGGAACCGCTCCGGCTCGGCCGCATCGGCACCCGGGAGGAACGCCGGGGAAGAGCCTGCGAGATGCTGCGCCGGGTAGGGCTGGAGGATTCCTATTACGACCGCTATCCGAATACGCTCTCCGGCGGACAGCGGCAGAGGGTTGCCATCGCCATGGCGCTTATGCTCCGGCAGAAACTGATCCTGCTTGACGAGCCGGTGTCTGCGCTGGATGTTACGGTGCAGGAGCAGATCCTTATTCTTCTTGTCGGGCTGCAGAAGGAATTCGGGCTGTCCTATCTGTTTATCTCGCATGATATGAACGTGATCCACCGGCTCTGCGACCGGGTGCTTGTCATGTATCAGGGGGAGATTGTGGAGAGCGGCAGAACGGAGGAGGTATTTGAGAACCCGCAGCATGAATATACGAGGAAGCTGCTGGAGGCGAGGCTGTAGCGCCCGGTCTGTTTTCCACGCTGATTTCAAGAGCGCGGAGATGTCTGCTGCGTTCTGCCTCCGCGGCAAACGCGGTTGTCATGCGGGCAGCCCGGTAAGGTGCCGCCTCTGCGGCATCTGACGCGAAGCGGCAAACGCGGTTGTCATGCTGCCTCTGCATTTTTCCCGAAATGCCGGCTCACTGCTTCGCCGCACGACAGCTCGATATCCCGGTTTACGAGAAGATATATGACCCGGCCGGAGGGATGAACCAATGCAGACACAGTGCGGCAATCAGCAATAAATTATTGACGCGGTCAAAAAGTCGGATATGTACATATTTGCGCAGGAATGTATTGCAGCAATTCTATCTTTTCTCATGAAGCCAAAGTCCGGTATGATTATCACCGGATGTAATATGCCGTAAGTGAGCGGGGCGGATACCAGCCCGGCTGTTTTTTTGCGGAAGCTCTAAACTTTTTTCCATTTTCAGCCGATATAAAAGAAAAAGAAATTTTGTGCAGTACAAAAAAGATGGTTCCGGAAAGGCAGGAACCCCAATAAAGCACAAATCCGCAGCGGGGAAGGGAGAGGCCTATGAGAGTCAGCGAGGAAAATTATTACATCAATCCGAATATTACACAGGAAAGCGCAAAACGTCAGGGAAAGACCATATTTGCAGGGGAGCTGAACCGGCCGCAGAATCTGTTTTCAAAGCAGGGCCCTTTCGGAAACCGGCAGGAGGATAACGCGATTGAGCGGCGCCGCGAGGAAGCCGTAAAGCAGGCAGTCAAGCTTGTAACGGACACATGGGCGGGCGAATCGGCGGTGGATGACAGCATCGGGCAGACAAAGGAGAGAATGCAGGCGCTGGAAAAGGAGTCTGCGGAGCTGATCCAGACCAGGAAGGGCTATCAGGAGCAGATTGCGGAGTACGAGAACGATCAGAATCTGACGGCGGAGGAGAAGGAAGCTGCTACAGCTACATTGTACGAGGCAGTGGAGGCAGCGGATCAGGAGCTAGCCGGCAATGCCGGGGCATTGGCTGCCGGGCAGAGGAGCATGGAAGAGACAAAGCTCGAGCGCCTCAAGGAGCATCCGATGGTGGACGCGGTCACAGAGGAGCAGAAGGCACTGAAGGCTGCCGCCCGGGATGCCGCCTTCTCCATGCTGCAGGAGGGCGTAAACAACATCGACGAGAAGATCGAGGAGGTTGTCGAGGCCGCTCAGGAGAAGAAGGATCAGGCCGACGAGGAGAAGAAGGCGGAGGAAGCACGCCGCGAGCGCGAGGAGGCCATGAAGCCGGAGACCGGCGTCTCGAAAGAGAGCAGCACTGCGCAGAGCCAGAACACATCGTCGTCAAAGCTGACGGAGCAGCAGCAGAAGGTGAACAGCCAGCTGGACAAAATCCGCAGAGAAAACATACTGACCAAGGACGATATGCTGGGAATGCTTGTGGATTCCCGCGTGTAAATGAGCTCCGGTGTTTGAAATTATAAAAAAATACATTGCAAAACAGTGCAAAAGGTAGGATAATAAACACCATGGCATAAGTTTGAAACGGCGTTTCAAACGTCTTATGACTGCGGCATCGAAGGAAGAATCCGCATGCTGCAGCGGGATAAGAATGATTCGAGAGGTGTGTGTTTATGATCCGGAATTACATAAGAAAGTATAAATACAGCTATCTGATCGGAATGCTGATCCTTCTGGCCGTCGATTATCTCGGACTGTATATCCCGCAGTTTACGGGCGAGGTGACCGACGGCCTGCTTGGGGGGATGGGCATGAAGGAGGTTCTGCGCATGATCGGCAGGATTCTCCTTGTGGGCGCCGGCATGGCGCTCGGCCGGTTCGGATGGCGTTATTTTATTTTCGGGGCGGCCAGAAAAATCGAGTACGAACTGCGCGGGGAGATGTTCCGGCACCTGAGCGGCCTGTCCATGCGCTATTACAACGAGCATAAAACCGGGGATCTGATGGCGCATTTCACGAACGATCTCGGTGCGATCCGGATGTCCATGGGACCGGCTGTTATTTCTACCTTTGATGCTATTGTTATGACAGTTATGGTTATTGCAAAAATGATCCTGCACGTCAGTTTCAGTCTTACTCTTCTCGCGTGTATCCCGATGCTGTTCATTCTTGCAGGCGGGATCTATTACGGCAGAACGGCGGAGCGGCGGTACGACGAAAAGCAGAAGGCCTTTTCGGATATGACGGATCAGGTTCAGGAGAGCATTTCCGGCATTCGGGTCATCAAGGCATTCGTGCAGGAAAAAATGGAGCGGGAAGCGTTTGCGCGGTCGAATCAGAACAACCGCGACAAAAATCTGCGCGTGGTCAAGCTGCAGGCGATCGTGATGCCCATGCTGGACGTGATTATCGGGATTGCCAGCGTGATCACGCTGTTTTACGGCGGAAACCTGGTTCTGCGCGGAGAGATTACCGCGGGCCAGTTTGTCGCGTTTTCTTCCTATGTCAACATGCTTGTCTGGCCGATGCTCGCCGTGGGGGACAGCATCAATTCCTTTTCTCAGGGCTTTGCATCCATGAAACGCGTCGAGGCCATCTTCCGCGAGGAGCCGGAAATTGTGGACGGGCCGGCAGCGGCCGGAGGCCCGGAGCAGCTGCGGGGCAGAATATCCGTGCGCGGGCTCTCCTTCTCCTACCAGGAGCAGGAGGGGGATGCAAAGGGTGCCTCCCTCCCGGCACTGACAGGCCTCAGCCTGGAGATTGCAGAGGGGGAGACGCTGGCTATAATCGGGCGTACCGGCAGCGGAAAGACTACGTTTGCCAACCTGCTTGTCCGCATGTATGACGTGGACGAGGGGATGCTTCAGATTGACGGGTACGGTCTGCGGGCCATCCCTTTATCGGTACTGCGGGAATCCGTCGCTTATGTGCCGCAGGACAATTTCCTGTTTTCAGACACACTCCAGTCCAATATCGCCTTCGGCGTGCGGCGGCTGTCGGATGTGTCCGAGGAAGTGTTCCGGGAGGGCGAGGCGTCCGCGCGGATTTTCATGTCGCACAAGCAGCGGCTGGAGGAATATCTGGAACAGGATTTCTTCCGGTCGAAAAGCCGTCTTGACAAGGCGTACAATGATCTGGAGCAGGTGACCGAAGCGGCGAAGAAGGCCTGCATTCACGAAAATATCATGGATTTTCCGAAAAAATATTCCACCATGGTCGGGGAACGCGGCGTGACAATCTCCGGCGGACAGAAGCAGCGGAGTTCCATCGCACGGGCACTGATGAAGGACGCACCGATTCTGATTCTGGACGATGCGCTTTCGGCCGTCGATACGGATACCGAGGAGAAAATCCTGCGGAATCTGAAGGAGGAGCGCGTGGGAAAGACGACCATCATTATTGCGCATCGGATCTCAACCATTCAAAATGCCGACCATATCCTTGTGCTGGAGCAGGGACGAATGGCGGAGTACGGCACGCATGAGGAGCTTCTGCGGGCGGGCGGGATCTACGCGCAGCTCTATGAAAAGCAGCAGCTGGAAAAGCAGCTGGAGACGGCGTAGCAGCGGGCGGCTGACTGACGGAAATGAGGGTTACCGGGTATGGAAAGAAAAGAAATTGATATCGAAAAATCGGCCGGGCGCGGCGTTTTCCGGCGTTTGCTCAGGTATGCACGACCTTATATGCACTGGATGCTTTTTTCTCTTGTGCTGGTACTGTTTATTACAGTTCTGGAACTTTACAGGCCGGTTATCGTCGGAAAGGTGATTGATCTTTTTAAGGACCGCGCGCCTTTTTCGGTCGTCCGGGATCAGGCGTTTGTCTATCTGGCCGTTCTGCTGGCGAGCTTTGCCTGCAACTTTCTGCAGACCTGGATCCTGCAGATGACGGGGCAGAATATTATCTATAATATCCGCGCGGAGGTTTTTGAGCATGTCACCCGACTGTCGCTCCGGTTTTTTGATATCACGCCGGTCGGCAGGATTGTGACGCGCGTTACGAATGATGTGGAAGCGCTGCATGAGATGTACGCCAACATTCTTGTCCGGCTGATTAAAAACGCGGTCAAGATTATCGGGCTCGCCGTGATGATGCTGGCGCTCAATGTGCGGATCGCCCTGTTTTCCTTTGCGCTCCTGCCTTTTATTGTGGCGCTCACGGTGCTGTTCAAGCGGATTTCAAGGATGACCTACCGGATCACGCGCACAAAGCTCACCGCGCTGAACACCTATCTTTCCGAGCATCTGTCGGGCATGCGGGTGATTCAGATATTTGCACGCGAAAAGGAAAAGAACGCGGAATTCGGAAGAAAGAACCAGGATCTGTTCCGGGCAAATTACCGGGAAATGATGGTGTTTGCGGTTTTCCGGCCGTGCATTTATTTCCTCTCCATTATCGCGCTCGTCATTATTATCTACACGGGCAGTGCCTCGGTTCTGGAGAATGTGATTTCGGTCGGAATGCTGTATACCTTTATCGAGTATATCAACTCGTTTTTCCAGCCGATCCAGGAGCTGGCGGAGCAGTTCGGCACGCTGCAGTCCGCCATGGCGTCGGCCGAGAAGATTTTTACGCTGCTTGACGAGCAGCCGGGGATTCCGGAGCCGGCGCGGCCGGTGGCACCGGAGAAAATCAGGGGGCGGATCGCATTCGAGCATGTGTGGTTTGCATATCAGGGCGAGGAGTGGATTTTAAAGGATGTCAGCTTTACGATCGAGCCGGGTTCCCGGGTGGCGTTTGTCGGTGCAACCGGCGCCGGGAAATCGTCGATTCTCAATCTGATCGGGCGCTATTACGATATTCAGCGCGGGCGGATCACCGTGGACGGTGTTGATATCCGGGAGCTGGACAAGGAGTGTCTGCGGTCGGCCATCGGTCAGGTCCAGCAGGATGTATTTATTTTTACCGGGGATATCGGCAGCAATATCCGGCTGAGAAACGAATCCATCACGGAGGAACAGGTGGAGCTGGCTGCAAAGCATGTCAATGCGGATGAGTTTATCCGCAGGCTTCCGGGCGGTTACCGCGAGCCCGTGACCGAGCGAGGCAGCACGCTCTCCGCGGGGCAGAGGCAGCTGCTGTCGTTTGCGCGCACGCTGGCCTTTGACCCATCCATTCTTGTGATGGACGAGGCCACGGCAAACATTGACACGGAGACGGAGCAGCTGATCCAGGGTGCGCTGGAAAGGCTGATGCGGGGACGGACGACGATTATGGTTGCCCATCGCCTCTCGACCATCCAGCATGCCGACAAGATTATCGTCATGCATAAGGGAGAGCTGAGGGAGAGCGGCACGCATCAGGAACTGCTGGCTCAGAATGGAATTTACAAAAAGCTGTATGAGCTCCAGCTGCACGGAGAGGCAGAGAGCAGCATATAGGACGGAGGTTCTGCTCTCCGGAAGAGCACGGACATAAAAGTCGGCCGGGTATGCAAGACCGCGGTTCTGCTCTCCGGAAAAGCAAGGACAAAGTCGGCCGGGCATGCAGGACGGGGCTCTGTTCTTCGGAAGAGCATGAACTATGAAATGCAAATAAGGGGAACGGCGGTACAATAAGCCGGAAAGAAAGGGGATTTGAGTATGAGAAAGGATTCGGTAAACGGAAGAATCTGCGGCGCGGCGCGCGTACAGAGGAGAAGCAGAGGCAGAAGGGCGGCGAGAATGACGGCGCTGCTGCTGATAGCCGGAATGCTGTCCGCAGGCGCATGGGCAGGCTGCGGTGACAAAGGCGGCAAGGAGCCGCCGGCGGGCACTGAGGCTCCGGAGGCAACACAGGGCGCGGAAACCACGCCGGCTGCGGCAACTCCGGAAGCGGAAACGACAGCCGCCCCGGATATCACACCGGAGGCGGAACCGACCACTGCGGATTTAACGCCGACGCCTGTTCCGGAAAGCAAATACGATATTCCGGATCTGGAGCTGGAAAGTTTTGAGATTCCGCAGACGGAATCGCTCGAATTTGTGAAGAATATGAAGATCGGCTGGAATCTCGGAAATGCGCTGGATGCATCAGACTGCAACGTGGATGATGAGCTTGCCTATGAATGGTCGTGGTGCGGTGCCAAAACGACGCCTCAGCTGATTCAGGAGGTCAAGAAGGCGGGCTTTCAGACCATCCGCGTGCCGGTATCCTGGCATAATCATGTGACGGGTGAGGATCACCGCATCAGCGAGGTGTGGATGGCAAGAGTTCAGGAGGTTGTCGATATGGCGATTGACGAGGGACTCTATGTCATTCTCAACATTCATCATGACAACAGCACCGATTTTATGTATCCGACCTCCGAGTATCTGGAGCAGTCGAAGAATTATGTGACCTGTGTGTGGGAACAGGTGGCTGCACGCTTTGCGGATTATGACGAGCACCTGATTTTCGAAACGCTGAACGAGCCGAGAATGGTCGGAACAAATTTTGAATGGTGGCTCAACGGGAACGACGCCTCCTGCAAGGATGCGGTTGCAGTGCTCAATGAGCTGAATCAGGCGGTTGTGGATACCATCCGTGCGTCGGAGGGAAATAATACGCAGCGCTATATTATGGTTCCGGGCTACTGTGCATCGCCGGACGGGGCGCTGAATTCCGGTTTTGCGCTGCCACAGGACAGTGCGGAGGACAGGCTGATCGTTTCGGTACATGCGTACACCCCTTATGATTTTGCACTGAATGATAAAGGAACAGCGGAGTTTGATACGGAGAAGGCGGCCGATGTGCGCGGGATCACCGGTTTTATGGACAATCTTTACAAGAAGTTCATCAAGGAAGGGATTCCGGTAGTGATCGGTGAATTCGGCGCCCGGGCCAAGAGCAATACGCAGGCCCGCATTGATTTCTCTGTTGCCTACATTGCGGCGGCGCGCGCGCGCGGAATTACCTGCTGCTGGTGGGACAACAATGCGTTTATCGGCACGGGAGAGAATTTCGGTCTGATCGACCGCAATGCGATGAAGTGGAGATTTGAGGAGATCGTCACCGGCCTGATGAAATACGCGGAGTAGCAGACCGGCAAAAGAACAAAGACCGCCGCGGCGGGATGCGAAGGGCGGAGGAAAGCCGCAGCATCCCGGGTGAAAAACGGAGGGCCGGCAAAAGCCGGAAATAATATGCTCCCCTTACAGCAGACAGATAACATTATCAAACTGTCGCCGTAAGAAGGAGCATATTTTATGAGACGGTATCGAAGATGCGGTTCCACTCCCCTCCGGACAGAGAAAAATAGTAAAAATTGTAAAAATATTACAGAAAATAAATATGTCTTTAAGATAAAGAAAGTCCACGAGATTTCTTGCAATATTAATGTAATCAGCAAACAATATTTTTTATTAAACAGCAGCTCAGGCAGGAGGATAGATATTATGGCAAAAAAAACAGAACATTTGAATGAAATTGAAAATTTTCTGGTTTCCGCACAAGACACTGACAATCGCCGGGAGCAGAATGAAAAATACAGGAACCAGAGGAAGAACTATCTTGCCCGGCTGCAGCAGGGGGACTCGGATTTTGAATGCTATATCAGTGTTATTCATACCGTGCAGGGTGTTCAGATTATTGATTACAGAAATTCCAGGTGTTTGATTGTTGCTTTCTCGGAAAGAGCTGTCCGGGATTTTATGAGATGTATTCCGAACGATACAGAATTAAGCTTTTATTTTGATTCTATCTATTATAGTGTGGTGACAGAGTATTTATATGGTGCTGACACCGGAGAGCCTTCCTGCTGTTTTAAAGGAATGAGAAAGGCAGATCCGGCCGATGTTCGTTGGGGAAATCGTAAAAATACAGAAAGAGTGGTTGGATCGAAGAAAGACGATATTGTATCAGAATTTAAAAGGCTGGCTGCTTTAAAATCAAGAATAGAAACCGGCCGTATTGTGATGGAAGGCTTCCTGATGGTAAACCGTTCGCTGAAAGATAATCTTCCGGTAGAAAAGGTAGTATATGCAGATAATATTGACAGCGGACAGCGTCTGGAAATTGTAAATTTGTGCGAGAAGAACGGCATTCCGTATTACAGAGCCGGGCAGGGGATAATCGCCGCAATGACCACAACAAATCCCGTGCCGGAAGTAATATGCAGCGTCAGGGTAAAGGCACGCAGCCAGGAGGAATTAATCATATCCGAAAAAAGAAATTTCTTTCTTATTCTGGATGGAATTTCCAATCCGGATAATTTGGGGATGATATTGAGAACGGCGGATGCCTCCGGGGTCGATGCGGTTATTTTATTAAGTCCGTCGACGCATCATTTTAATAAAAACGCCATAAGAGGCGCCCGTGGAGCGGTTGGAAGAATTCCAATTTATTTTTGTACGGATGACTTTGAACTGATGAGGGTGCTGAAGGAACACAATTTCAAAATATGGGGAACCAGCGCAAGATTTCAGGCCGGTAATTTCTATGATATCTGTCTTTCTTCCGATCATGCCGCGGTGGTTGTGGGCAATGAAAGCAACGGTGTGCGCAAAGAAATATTGGACAGATGTACGGATTATGTAAAAATTCCCATGGCGGACGGGCAGTCCTCACTGAATATTGCCGTAGCGGCGGCTTTGCTGTTGTATGAATATGACAGAGAGCTTTATCAGGGAAAAAGAGAGTAGGGGAGCTGCGGAAAGCAGCGCCGGAACAAGGAGTAAAACTTTTCCGGCGCTGTTTTCCGTTAAGAGCCGCTGAATTTAGAAGCCGGTTTTTTGAAAGGTCCGAAGACGGCTCAGCGGAAAATGGAGGAAAGAAAATTGTTCAGTCCGCTGCGGATAGCGGTGGAGTCATGATCTGCGCCCGGTACTTCATACCAGATATGTTCGACTCCGTTCGCAGTCATAATCTTGTGATAGCTTTCCGGAAATTTGCCGACGGTCTTGTCGCTGTCTCCGCAGCAGACCATCAGATCAGGCACCTCTGCAGAGGCGTCAAATACAAGCTCTTCCTCCTGGAATTGCCCCGGATGGCTCATGGCCCAGTCGCGGCCGGGAGTCAGGCCGGGAGCCGGTGCAATGGCACCCACGCTGCTGAACAGATCGGGACGGGAGAAGCCGATAAACAAGGTTTCTCTGCCTCCCATGGAAAATCCGGCAATTGCACGGTTTTCCCGGTCGGTCAGCACGGAGAAATTTTCTTCGATATACGGGATCAGGTCGTTTACCAGGTCGTTGATAAAGTTGTCATAAGGGGCTACTGCCTCGGCTGAAAAGCCCGGTGCCTGTGCCGGGTCGGTTTTGGCGTACATATCCGGAAAAACGATCAGCATTTCCTCAGCGAGGCCGTCCGCTGCAAGATTTCCGGAGATTTCCGGTATTTTACAGCTTGCGTCCTGGATAAGGCTGTACTCGTTTCCGAAAATGCCGTGAAGCAGGTAGAGCACCGGATATTTCTTCGTCTCATCATAATTCGGAGGCAGCAGAATATTCACACCGCGATCCAGGCCGGTTGTTTTGGAAGCATAAGTTTTATGAACCACGGTTCCGTAAGTGACATCCGGACGCTTCTGGGAGATCTCCTCCGGACAGAGAACGGAATATCCCTCCGGCAGAGCGGAACCAGCCGTGTCGTTATCTGGATCAGCTGTGCCTGCGGCATCGGTCGGAGCGGCGGCATCGGTTGGTTCGGGCGTCCCGGCTGCGCCGTTATCTGGATCAGCTGTGCCTGCGGCATCGGTCGGTTCGGGCGTCCCGGCTGCGCCGTTATCTGGATCAGCCGTGCCTGCGGCATCCGTCGGTTCGGGCGTCCCGGCTGCGCCGTTACCGGAATCATCGGTGCCGGCAGTGTTGGTAGGGGCAGCGGTTCCCGTCGGATCGGATATCCCGGTGCTCTGTCCTGGCTCAGCCGGCGTCTGGCCCTGGCCGCATGAGGCGAGCAGGGCGGTTGACATGGTAAGGAAAAGAAATTTTGCAATGCGTTTCATAAGATTACCTCCATCTTGCAGGCTCTGCGGCGTATTTTCCCGTTTCATGCGCCGGGCCTTCTGTACCGCTATTATACCGGAGCTGCCCGGCAGGCGTAAAGCACACGCGTTTGCGACAGGAGATATTGCTAAGAAAAAAGCAGGATATGCTAACTTCGGAAAAGGAAAAGGTCACAGGAAGGAAAAATTGACAAAAGCACTTGACACTGCTGTGAAATCGTGCTATCCTGATATGGCTGTGAATAAATCACAAGAAAGCAGAGTATCCGCTCTCACCCCCAGCAGAAGCGAAAGGGTTTATGATGTGTATTGCGGCAGGCAGCCCGGAAAGGGTGTTTTCCTGCTGTTTTAAAGCGGATGGCGATGCTGTCCGCTCTTTTTGTGCGCATTGTATACATACGGGCGCATGGGGGAGGACCGCAGGGAGGTATGCGAAGCGCTTTGTACTCCCGATTAAGAGAGGCAGGAGAAGCTTTTCAGCCAGGCGAACGGAAATTCTGTTTTTATTGACCATAATCAATGGAGGTGCACGACTATTAGCGATTTTATGATTAACGAGCAGATCAGAGACAGAGAGGTTCGACTGATCGGGGAAAACGGAGAACAGCTTGGTATTATGTCGGCCAGGGAAGCGTATAAGCTCGCGCAGGATGCAGAGCTTGATTTGGTGAAGATCGCACCGACTGCAAAGCCGCCGGTCTGCAAAATCATTGATTACGGAAAATATAAATACGACATGATCCGAAGGGAAAAGGAAGCGAGAAAAAAGCAGAGGATTACCGAGATTAAGGAGATCCGCCTTTCCCCGAGCATCGACGACAACGACCTGAACACAAAGGCAAATCAGGCCAGAAAATTTATTTCCAAAGGAGACAAAGTGAAGATTTCCCTGCGGTTCCGCGGGCGCGAGATGGCACACATCAATTCCAGCAGGCAGATTCTCGACACCTTCTTTGAAAAGCTCTCGGATATTGCTGTCGTTGACAAGCCGGCAAAGGTGGAGGGAAGAAGCATGATTATGTTTCTTTCTCAGAAGCACTGATCCGTTAATGACATTTTGACTGAGTCAGGATGTGTTAAATAAATGAGCGGCAAGCCCGCAAGAGATTAAGGAGGAATTATCATGCCGAAGTTAAAGACAAGCAAAGCAGCAGCAAAGCGTTTTACAAAAACCGGTACGGGGAAGCTGAAAAGATTCAAGGCTGGCAAGCAGCATATCTTAACGAAGAAATCGCGGAAGACCAAGAGAAATCTCAGAAAGGCCACCATGATAGATTCATCGAACGTTAAGAATATGAAGAAGATTTTACCATATCTGTAAGATTGGCGTAAGGAGGGAAAGACAATGGCAAGAGTGAAAGGCGGATTAAACGCTAAAAAGAAGCACAATAAAGTTTTAAAGCTGGCAAAGGGCTACAGAGGCGCCAGAAGCAAGCAGTACCGCGTTGCGAAGCAGTCTGTCATGAGAGCGCTGACATCCTCGTTCGCCGGGCGCAAGGAAAGAAAGAGACAGTTCAGACAGCTCTGGATCGTGCGCATCAATGCTGCCTGCAGGCTGAACGGCATTTCTTACAGCAAGTTTATGTATGGTCTGAAGCTGGCTGACGTCACGATCAACCGCAAGATGCTGTCCGAGCTGGCGATCAACGATGCCGCAGGCTTCACCTCGCTGGTGGAGACGGCGAAGTCCAAGCTTGCTTAAGCAGGATGGCCGAAGAAAAGAAGTTCCGGGCGGATACGAAAAGAAGATAAGAGCCTTCGCGGGATTTGAGGACAAGCCCCGCGGAGGATTTTTTGTTTTAAGCACCGGAGAAGCTGCCGGATATCTTCGATGTTCTAACCATTTTCTAATTTTCCTCTAATGCGTCCGGGAACGCATTGTGATACAATCAGCTTAACAACAGGGACGGCGGCCCGGAAATACGGGTCTGGAACAGAACAGGCATTGTATATGCGGAAGGGATGATGGAGATGAATGGAAATAATGGGAGGAACGGCAGGAACGGAAGAAGGTACGGGAACGCCGGAAATAATCTGATCGGGCTGGCACTGGTGGCGGTCGGGCTGATTGTGGTGGGCAATGTGATGAACTGGTGGGATGTAAGCCTGTTTTTCCGCGGCTGGTGGACGCTGTTTATTATAATACCATGCGCGCACAACATCCGCAGGGACGGCTTCCGCAGCGGTTCCGGCTTCGGACTGGTGCTGGGTATCCTGCTGCTGCTCTCCCAGTGGAACTGGTTCAGCTTCGGCCTCGGCATCCGACTTCTTCTGCCGATTGCTCTGATTGTTTACGGGCTGAAGGTTGTGCTGGGCGGTTCTTCACGGAACAAGACGGCTGAGTTCGGAACAATCCCGGACGGCTATGTCGAGGAGAGAGATGCGGAAGAGCTGTTCGGCAGCAGGGCGGACGCCGCAGACATGGATTCTTCATGGGATGAATTTTCGGGCACGAACGTCAGCGCGATTTTCGGCGGTTCCGATCTGAATCTGAAAAGCGCTGTCATTGTTGATGACGTAACCATCAACGCGACCGCAGTCTTCGGCGGGATCGATATCGTTCTGCCGGATGATGTCAATGTTAAAATGTCGTCGACATCGCTGTTTGGAGGGACGGATAATCATGTGAAGCGCCCGTCCGTACCGGAATGGCCGACAGTGTATATCAAGGCTACGGCGGTTTTCGGAGGAATTGATGTGTGGTAATTAATTGCGTGCAGGGTACGGCAGCGCCGCAGCAGCGGCGGCCGTACCCTGTTTTTGTATGCTGAGCTTCGAGCGATTTGCTGGCCGGCCGGGACACAGGCCGGCTGGATTCTTTTGCACTTGCAAAAACAGCGGAATACCGGTACAATAGACAGGGAGAGGAAGGAGATTCGGATGTATCAGAATATAGTATTTGACCTTTACGGTACACTGGCGGATGTGAGAACAGCGGACGATTCGCCGGAGGTATTCCGCAGGCTGGCAAAATTTTATACATTCCGGGGAGCGGCGTATCGTCCGGGAGAACTGCGGAGCGCATTCTGCGGCTATATGGATGCGCAGATGCGGGAGCGCACGGGTTTAGTGTACCGTCCGACCGGGGAGACGATAGCATTTCCGGAAATTGATGTTGTCCCGATTTTCCGCCGGCTGTTTGAAGATCGCGGCGTTGCAGCGGACGACAGGGAGGCAGAGCTGACGGCAAACTGGTACCGCATAACCGCGACGCGCCGGCTGCATGTTTATCCTGGGGTTTTTGAGCTGTTCCGGGCGATTAAGTCATGCGGCAAAGGCATTTACCTCCTCTCGAATGCACAGCGGGCTTACACGGCGGGGGAACTGAAGACGACCGGGCTGGAATCCTGGTTTGACGGCATCCTGATCTCTTCGGATTTCGGCTGCCGCAAGCCGGATCCGATATTTTTCGGGGAGCTGAAGAGACAGTTCGGAATTGACTGCGGGACTTCTCTGATGGTCGGCAACGACCGGAGCAGCGATATCGCAGGGGCGGCCGCCACCGGAATGGACTCCGTGCTGCTTGTGACCGATAAGGCGCTCGCTGCGCCGGCTGCAGGAGCAGAGAGCACCTATACCATCGAGGATGGTGATATCCGCAGGATCGCGCAGCTGCCGGGGGTTCTCTGAGAACATTACCGGAAAAAGAAAGGGTGAAGATATATGGCTGCACAGCAGAAAAAATCAGGACAGAACAGCGGCAGAACCGCGGGAAAAAATACAGGAAAAAACACGGGGAGAGGTTCGGGAGGAAGCGCGGGAAAAAGTGCCGGAGGAAGCTCCGGGCGCAGCGGTAGCCGTTCCGCGGGCGGAAACAGAACTTCGGGCAGCAGAAAGCGGAGCAGCAGGCAGGACGATCGGCTGACCAATATTTTATTTGGTCTGCTGCTGGTAGCTGTTGTTGTGCTGGTGGTTGCATTTGCATTTAAAAAGCGCGGTTCGGGGGAAGAGGAAACGCCGACGCCGACCCCTGCAATCCAGGGAAATACGCCGGCGCCGACGCCGACGGAGCAGGCGGGGGAGAACATCACGCCCGAGCCGACGCCGACCGAACCGGCCGCGCCGACCGGGGAGGGAGAGCCGGGGGGAAGCACGCCGGAACCGGTACCGACGGATACCCCTGCCGGGGAACTGACGCCGGTGCTTTCCCCGACACCGGAACCGACGCCGACCCCGTCCAAGGTGCAGCCGGAAGCGGAAGTTTCGCTGGAGGAGGCGGAGAAGCTGATCGAAGATGCATTCTGGGAGGCCGGGGAAGGCTACCGTTTTGAACTGTCGGACAATGACATGGAGCTCGGCGGCGCCACTTATTACCGTTACCGTGTTTACTACCGGAATAAGGTTCAGGACTATGCACTGCTGGTTGACCGCGTCAGCGGGAGGCTGTACTATTATGAAAACGGGGAGCGCACGGATTTTGACGGCGGCCGGCACGAGCCGGACGAGGACGGGGCAATGACGGAGGAGAAGGCGGCCGAGCTTCTGGCAGACATCCCGCACGCTTCGCTGATGCTTCCGGCGCCTCTCGGCGAGTGCAGACTTTCGCTCGACAGGTGGAGAACGGTGGTCAGCGGAGTGGACTGCTATTGCCTGAATGTATTTTATCAGGATGCGCTGGCAGGCAGCATATACTTTACAGAGACGGCGGACACCGTCTATTATCTCGACGAATTCGGTGAGTTCGTCCGGGTCAGATAGGCAGACCTGGGATGAAGATAAGCGGGCAGCGGAAGGAAAGTGCGGCCGTCCGGGGCCGGCAGTGTTCAGAGGGAGGTGGCAGATTGGCAACGATACGGGATATCTCAAAGCGCTGCGGCGTATCGGTGGCAACCGTGAGCAAGGTTCTGAACGGCTACCGCGAGATCGGGGAGGAAACCAAACAGAAGGTGCTCAAGGCCGCGGAGGAGCTTGGATACGTACAGGGAGAGCGGACAAAATACGGGAGACAGCGCAGAGGCTATCAGATCGGCTTCCTTTTGTCCACGCTCTCCAGTCAGGGCCTTAAAAACGAGTATTTTGCATCCATTCTGTCCGCTTTCCGTCAGGAGGCCACAAGAGCCGGCTATGACATTACGTTTATTGAGCACAATGTGGGCAAGAAATCCCTGAGCTATCTGGAGCACTGCCGCAGCCGGGGATTTGACGGGGTGTGCATCGCCTGTGCGGACTTTTCCCGCCAGGAGGTGCTCGAGCTCATCAATTCGGAATTCCCGGTTGTCACGATTGATCAGTCGTTTAACGAATCCATTTCGATTCTTTCCGACAATGCCGACGGAATGCGTCAGCTGACGGAATATATTATTTCAAGAGGACACACGCGGATCGCCTGCATTCACGGCACGCACTCCGTTGTGACGCACAACCGGCTTGTAAGTTTTCACAGCGTAATGGCACGGTACGGACTTGCGGTGCCGGAGGAATATCTTCTGGAAGGAGAGTATCAGAACGCCGATGCGGCGGAGCGGCTTGCGGGGCAGCTGCTGGACGGCAGGAACCCGCCGACCTGCATTCTTGCCCCGGATGATTACGCAGCGCTCGGCCTGATCAAAGCAATTAAAAGAAGAGGGCTGCGCATACCGGAGGACGTTTCGGTGGCGGGCTATGACGGGATATCCGTCTCGCAGGCGCTTGAGCCGAAGCTGACGACAGTCCGGCAGGACACGGAGCGGATCGGCAGAGAGGCGGCACGGCAGCTGATCTGCCTGATGGAGAGCCCTATGACCACCCCGCTGGAAACCATTGTGATGCCGGTGGAGCTGGTGGAGGGGGAGAGCGTGGGGAGGCTGAGAACCCGTCGGCAGGCGGGCAGAAATTATACTGGTACAAAAGAATAAAAAATAAAAATAAGTATTAAGGAGGTCTTATGGCAAAGGAATTAAAGAAAAGAAGTGAGGTTTCCCCGGAAGATACCTGGGCAACCGAAGATCTGTATGCAAACGATGAACTGTGGCATGCGGACTTTCAGAAAGCGAAGGAATATCTGGAGGCGGTGGAAAAATACCGCGGCCATCTCGGAGATTCCCCGGAGCTGCTGTACGATTATTTAAAAAGCGGTGACGAGCTGGATGTTCTGATGGACAGCCTGGCAAATTACGCGGGAAGAAAGCATGACGAGGATACAACAAATCCGGTTTACCAGGCGATGCACGCACAGCTGATGTCGTTCTACAGCGAGCTTTCTGCAGCGTATTCCTTCGCGAAGCCGGAGCTTGTGTCGGTGCCGGAGGAGACCTACCGTAAATTTTTTGAGGAAAAGCCGGAGCTGAAGCTGTACGAGAGAGAAATTCAGAAGACGCTCCGAAGCAGGGCGCACACGCTTTCTGCCAAGGAGGAGAAGCTGCTTGCGGCGGCGGGGGATATGGCGCGGGTGCCGTCGGAGGTGTTTTCCGTCATGAACAACGCCGATCTGAAGTTTCCGGTGGTGCCGGACGGAGAGGGCGGCGAGATACGGCTGACGCACGGCAATTATATCCGGCTGATCGAAAGCGGAGACCGCAGTGTCCGCAAGGCGGCATTCGAGGGGCTTTATTCGGTGTACGACCAGTTTAAAAATACCAGTGCGGCGCTGCTTTACGGGCATGTCAGGGAGCAGGTTTTCTACGCGAGGCAGCACAAGTACGGCTCTGCCATGGAGGCCGCTCTGTATGACAATGAGATCCCGGTTGAGGTCTATAAAAATCTGATCAGCACCGTAAACGAAAATATGGGGCTGATGTACCGCTACATGGCGGTGCGCAAAAAGCTGCTCGGCGTGGACGAACTCCACATGTATGATGTGCATACCCCGATGGTCAGCGGCACCGACAGGAAGGTTTCCTTTGAGGAAGCAAAAAAAATCGTGTATGAGGCGCTGGCGCCGCTGGGTGAGGAGTACCGCAGCCATCTGAAGGAGGGCTTTGAGAACCGGTGGATCGACGTCTATGAAAACGAGGGGAAGTGCAGCGGGGCGTATTCCGCGGGGGCAAGAAAGCATCCTTATGTCCTGATGAATTACGCCGGCAACCTCGACAGTGTGTTTACGCTGGCGCACGAGATGGGACATGCGCTCCACTCATGGTATTCCAATCATGAGCAGCCGGTGGTCTATTCAAATTACAGAATCTTTGTGGCTGAGGTGGCATCGACCTGTAACGAGGCGCTTCTGATGCAGTATCTGCTGAAGAATACAAAGGATGAAAAGGAACGTGTAGGACTGCTGAATCACGCGATGGATGATTTCCGTTCCACTCTGTACCGTCAGACAATGTTTGCCGAATTTGAGATGATGATTCACGAGATGGCGGAGCGCGGCGAGGCGCTGACTGCCGAGGTCCTGAACAGAAAATATTATGAGATGAACAAACGGTATTTTGGTCCGGATACGACTGTAGATCCGCAGATTGCGCTTGAATGGTCCAGAATTCCGCATTTTTACTACAATTTTTATGTATATCAGTATGCGACCGGCTATTCTGCGGCGATGGCTCTTTCCGCCAGAATTCTCGCGGAGGGCGAGAGCGCGGTAAAGGATTATATCCGGTTCCTGAGCGGAGGAAGCTCGGCGGATGCGCTCTCGCTCCTGAAGATGGCCGGCGTGGATATGAGTACACCGGAGCCGATCGAAAAGGCGCTGAAGGTATTTGCCGGCTATCTCGACGAAATGGAGAAGCTGGCGGAAAAATAAAGACGGATGGCTGTTTTCCAGTCTGATTTCGGAACGGGAAGCCCTGCCGTGCTATCTGGTTTTAACGGTGATCGTGCATTTTTTCTCAATGCCGCTCGCCGTTTTTACCGTTATTACGGCTTTGCCCGGGGCGAGCGCCGTTACGACGCCCGCCGCGCTGACTCTGCAGACGGCAGGGCTGGAACTGGTGAATTTCAGCTTGTCCGTGCTGCTGTCCGGGCTGAGCACCGGGAGCAGCTCAAAGGTTTTTCCGACGGTAAGCGTTTTTTTCGAAGCGTTCAGCGTCATCGAAACAGATGGAATAACCCGCACCTCTATGGTCTGAACCGCCTTGTTGCCCCGGTAATCGGAAAGATAGACGGTGTAGATCCCCTCCCTTGTCACCGTAAAGCTGCCTTTCCCGTCCTTCATGGCAACTGCCTTGCCGGCCTCCCCGGAGCGGAAATAGGAGGCGTCATGCGCGCCCTCCGCATACTGTACAAGCCGCAGACCGCTCTGCGTGTCAAAGGCCTCCACCTGCACGGTCATAGATTTCCGGGTAAATGCGACCTGGTAGGAGAGGGAGGCGGACGGGGCCAGCAGATCGTCCGCAAGCTGGTAGACAACGATGCGTTCGTTTCCTGCGTAGTCGCTTACGTAAAAGGTATATTTCCCGGCCTTGGTCAGCACAATGGGCGAGCCCGGAATAACTGCCGTTTCCGCTGTGCCGCGGCGGAACGAACTGAGTTCGCGGACACCCGGCGCATAGCGGATGGTGCGGACTCCCGAACCGCCTTTATCCGCCGCGTTCACCGTGAGCAGAAGATTCTCCCGGTCAAAGCCCGGCGTAAAGGTCAGGGTTGGAGCATAATAGTCGTACCGCAGAGCGGAGATTGTCCCCAGTGCGGCCGCGGCATCGGGGATACCGGCGCATCTGACCTTTCCCTCCAGCGCTGCAATCGGCTTTGCCGTGCTTAAGAGCAGGTCTTTTATATTGGACGGATACTGGTACCTTCCGCAGGAGTACAGCAGCGCCGCAACGCCGGCTGCGTGGGGCGCTGCCATTGACGAGCCGGAAAGCGAGACATAGCCGCCCACGCAGGTGCTGAAAATATGGACACCTGGCGCGGCGATATCCACCGTCGACGAGCCGTAATTCGATTTGGCCGACATCCTGCCGCTCGCGTCGATAAACGTTACGGAAAGAACGTTGTCAAGCGGATAATTGGCCGGATAGACAGGAGCCTCGTCATTGTTTCCGCCGGAATTGCCCGCTGCGGCGACAAAGAGCATATCTGACTCGCGGATGGCCTGCTCAAGAGCACGGTTTTCCTTGGATGTGCCCCAGCTGATATTGCAGATATCCGCGTTCATGGCCGTGGCATAGCGGATGGCGCGCACGGCGTTGGAAATTGTGCCGGAGCCGTTTTTGCCGCCGTGTATTTTCAGAACCATGATTTTGATATCCGCGCAGGAGGCCACGCCGGCGATTCCTACGCCGTTGTCTTTTACCGCCGCGATAATGCCGGCGACGTGGGAACCGTGGTCGTCGCTGTCCGCCAGAAGCGTATGTATCCCGTCCGCATCGTAGTGGCAGACGGTATTGTCGCCGTTGTAGAAATCCCAGCCGTAAATATCGTCCACAAAGCCGTTGTTGTCGTTGTCGATGCCGTCACCCGGAATCTCTCCCTGGTTGATCCAGATATTTCCGGCCAGATCCGGGTGGTTCACGTCAACGCCGGTGTCAATCACGGCCACGACGACCTCGCGCGGGGAGGTGACAAGCGCGGGATACGAGGCCCAGGCCTCCGGGATGTTCATGTCGATATCGGGAACGCTGAGTATCGTGGAGGTATTCATATCCGAGATAAAGCTGTAGGAGCCTGTGTTGTTCAGGCCCCACTGGGCGTTGGAGTAGGCATCCTCGGAGATCGACGCCATTTCGATTTCACCGTCATAATCGGCGGCGGAAACACAGCTGCTTGCGCACAGAAGCCCGAGCGTGCCGGAGGCCGAACGGAAAGGAACCCGGATCAGGGCGGCGGAGTTTTCGTGCCACTGGATTTCGGCTCCGGGAAGGGAGGCGAGCAGCGCACTGCATTCCTCCGGGGAAGCGGCAGCGGAAAACAGTACAATCAGCCCGACGGCAGCCTCCTGCGGTGCGTATCCGTCCGAAGCCGGAGATGGGAACGCAGCAGAAGCTGCTTCCGGCGATGCGGGTGCTGCAGGATTCGGAGCGGCGGCGCACAGCGGCTCTGCCGCACTCCGCGGAAAGGACAGCGCTGCCGCCGCTGCAAACAATATGTAAGCTGCATGGTGTTTCCTGATATGCATGAATAAACCACCCTTCTATGTACGGAACCATACGTACGGAACCTGTCCGGGGCGGCTTTCCGGCCGCCTCTGTTTGTAAAAGCTGATTGAAGTATAGCAGATCGCGGTGGCATTATTTTGTCAAATGAATTACAAATTGTTAAGAAATGATTTCATTTTTCGTACAGGCCTCTGTTTTTATCGCAGGATTCGGCACGGTGCAGGGAGATGCAGCAGTTAACGGGTGCGGAAAGCCTGAGGAAAACGGTGGAAAAAATTTTGTCTGTCGGAACATACATTTCGGCGGCAGGAGGAGGTCGGGGGGAATGCGAAAACGGCAGGGAAACCGGCGGCGGGAGAAAGTACGGAGAGAAAGCGGAAACAGCAGGGAAACCGGCGGCGGGAGAAAGTGCGGAGAGAAAGCGGAAACAGCAGAGAAACCGGCGGCAGGAGGAGGTCGGGGAGAAGGCGGAAACAGCAGGGAAACGGCGGGCAGCGGACGGAAGTTCCGGGCTATGCCTCAGTACGGAGCTTCCGT
>ERZ808040.270-NODE-270-length-49304-cov-6.630934_pt1 | contig 49304 bp, 43 predicted proteins | sample MGYA00380191_ERZ808040 | MGnify/ENA primary metagenome ERZ808040 (study PRJEB31490, sample SAMN06133395) | mouse gut metagenome | isolation source: J6 | host: mice | place: China: Chengdu | collected 2015-05 ...
CAGGCATACTTGGGTGTATGGCAAGAAAATGGAACGAAGCAGGGCGGGAAAAGGCCCGCCCAGGCGTTGGCTTGAGGTTGTGAATACAGGTTCTAGGCCGTGATCCGCACGCCTCTGTCTGGATTGGCACGCAAAATTTCCCTGACATAATCGTTCCGCCGCCGTCCATGCTAACCTTAGGGAAGCGCTGATTCAATGCGGCTGCGGCGCTTTGCAGATCTTTTTCACCGCAACTTCGTTGTGATTTTTGGAAATAAGCACAATTATTCCTGCGAAATCACGCCTTGTTGTGGCGGAAAATCCCTCGCAAATCGCTCTTGCCGATTTAATCAGTCCTTCCCTTGTACAGGAGGGACGGCAATGGACGCAACGTATTGGAATCTGTTCTGGACCACCGGAATGCCGGAAGCCTGGCTGATGAGCCGGGGGCCGGACGGCGGGGCCGGAGCGGTGAAGCTGGAGGAACTGTCCGGCCCGCTGGCCGCCGCCCAGCCCAACCTCTCCAGCAACGTCCCCGGGGGACCGGAGAGGCTTTATTAATCTCAGCGCTCCGGCGGAGGCCGGGGCGTACATAGGAGCGGTGTTATGCACCTGACCACCAACGGCCTCGTCCTGCGCGAGGTGAACTATAAGGAATCGGATAAAATTCTCACCCTGCTCACCCAGGAGGCGGGGAAGATTACCGTGTCCGCCCGGGGCTGCCGGAAGAAAGACAGTCCCCTTGCGGCCTCCTGCCAGCTGCTGGCCTGGGGGGAGTTTACCCTGTATGAGTTTCGCGGGATGTGGTCGGTGAAGGAGACCGCCTCCGAGCGGCTGTTCGAGGGCCTCCGCGCCGATCTGGACCGGCTGGCGCTGGCCAGCTATTTTGCGGAGGCCGCCGAGGCCCTGGCGGAGGAGGGCCAGCCGGAGCCCGGCCTGCTGGCGGTGACGCTGAACAGCCTCCACGCCCTGGACAAGCTGAACCTGCCTTTAGAACAGGTAAAAGCCGCTTTCGAGTGGCGGTCTATAGCGCTGGCGGGCTACGAGCCCCAGATTGAGCGATGCGGGGTGTGCGGCCGGGAGCAGCCCCGGGACCCCTGCATCCATCTGGGGGAGGGGACGCTCCACTGTGCCGCCTGCCGGGCGGAGCTGGGGGAAGGGGTGTCCATGCCGCTGACCACGGCGTCGCTGGCCGCCCTGCGGCACATCGTCTGGGGCCCCCGGAAGCGGCTGCTGTCCTTCCGGCTGGATGAGGAGGGACTGCGGCGGCTGTCCCAGGCGTCTGAGGCATATCTGATGACCAGGCTGGAGCGGGGCTTCCGCACGCTGGACTTTTACAAGCAGCTGAGGCCGAAGGGCTGACCCCAGTGTGAACAGATCGGAGATGTCTGCGATGGAGGAAGGAAAGCGGCTGAGCCGCTGGCGGGGCTGGGACCTTGTGGAGAGGGCGCTGCTGGGGCTGACCTTCGGGTGCTTTGCCCTGACGGCGGCGCTGATCGCCGCCGTGGGCTTAAAGGCGCTGATGGAGGCGGCCGCCCTCCAAACCGTGGCGCTGTGTCTGACTCTGCCCTGCCTGCTTTTGGCGGGGCTGGCGGCGCTGTGCCGCCGGGCGCGGGAGGACACGGGACGCCGGTTTGGACTGCTGCTGTTCCTGGGCACGCTGGCCCTAAAGGGGGCGTTTGTCATTCTGACGGACACTCAGCCCGTCAGCGATTTCAAAATGCTCTACGAGACGGCCCAGTGGCTGGCGGAGGGCCCCGTGCCCCTGACGGCGCTGGAATACTTTGTGCGCTGGCCCTATCAGAGCTGGTTTGTGGCGTACATGGCGGGCCCTATGGCGCTGTTCGGGGCGGACGTGCTGTTTTTCAAGCTGGTCAACGCCCTGGCCTCCGCCCTCACCGGCGTGCTGGTGTACGCCCTGGCCCGGCGGTTTGCCTCCGAGGGCGGGGCCCGGGGGGCGGCGCTGCTGTATGCCTGTTACCCCGGCACCTGGCTGCTGGTGCCGGTGCTCACCAATCAGCACCTGTCCGATCTGCTGCTCCTGCTGGCCCTGTGGCTGTACACCGCTCCGGCGGCGGGGCAGAAGAGACGGCTGGCTCTGGCGGGAGCGGCGGGGGCCGCCCTGGCTTTAGGCAACGCGTTCCGGCCTGCGGCGGCGGTGGCGCTGGCGGCGGCGGGGTGCCTGCTGGTGCTGGAGCTGCTGCGGGAGCGCCGGGAGGGCTGGCGGGCCGTTGGAAACGCCCTGGCCCGGTTCCTCCTGCTGGCGGCGGCCTATTCCGCGCTGATGTGGGGATTTGGTCAGGCGGTGCGGCTGTCGGGGCTGAACGAGTACGGGCTGGGCAGCAGCTGCCCGGAGTGGAAGTTTGTGTGCGGGCTGAACGAGGAGACCTGCGGCGGCTACAGCAAGCAGGACGCCGGACAGGTGTTTGGCGCCGGGAACCCCAGGGAGGAGGCCCGGAAGCTGATCGGGCGTCGGCTGTCCGTTCCGCCGGACCGGCTGGCAAAGCTGGCGTGGGACAAGATTGAAAAGCTGTGGGGCGGCTGCGAGACGCTGGAGTGGACGGTGACGGAAAACGTGGCGGAGGCGCTGGACCGCTCCGGCCTGCCCGGCGGCGCGAAACAGGCGGTCCGCGTGATCCAGCGGGCGTCCTCCGGCTGTTACGTATGGTGCTTTCTGCTGGCGGCGGCGGGAGGCGCGGCGGCGCTGCGGAGCGGGGCCCGGAGCCGGGAGGCCGCCCAGCTGCTGGCGCTGGCGGCGCTGGCCTATTTCGGGGTGCACCTGTTCATTGAAGTGCAGGTGCGCTACCGCCTGCTGATGTACGCCCTGGCGTTTCCCCTGGCGGCGGCCGGGCTGGACGGGCTGTGGGCGATGAAACCCAAATTATTTCATAAGATGAGGAAACGATCATGACGCCATTATTTGAAAAATCCATCGAGACCCTGGAGCTGCCCCGGGTGCTGGCCCTGCTGGCGGAGGAGGCGGTGACGGAGGAGGGCCGGGAGCGGTGTCTGGCCCTGCGGCCCTTAAGCGTACAGGGCGACGTGAACCGGCTGCAAAAGCAGACCTCCGCCGCCTTTGACCTGCTGGTGAAGCACGGCACGCCGTCCCTGTCCGGGGTGAAGCCGGTGGCCGCCGCTCTTCAGCGGGCGGACCGGGGGGGCGCGCTGAACACCCGGGAGCTGCTGGACATCGCCCAGGTGCTGCGGTGCGCCCGGAACGTCCGGGAGTACGGCGCGGGGAACGGCGAGGTCAAAACGGTGCTGGACGGCTATTTTGAGAGCCTCACCGCCAACCGCTTCCTGGAGGACAAGATCACCGGCTCCATCCTCAGTGAGGACGAGATCGCCGACTCCGCCTCTTCCGAGCTGGCGGATATCCGGCGGCACATCCGGGCGGCGGCGGGCAAGGTGCGGGATGTGCTCAACCGGCTCATCTCGTCCAACCAGTCCAAGTATTTGCAGGACGCCATCATCACCATGCGGGGCGGGCGCTACGTGGTGCCCGTGAAGAGCGAGCACAAGAACGACATCCCCGGTCTGGTCCACGATGTGTCCGGCTCCGGCGGCACCTTTTTCATCGAGCCCATGGGGGTGGTGAACGCCAACAACGAGCTGCGGGAGCTCCAGGCCAAGGAGCAGAAGGAGATCGAGCGCATTCTGGCGGAGCTGTCCGCCGACTGCGCCGGATTCAAAACCGACATTGAGGACGACTACCAGACCCTGGTGTCGCTGGACTGCATATTCGCCCGGGCCAGGCTGTCCTCCGCCATGGGGGCCATGGAGCCGGTGCTGGGCAATCACATCGAGCTGAGAAGGGCACGCCACCCCCTGCTGGACCCCAAAACCGCCGTGCGCAACGATCTGGCCCTGGGGGGGAGCTTTGACACCCTGGTCATCACCGGCCCCAACACCGGCGGCAAGACCGTCACCCTCAAGACCCTGGGCCTGCTGACCCTCATGGCCCAGTGCGGGCTCCACATCCCGGCGGCGGACGGGTCCACGGTGAAGGTGTGCTCCGCCGTGCTGGCGGACATCGGCGACGAGCAGTCCATCGACCAGTCCCTGTCCACCTTCTCCTCCCACATGACCAACATTGTGGCCATTCTGGAGCAGGCGGACAGCGAGACGCTGATCCTGTTCGACGAGCTGGGGGCGGGCACCGACCCGGTGGAGGGCGCGGCCCTGGCCGCCGCCGTCATCGAGTCCGCCCGGGCCATGGGGGCGGCGGTGGCCGCCACCACCCACTACGCCGAGCTGAAGGTGTATGCCATGACCACCAAGGGGGTGGAGAACGCCTCCTGCGAGTTCGACGTGGAGACGCTGGCCCCCACCTACCGGGTGCTCATCGGCATCCCCGGCAAGTCCAACGCCTTTGCCATTTCCCGGCGGCTGGGCCTGCCCGACTATATCATTCAGAAGGCGGCGGACCGCATCGACGCGGAGAACGTGCGCTTTGAGGACGTGCTCAGCCAGCTGGACCTTCAGCGCCAGGCCATGGAAAAGGAGAAGGAAAAGGCCGCCCAGCTCCGCCGGGAGATGGAGGAGGCGAGGGCTCAGGCGGAGCGGTACCGGGAGCGCATTGAGGAGGAGCGGCAAAAGGCCACCGAGAAGGCCCAGGCGGAGGCCCGCGCCATCATTGAGCAGGCCCGGGACGCCGCCGACCAGACCTTCAAGGAGCTCAACGAAATGCGCCGCCGCCAGGAGCAGGCCAGGGACTGGGTGGACGACAATGAGCAGCGCTCCGAGCTGCGCCGGAAGCTCAACGAGGCGGACGCCGCCCTGGGAGGCCGTAAGGAGGAGCTCCCGCCCCCGCCGCCCACCCGGGACGCGGCGCCGGGCGACACGGTGGAGCTGCTGAAAATGGGCACTCAGGCGGAGGTCGTCGGGGTGAACAAGGACGGCACCCTCCAGCTTCAGGCGGGAATTTTGAAGCTGAAGGCGAAGCAGAGCGAGGTGCGGGTGCTGGAGGAGGTCACCGCCCGGAAAAAGCAGAGCGCCCGGGACAAACAGCGCTCGGCGGTATCCCGGCCCTTCCGGGCGGCGGCCGCCAAGGCGGAACTGGACCTGCGGGGCATGATGGTGGACGAGGCGCTGGGCGCGGTAGACCTGTTTCTGGACAACGCCCTCATGGGCAAGCTGGAGACGGTGACCATCATCCACGGCAAGGGCACCGGGGCGCTGCGCAAGGCGGTTCGTGAGCATCTGAAAAAGAGCCGCTATGTGAAGGAGTACCGCCCCGGCGTCTACGGAGAAGGGGAGGATGGCGTCACGGTAGCCACGCTGAAGTGAGAAGCGCGGCTTGCGCCAGGGCTCCCCGAAAAAAGAGACAGCGGCCTCCGGAATGGATGGAAAGGCGAAAAGGAGGGCCGCAGTGGTGATTTCTGGGCGGTTTTCATGAACGGACCGCGTGATTTTTGTTGAAAATGCTCTTGACGATGCGGGTTAAATTTGATATCCTATCATAGGTAAAAGATTCGGAGAAGGTTGGGTGCAGGCCAGATGTGCCCGGAGCCGAGTTTTATTGATGGAGGGAATCGCTCATGTTCATGAAAGAGACTACGGTAAACAACCAGGTCGGTCTGCACGCCCGTCCGGCCACGTTCTTTATCCAGAAGGCCAACGAGTTCAAGAGCTCCATCTGGGTGGAGAAGGACGACGACCGCCGGGTCAATGCCAAGAGCCTGCTGGGTGTCCTGTCCCTGGGCATTGTGAAGGGTACGACCATCAACCTCATTGCCGACGGCCCTGATGAGGAGGCCGCCATCAATGCTCTGGTGGAGCTGATCAATTCCGAGTTTTCCGAGTGAACGCTCAAGCTGACCGAGAAAAAGCGCCGCGGCTGCGGCGCTTTTTTTGTAGGAAGCGCGACGATAGGCGCATAAGGGAGGCGAGGCAGGTTGACATTTGACGAATTACGGGACAAAGCCCATGCTCTGCCCCTCAAGCCGGGCGTGTATATCATGCAGAACGCCGCCAGTGAGGTCATTTACGTGGGCAAGGCCAAGGCGCTGAAAAACCGGGTGAGCCAGTATTTTCAGGACCAGTCCCGCCACAACGAGAAGACCCGGGCCATGGTGAGCCAGATCGACCATTTTGATGTGATTGTGGTCCAGTCGGAATTTGAGGCCCTGGTTCTGGAGTGCGCCCTCATCAAACGCCACCAGCCCCGGTATAATATCCTTCTGAAGGACAGCAAGGGATTTCCCTATATCCGGCTGTCCCCGGGGGATTATCCCCGGTTTTCCCTGGCCTCCAGGGCGGAGGACGACGGAGCCCGGTACTTTGGGCCCTACGGCTCCCGTTTTGCCAGCCAGGGCATCATCGACGCCCTGCGGGAGGCCCTGCGCCTGCCCGCCTGCCGCCGGAAGTTCCCCAGGGACATCGGGAAGGAGCGGCCCTGCCTCAATTTCCATATGGGCGTGTGCGACGGCTACTGCCGCCCGGAGATGGACCAGACTCAGTATAAAAGATCAATTGATCAGGCGGTGCGCCTGCTGGAGGGCCGGCTGGACGAGGTGGTGGACGAGCTCAACGCCGAGATGGAGCTGGCGGCGGAGGAGCTGCGGTTTGAAAAAGCCGCCCAGCTTCGTGACCGCATCCGCTCCATCCAGCTGCTGGGCAAGCGGCAGAAGGCGGTGGCCGGGTCGCTGGCGGACACCGACGTAGTGGGCTACCACCGGGGCGAGGCCAAGAGCTGCTTTGTGGTGCTCCACTATATAGGCGGGGAGCTGGCGGCCAAGGACTGGGAGCTGCTGGCCGTCCCCATGGAGGACGAGCAGACCACCGTGTCCACCCTGGCGGCCCAGTATTACGGCGGGCGGGGCCAGCTGCCCCGGCAGATTCTGCTGCCCTGCGACATCGACGAGCAGGTGGAGCTGGCCCGGATGCTCACCGAGGCGGTGGGCCGCAAGGTGGAGGTGCTCACCCCCCAGCGGGGGGCCAAGATGGAGCTGGTGCGTCTGGCCAATGAGAATGCCGCCGAGGAGGTGCTCCGGGCCACCACGGCGGAGGAGCGGCGCTCCAAGCTCACCGAGGCGCTGGGGACGCTGCTGGGGCTGGAGGAGCCTCCCCGCCGCATCGAGGCGTTTGACATCTCCAACACCGGCAGCTCGGATATTGTGGCCTCTATGACGGTCCACATCGACGGCAGGCCCTTGAAGCGGGATTACCGGCACTTTAAGCTGAAGGACATGCCCCATGCCGACGACTACGCCTCCATGGAGCAGGTGGTGGAGCGGCGGTTCCGGCGGTATCTGGACGGGGACGAGAGATTTGCGGAAAAGCCGGACCTGCTGCTGATGGACGGCGGCGCGGGACAGGTGAAGGCGGCCTGTGAAGCGCTGGAACGCCTGGGTCTGGGGGACATTCCGGTGTACGGCATGGTGAAGGACGACCGGCACCGCACCCGGGCCCTGGTGGCGGGGGACGGCCGGGAGATCGGCATCCAGGCCAACCAGGCCCTGTTTTCCATGGTGGGGCGCATTCAGGAGGAGACGCACCGCTTTGCCATCGAATTCCACCGCCAGCAGCAGGCGGGGCATTTGAAGGGCTCGGCCCTGGACGGCGTCCCCGGGGTGGGACCGGCCCGGAAGGCACAGCTGCTCAAGCACTTCAAAAGCGTGAAGGCGGTGAAGGCCGCCTCGCTGGACGAGCTGGCCGCGGTGGTGCCGAAAAACACCGCTTCGGCGGTATACGGCCATTTCCACAGCACGGAGACGGACAAAGGAAAGGATGAGACGCCATGAGAGTGATCACCGGCCTCGCCAGAGGGAGGCGGCTGGAGGAGGTGCCCGGACTGGACACCCGGCCCACCGCCGGACGGGTCAAGGAAGGGCTGTTCAGCGCCATCCAGTTTGACATTGAGGGGCGGCGGGTGCTGGATCTGTTTGCCGGCACGGGCCAGCTGGGAATTGAGGCGCTGAGCCGGGGCGCGGCCTTCTGCGACTTTGTGGACAATGCCCCTGGGGCGCTGAATGTGGTCAGGCGCAACCTCAAAACCTGCGGCTTTGAGGACCGTTCCGCCTGCCACGGCCAGGATTTTTCCGCCTTTCTCAGCCGGCCGCGGGAGAAATACGGCCTTGTTTTTCTGGACCCGCCCTATGCTTCGGGGAATCTGGAGCGGGCGCTGAAGCGCATCACAGCGATTGACATTGTGGTGGAAAATGGTATAATAGTGTGCGAAAGTCCGGCGGACCACCCCCTGCCGGAGCTGGACGCCCCCTACGAGATGGGGCGGGACTACCGGTACGGCAGGATCAAATTCACCCTGTACCGCAGGAGGACAAGCCCATGAGACGCGCCATCTACCCCGGCAGCTTCGACCCGGTGACCCTGGGCCATCTGGATGTGATCAAACGGGCCGCCGCCATTTTCGATGAGCTGATCGTGTGCGTCAGCGTAAATTCCGCCAAGCCCTCCGGCCTGTTCTCCCCTCAGGAGCGGGTGGAGCTGATCCGCATGGTGACCGAGGACCTGCCCAATGTGCGGGCGGACTGCTCCCGGGAGCTGGTGGCCGAATACGCCAAGCGCAACCGGGCCCGGGTGCTGGTGAAGGGGCTGCGGGCAGTGTCCGACTACGAGTCGGAGATCCAGATGGCCATGCTGAACGCCAAGCTGTACCCCAAGCTGGATACGGTGTTTTTGTATACAAGGCCCAAGTACGCCTTCCTCAGCTCCACCGTGGTGAAGGAGTTGGCCCGGTATGGAGCGGACCTGTCTGATTTTGTGCCCCGGCAGATTATCGACCGGGTGCGCGCCAAGGTGGCGGGGGACGGACAGAACCGTCTCTGACCAATGCGCGGGAAGCGGATTTCATACACGGAAAAGGAGAGATGACGCATGGCGACAGCCGTGGACGAACTGCTGGATATGCTCTTTGATATGATTGACGAGGCGAAAAACGCCGCGTTCAGCGGGGACAAGTGCGTGATTGAACGGGACAAGGCGCTGGACCTCATTGAGGACGCCAAAAAGCAGCTCCCAGTGGATCTGGCGGAGGCCCGGAAGATTCTCAACGCCCGGAACGAGTACCTGGCCGCCGCCAAGAGAGAGGCCGAGGAGATCAAAAAGCGGGCGGAGATTGAGGCCAATCAGATGGTCAGCGAGGCGCCGGTGATGAATCAGGCCAGGCAGAAGGCCCGGGAGGTGCTTGCCCACGCCGATGAGGAGGCCAAAAAGACCTGCCGGGAGACGAACGAGTACTGCGTGGATCTGCTGCGCCGGACGGAGGACGCGCTGGCGGCCGCCCATGCGGAGATGCGTCAGGTGCACAACCAGTTCCGCTCCGGCATGGGCGGGGGAGGCGACCGGCCCAGCTCCTCCGGCGGGAGCCGGATGTACGACGCCGAGGCCGACGGGTGATATCCGGCGGATTCGTTAAAAATTTGGAAAAAAATCCCGCTGCGAGCAATCGCGGCGGGATTTTTTTGTGTACCAGATGCGGGAAAGAGCAGGCAAAACGCCCCAATAATCTGTGACAATTGGGACCTTTCAAAACGGTAAACGAATACTTGTTCGACATAAAATCACGAGGAATCCCTGAAAAATGAGCGAATTCACCGAAAAAAAGTCCTTGCATTTTATGGGAGCCTACGGTATACTGAGAGACACAGTGGAGTGAAATGGAGGAAAACTTCTGTAATTTGGAGTGAAATGGAGGGAGAGGGATGACCGGCACATACGAGCACAGCATCGACAACGCCGGACGTCTCATCGTGCCCGCCAAGCTCCGGGACAAGCTGGGCTCCACCTTTTACCTGTCCGTGGGAGTGAAGGAGAATCTGACTCTGTACCCGCTGGCCGCCTGGGACAGGCTTCGGGCCAAAGCCATTGAGAACGCTTATGACCTGGATATATTCTTCGCCGCCGCGAGGGAGTGCGAGGTGGACAAGCAGTGGCGCTTTCAAATCCCCGCTGATATGAAGGAGTTCGCAAAGATTGACCGGGATGTGGTGATCACCGGCAACAACGACCGGGCCCAGATCTGGAGCGCGGAGAACTGGAAGGCCAAGACCAGCCAGCAGCTCAATCCCGAGTACATTGCCAAGCTGATGAAGGGGTTGGGAATCTGAGATGGAATATACGCACAAGCCGGTGCTTCTGGCAGAGTGCCTGGATGGATTGAACATACGCCCCGAAGGGATCTATGTGGACGGCACCCTGGGCCGGGCGGGCCACGCGCTGGAGATTGTCAAGCGGCTCACTGCCGGGCGGCTCATCGCCATCGACCGGGACAAGGCCGCCCTGGACGCCGCCCCTGCCCGTCTGGAGGGGCATATGGACAAGGTGACCCTGGTGCGGGGGAACTTTGGAGACTTGCCCGCCATTCTGGCCTCGCTGGGCGTGGAGGGAGTGGACGGGATGCTGTTCGACCTGGGGGTATCCTCGCCCCAGCTGGACGACGGAAGCCGGGGGTTCTCCTATCTCCAGGACGCGCCCCTGGATATGCGGATGGACCAGTCCGCCCCCCTCACCGCCCGGGATGTGGTGAACGGCTGGAGCCAGGAGGAGCTGAAGCGCATGCTCTGGCAGTACGGCGAGGAGCGCTATGCCGGCCCCATCGCCGCCGCCATGGTCCGGGCGCGGGAGCAGGCCCCCATTGAAACCACCGGACAGCTGGCGGAGCTCATCCGCTCGGCCATGCCCGCCAAAGCGAGGCGGGAAAAGCAGCACCCCGCCAAGCGGTCCTTCCAGGCCATCCGGATTGCGGTGAACGATGAACTGGGCGAGGTGGAGCGGCTGCTGGACGGCGCACTGGAGCTGCTGAACCCGGGGGGGCGGCTGGCAATCATATCGTTTCACTCCCTGGAGGACCGGCTGGTCAAGACGGCCTATGGGGAGTGGGCGAAGGGCTGCACCTGCCCGCCGGACTTTCCGGTGTGTGTGTGCGGCAAGACGCCCAGGGTAAAGCTGGTAGGCAGGCGCCCCATCACGGCGGGCGAAGCGGAACTTGAGGAAAATCCCCGGGCCCGGAGCGCGAAGCTCCGGGTGGCGGAGAAGCTTTAACCCCGGCTTCGGAACAGCGGGGTTTGGACAGAAGAGGAGGGGCCCTTATGGCCGAACGCAATACGCGCAATATGCGGGATACAAGGCGGTACCGAACCAACGGAAGCGTGGCCTATCAGCCGGAGCCGGAGCTGGAGCCCGTCCGCCGGGAGCAGGCGCGGGGCAATACGGTCCGGAAGCCGGCCCCTGCCCGCCGTCCGCAGGTCCGGCCCCGCCGCCGCCCGGCGGCCCGGCCCAGTATTCAGGTCCGCGACCAGACCGCCGTGGCGCCCTTCGCCATCGTGGGCCTGTTTGCGGTGCTGGCCTGCACCCTGCTGCTGGTGGTGAACAGCGCCCGGCTGGCGGTGGCCAACAACGATATTGTGGAGCTGCGCGCCACGCTGTCCGACCTCCAGGATGAGAACCGCACGCTCCAGGCCAAGTATGAGCTGGTGTTTGACCTGGAGGCCATCGAGCAGCAGTTCCTGTCCAGCGGCACCATGGTCAAGCCGGGCCCGGGCCAGACGATCTACCTGGACCTGTCCGGCGGGGACAGCGTGGTGTATTATGACGGCGCGGGGGAGGGCCTGTCGGGCATTCTCCAGCGTGCGGAGCTGTTTTTTGCCGGCCTGCTGTCATAGCGGGCCTGTCCCTCCACATAACATGGAGGGAGAACCGCGGCGCCCGGGGCGCCCAAACCATACGGAGAGAAAGAGGGGCGTGTGGAACACACAGGGTTCCCGCGCCCTTCTCCCGTGGAGGCGGACAGCCGGGAGCCGTCTAATTCAGACAAGGAGCGTTGCCCATGCAGGACCCCAACCGTAAACCCCGCCGCTCGGAGGGGAAAAACAACCGAAGCCTGTTCCGGCGCACCATTTTTTTGATGGTGGTGCTGGGGGTGGGGATGTTCCTGCCTCTGGCGGCGCAGCTCTACCAGCTCCAGATCGTGGAGCAGGAGGACTGGGAGAAGCGGGCCGCCACTCAGCAGACAAAAAGCGTGTCCGTGGCCGCCAACCGTGGGACGATCTACGACCGGGAGGGACGGGCCATGGCCATGTCCGCCACGGTCTACAAGCTGGTCCTGTCCCCCATGGGGGTGGTCGGCTCCATCGACAAGGAGAAGTACGAGAAAGACGGGAAGCTGGACGAAACCGCCTACGAACAGGCCCTGTATAACCTGCGCAAGACCATTGTGGACGGCATCGTGGACCTGTTCGGCTACGACGAGGAGCTCCTGTGGAAGCGCATCGAGCGCGTCAACTCGGGATACGAGGTGCTGTATTACGAGTTGGAGGAGGAGGACGCCGAAAAGGCCCGCCAGTTTATCAGCGAAAACAAGGTGTCCGGCGGGCTTCAGCTCACCCCCAGCAGCAAGCGGTATTACCCCTTTTCCTCCATCGGTTCCCACATTCTGGGTTACATGTCCCAGAACAAGAACAGCGGCGACAACAAGGTGGGAGCCCAGGGCATTGAGGCGCTGTATGAAGATGTGCTGTCCGGCGAATTGGGCCGGGTGGTCACCTCCAAAAACGGCTGGGGCATGGAGATGTCCTCCGGCTACGATATGTACTTTGACGCCCAGGACGGTTACGACATCACCCTGACCCTGGACGAGCGCATCCAGGCCATGCTGGAGCAGAGCCTGGCGGAGGGCATTGCTACCTACGACATTCAAAACGGCGCTTTTGGTCTGGCCATCGACCCCCGCACGGGGGCGGTGCTGGCCATGGCCAGCACACCGGACTTCGACCCAAACCACTATGATCAGATCATCAATGAGGAATTGCAGCGGGAGCTGGACGCCGTCGCCGAGGAGAAGGGGAAGGACAGCGAGGAGTATGGGGCGGCGCTGTCTGCCGCCCGGAACAAGCAGTGGCGCAACCGCACCGTGTCCGACCTGTATGAGCCGGGGTCCGTATTCAAGCCCATCACCGTGTCCATGGGCCTGGAAGAGGGGATCATCTCTCTGGACGATCATTACTATTGCGGTGGTGTAAAGACCGTGGGCGGCTGGCCCATCGGCTGCCACAAGCGTACGGGCCATGGAGATCAGACCCTGACAGAGGCGGTGATGAACTCCTGCAATGTGGCTTTGATGGACATTGGCGAGAAGATCGGCGCGGAAACCTTTTGGTCCTATCTGGAGGACTATGGGTTGACGGAAACGACAGGCATCGACCTGAACGGGGAGGAGAACAGCTATCTCTGGGATGAGGATACGTTCAAAAGCATTTACGGAGAGTCCTCCCTGGCCACCGGCTCCTTTGGTCAGACCTTCAAGGTGACGCCTATCCAGATGATCACCGCCTTTGCCGCCGTCATCAACGGCGGGCATCTGCTCCAGCCCTATCTGGTGCAGTCCGCCACCGACCAGGAGGGCAACACCGTGTTCTACCACGAGACCCAGGAGGTCCGGCAGGTCATCAGCGAGTCCACCTCCGAGAAGGTGCGGGGTATTTTGGAGCAGGTGGTGGGCACTCCCAAGGGCTCCGGCCACAACGCCTCCATGAACGGCTACCGCATCGGCGGCAAGACGGGCACCTCGGAAAAGCGGGACGAGGACACCGGGGACGTGATTTGCTCCTTCATGGGCTTCGCCCCGGTGGACGATCCCCAGGTGCTGGTGCTGCTGTGCTACGACAGCCCTAAGCGGTCCGGCCCAAAATCCAATTACATCGCCTCCGGAACCTACATCAGCGGCGGCAATATCGCCGCCCCCATGGCGGGCAAGCTCATCGCCGGCATTTTGGACTACATGGGCGTGGAGCGGCAGTACAGCTCCGACGAGCTGTCCGGTGTGGACACCATGATGCCCCGGGTCATCGGCCAGGAGCTGACGGTGGCCAAGGGCGCGCTGCAAAATCAGGGCTTCGAGTGCCGCACGGTGGGCACGGGCAATATTGTCACCCACCAGGTGCCGGCGGCGGGGGCATACATCCCCGGCGGGTCCGAGGTGGTGCTCTACCTGGGCGAGGAGGCCCCGCCGGAGCAGGTGGAGGTGCCCGACCTGTCCGGACTGAGCCCCACGGCGGCGAAGGTGAAGCTGGAGAGCCAGGGGCTGTTTATGAAGGCTTCGGGCGTGGTGGATTATACCGACCCCAACGTGGTGATGACTACCCAGACGGTGGGCGCGGGCACGATGGTGTCTCCCGGCACAGTGGTGGAGGTATGGTTTGTGAGCAATATCGAGTATGGAGACCAGGGCAGGTTAGGATTTTAGCGTCCGAAGGGAGCTGGATATGGAGGACAATCGGAGCGAGCCCGTGGCCGTGGTGGGACGGGGGGATACCCTCACCGCCGCGCTGCTGCGCAGGCTGCTGCCCGGTCCGGTGGTGGAGCTCACCCCCTGTCAGGCGGCGTGGAACGAGAACCAGCGTTACCGGGCGGTGGTGGTGGAGAACTTCGGCCTCCCCGTCCGGGGGACGCTGAGCGGCTGCGCCGCCGCCCGCTGGGCGCTGTCCCGGCGGACGGGGGTCACCGTGGTAGGGCTGGACGACCCGGAGGGGCGGCGGCTGGCCGCCGCCGGAGACGGCGCGGTCTACGCCTACTCCGACGGCAGGCCCCAGGCGGACCTGACGGCAAAAAACGTCCGCCTCCGGGGAGGGCGGCTGGAGTTCGAGGCGCTGGCGGGGGACCAGCTGACCCGGGTGCGGGTGCCCGTGGGGGACGCGCCCCGGCTGTACGACCATCTGGCGGCGCTGGCGGGGGCGCTGGCCCTGGGGGTGCCTCTGTCGGACGCGGTGGAACGGCTGAACGGCTAAGTTTGGGAATCACAGAAGAGAAAGCGGAGGAGAAGCTATGGTACGGATGCTGCTGGCGGCGCTGACCGCCTTTGTGGTCTCGGCGGTGGTGGGATGGTTCCTCATACCCGCCCTGCGGGCCCTGCACGCGGGCCAGTCGATTAAGGAGATCGGCCCCAACTGGCACAAAAACAAGGAGGGCACCCCTACTATGGGGGGGATTATGTTCATTGCGGCCATGATTGCTGCGGTGCTGGCTTTTGGCTGGCAGGACATGGCGGCGGGCAACTGGCAGGCGGTGTTTGTGCTGGGGTTTGCCCTGGTGTGCGGCGCCATCGGCTTCATCGACGACTACGCCAAGATCCGCAAGCACGAGAACACCGGCCTCACCGCCGGGTGGAAGTTCCTGCTCCAGCTGGCGGCGGCCATCGCGTTTCTGGCGCTGCTGCGGTGGCGGGGGCACCTCAGCCCCAACCTGTATGTGCCCTTTGTCAATCTGTACTGGCCCCTGCCCTGGGGGGTGTATCTGGTGTTCGCCGCCTTTGTGATGGTAGGCTGCGTCAACGCGGTGAACCTCACCGACGGTCTGGACGGTCTGGCCGGGTCTGTGACTCTGGCGGTGTCGGTGTTTTTCGCGGCGCTGTCCCAGTGGTGGGACTACGGCGCGGTGGGCGTGTTTGCCGGGGCGCTGGCGGGGGGCCTGCTGGGCTTCCTGGTGTACAATTTCCACCCCGCCAAGGTGTTCATGGGGGACACCGGCTCCCTGTTCCTGGGGGGCGCGGTGTGCGGCATGGCCTTTGCCCTGGACGCGCCGCTGGTGCTGGTGCCGGTGGGGGTCATCTACATCGCCGAAACTATGAGCGACATCATCCAGGTGGGTTATTTCAAGCTCACCCACGGCAAGCGGATTTTCCGCATGGCTCCTCTGCACCACCATTTGGAGCTGGGCGGATGGAGCGAGGTGCGCATTGTGCTCACCTTCACGGGGATCACGGTGGCGTTCTGCCTGCTGGCCTTTGTGGGGGTCATGTACCGGTACGCCATTTGAGCGCGGAGCCGTTGTGAGCGGCGCGGAAGCGCGGAATTTCAACTGAGAGGAGATGGGCGCCATGCGAAAAAAAGCGAAGCGGGACCTGACCATTGAGCAGCAGCTGGCCAGGGGCCCCATCGACCTGCCCTTTCTGGCCCTGGTGATGCTGCTCACCGCCATCGGCCTGATCATGGTGCTGTCCGCCTCCTACGCCTCCGCCATGTACGACCTGGACCCGGCCGTCAACACCGGCGGCGACCCGCTGTACTATTTCAAGCGGCAGTTTGTCTTTGCGATGATCGGCGTGGCGGCTATGTTTGTCATAACCAAAATCGACTACCAGCATTTTCGATGGATGTCTGTTTTTGTGCTGGGAGCGTCCATCGTGCTGATGCTGCTGGTGTTTGTCCCCTATTTCGGCCGGTCGGGCGGCGGCGCGCTGCGGTGGGTCAACATTTTCGGCATCCGCTTCCAGCCTTCGGAGATCGCCAAGGTGGGGGTTATCATGTTCTTTGCCGCGGGGCTGTCCAAGCGGACCGGGCAGGTGGGGCTGGACAGGCGGTGGAGCAAACGCACCCTCACCGGGCGGATGGCCGCCCGGCTGGACCGGGTGGGCCTGCTGGAGCTGATCCCCTACGGCATTGTTCTGGTGGTGGTGCTGGGGGTCATTGCCATGCAGCACCATATGTCGGCCATGGTCCTGATTGTGGTGGCGGCGGCCTCGGTGCTCTTTGCCTCCGGCGTGCCGCTGGGCTGGTTCGCCATGGGCGGGGCGCTGGTGAGCGGGGCGCTGGTGTGGATCATTACCCAGACCAGCTATATGACCGCCCGCATCAAAATATGGCGGGACCCGTTCAGCGACCCAAAGGGAGACGGTTTTCAGCCCATCCAGTCCAAGATCGCCATTGGCTCCGGCGGACTGCTGGGGACGGGGCTGGGCAACAGCCGCCAGAAATACCTGTTCCTCCCGGAGGAGCACAACGACTACATTTTTGCCATCGTCTGTGAGGAGCTGGGCATGGTGGGGGCCATCGTCATCATGGCGCTGTTCGCCCTGCTCATCATCCGGGGATACTGGCTGGCCCTCCACGCCCGGGACCGGTTCGGCACCCTGCTCATCGTGGGCATCACGTCGCTGACAGCGTTCCAGACCTTTTTCAACATCGGCGTGGTCACCGGCTTCCTGCCCCCCACCGGCATCTCCCTGCCCTTTTTCAGCTACGGCGGCACGGCTTTGGCCATCCAATTGGCGGAGATGGGCATGGTATTGAGCGTGTCCAGGCAGATTGCCGCCCCAAAGGCGGAGTAGGAGGCGGGCTCTATGCGAGTGATATTTACCTGCGGCGGCTCGGCGGGCCACGTCAACCCGGCCCTGGCCGTGGCCCAGCAGTTTGAGGCCCACCACCCCGGCTGTGAGATCCTGTTTGTGGGGGCGGAGCGGGGGATGGAGCAGCGGCTGGTGTCCCAGGCGGGCTATCCCATCGAGACGGTACAGGTGTCCACCTTTGAGCGGGCCTGGAGCTTCAAGGTGCTCAAGCACAACGTGAGCAGCGCCCTCAAGCTCCCGGTGGGCCAGCACGAGGCGGCCGCCATCCTCAAGCGGTTCAGGCCGGACCTGGTGGTGGGTACCGGGGGCTACGCCTCCTATCCCGCCGTCCATGAGGCGGCGCGGCGGCGCATTCCCTGCGCCATCCACGAGTCCAACGCCTACCCGGGCCTCACCACCCGGACGCTGGCCAATAAGGTGGACCTGGTGATGGTGGGCTTTCCCGAGGCGGCGGAGTATTACAAGGACGCCAAGCGGGTGGCCGTCACCGGCACGCCGGTGCGGGGGGAGTTTTTCTCCCTGGGCCGGGAGCGGGCCCGGCTGGAGCTGGGCCTGACGGACAGCCAGCCCCTGGTCATCTCCTTCTGGGGCTCCCAGGGGGCGGGGCACATGAGCGAGCGCACGGTGGACTTTGTGGAGCGCTGGGCCGCCGAGGGCCGCAGGTTCCACTACGTCCACGCCGCCGGCCGGGACTACGAGGACATGACCGCCGAGCTGAAAAAGCGGGGGGTGGCGGTGACAGACCGGGAGGTGCGGCCCTACATCGACGACATGCCGGTGGTGATGGCGGCGGCGGACCTGGTGATCTGCCGGGCGGGGGCGTCCACCATCGGGGAGCTCACCGCCCTGGGCAAGCCCGCCGTTCTGGTGCCCTCTCCCTTTGTGGCGGCCAACCACCAGTTCAAGAACGCCAAGGTATTGGCGGACCGGGGCGGGGTGGAGCTGATCGAGGAGAAGGACTGCACCGGCGAGGGGCTGTACGGCGCGGCTATGGAGCTGCTGGCCGACGGCGCCCGCCGGGCGGCTATGGGCCGGGCGCTGAAGGAGCTGGCCGCGCCCAACGCCGCCCAGGATATCTATGAAAACCTCATCCGCCTCATAAAATAACGGCTGAAAGCCCTTCCGCATAGAATGAAGCGAGATTCTTTCTATGGGGAGGCTTTGCCATGAGTGTGATGTATCTGCGGGGCGGGACGCCGCTGGAGGGGGAGCTGTCCGTCCACGGGGCGAAGAACAGCGTGCTGCCCATTTTAGCGGCCTGCCTGCTGGCCCGGGGGCCGGTGGTGCTCCGCAACTGCCCCCGGCTCACCGATGTCACCGCCGCGCTGGGCATACTCCGCCGCCTGGGCTGCAAGGCGGAGCAGGAGGGACACACGGTGATGGTAGACCCCTCCGGGGCGTCGGGGTGCGCCATTTCGGAGGAGCAGATGCGGGCCATGCGCTCGTCCATCATTTTCCTGGGACCGCTGCTGGCCCGGACCGGGGAGGCCCATCTGACCTACCCCGGCGGATGCGAGCTGGGCCCCCGGCCCATCGACCTGCACCTGGCCGCCATTCGGGCCATGGGGTGCGAGATCCGCGAGGACCGGGGCATCCACTGTCAGGGAAGGCCCCGGGGAGGGGAGGTCCAGCTGGCCCTGCCCAGCGTGGGCGCCACGGAAAACGCCATGCTGTGCGCCGTGGGGGCGTCCGGCCCCACCACCATCTCCAACGCCGCCCGGGAGCCTGAGATCGGCGACCTCCAGAGCTTCCTCAACCGGCTGGGGGCGGCGGTGCGGGGCGCGGGGAGCTCCACCATCACGGTGGAGGGAGGCAGGGCCCTGTCCGGCGGGGAGTTCACCGTCATGGGGGACCGCATTGTGGCGGCCACGCTGCTGTCCGCCGGCGCGGCGGCAGGGGGAAGGGTGCGGCTGAGCGGGGTGGACTGGCGGCATCTGGCCACCGTTCTGTCCGTGCTCCACCAGGCGGGCTGCCGGGTGGAGAGCAGGCTGGAGTATGTGGAACTGAAACGGGACCGGAATGTGCCGCTGAAAGCGGTGCCCACCATCCGCACGGCCCCCTATCCCGGCTTTCCCACCGACGCGCAGGCCCCCGTGATGGCGGCGCTGGCGGCGTCCCAGGGGTGCACGCTGTTTGTGGAGGCCATGTTTGACAGCCGGTACCGCCATGTGCCCGAGCTCATCCGGATGGGGGCGGATATCACCACAGAGGGCCGGGTGGCCCTGGTTCGGGGGGTGGAGCGCCTTCGGGGAGCGCGGGTGGAGGCGTCGGACCTGAGGGGCGGCGGCGCGCTGGCGGCGGCGGCCCTGGGGGCGGAGGGGACCACCATCCTGTCCGGACTGAACCATATCGACCGGGGCTATGAGGGCATGGAGGAGATGCTCCGCGCTCTGGGCGCGGACGTGGAGCGCCGGGAAGCGTGAGGATAGCCGCGCAGGGGAGCTTGGACCGGAACGAGGGGCGCTGTGTGCCAGTGGCACACGTTCAGCGCCGGCCGAGCCAAAGGCGGGACAAAGCCCAGCCGCCCGGCTGCCTATTTGAGACAGAACGGAGATGATAACCGTGGCAAAACAGCGCAGGCACAGTCGGCCCAGCCGCCGCCGGGGACGCTTCGGCGGGCTGTATAAAGTGCTGTCCGTTCTGCTCATTGCCGCCGCGGTCATGATCGCCTGTGTGGTGTTCTTCCGGGTGAACTCGGTGGAGGTGGAGGGAAATGTGCGCTATACGGCCCAGGAGGTGATGGAGGCGTCCGGTGTGCAGACCGGCGACAATCTGATCTTCCTGCCGAGAAGCCGGGTGTCGGCACGGATTCTGACCCAGCTGCCCTACGTGGAAAATGTGGCCTTCAAGGTGCGGTATCCGGACCGGCTGGTGATCCGGGTGACGGAACGGGTGGCGGCGGCGTCGGTGGAGTCCGCCGAGGGCCGCTGGCTGATCTCCACTCAGGGAAAGCTGCTGGAGAAGGACAACGGCTCCATCCAAACCATCCAGATCACCGGACTGGCGGCGGTGGGCCCCTATGCCGGAGGAATGGTACAGACCGAGGAGGAGGACCGGCTCACCCTGGACTACGTGAAGGAGCTGCTGGCCGTGCTGGAGGAGCAGGAAATGCTGGGCCAGTGCACGGCGCTGGACTGCACCGCCGCCGCTTCCATGACGCTGAATTATGGCATTTACCGCCTGCGGCTGCCCCGGGGCGGGGATTATGACTACTGCATCCGCCTTGCCCGGAGCGCCCTGGCCTCCGGGCTGGAGGAGGGCCGGATTCTGGAAGGTCAGGGGGGGCTGCTGGACCTCACGGTGGCCGACGGCAGGGCCCGGTTTCGGCCGGACACCGGCTGAGATTTTTCCCAGCGGCAAAAAACTGCGATTTTCTATTGACCCCGTGGGGAAAAAAGGTTACAATACTACAAGATATGGTTTGATATCAACTGAACCTTATGATCACTGGTTTTACATAGGAGGGTCACAGGATGGCATTTGTAATGGATTCCGCTGCCAGCCATGAGGACGTATTAAAGGTTATCGGCGTAGGCGGCGGCGGCAATAACGTGGTCAACCGTATGGTCCGTGCGGGGATGCAGGGCGTGGAGTTCATCGCAGTGAACACCGACCGCCAGTGCCTCAACGCCTCCGAGGCCACCCAGAAGCTGGCCATCGGAGAGAAGCTCACCGGCGGCAAGGGCGCGGGGGCCAACCCGGAGGTGGGCCGGGAGTCCGCCAAGGAGAGCAAGGAGCAGATCAACGCTCTGCTGGAGGGGGCGGACATGGTATTTGTCACCGCCGGCATGGGGGGCGGCACCGGAACCGGCGCGGCCCCCGTGGTGGCGGAGATCGCCAAGGAGAAGGGAATCCTCACCGTGGGCGTGGTCACCAAGCCCTTCAACTTTGAGGGCCGCCGCCGCATGGAGCAGGCCGCCCAGGGCATTGAGGAGCTGCGGCAGAAGGTGGATTCCCTGGTCATCATCCCCAATGACCGGCTCCAATACGCCACCGATGAGAAGATCACGTTTGCCAATGCCTTTGCCATCGCCGACGACGTGCTGCGCCAGGCGGTGCAGTCCATTTCCGACCTGATCAAGACCACCGGCCTCATCAATCTGGACTTTGCCGATGTCACCGCCGTGATGAAGGACGCGGGGCTGGCCCATATGGGAGTGGGCCGGGCCGCAGGCAAGAACAAGGCGGAGGAGGCCACCCGCATCGCCATCAACAGCCCGCTGCTGGAGACCTCCATTCAGGGGGCCAAGGGCATTATCGTCAACATCACCGGACCCATGGATATGGGCCTGGAGGAGGTGGAGCAGGCCGCCGAGATGGTCAAGCAGGTGGCCGATCCGGACGCGCTGTTCATGATGGGCACCGCCTTTGACGACACCCTGGAGGATGAGCTGCGGGTCACCGTCATCGCCACCGGGTTCGGCGCGGTGGACAACCCCGTCCCCGCCAAGGAGGGGGAACAGCCCGCCGAGACGCAGCCTCAGGCCAGAGTGCAGCCCAAGGCCGCCGAGGACCGGCCCAAGTGCGTCCCGGCGGGAGTGGGTCCCATTACGCCCCCCCGGCCCCTGTCCGAGACGGCGGCCGAGCAGGTGGAAGAGGACCCCTTTGACGAGATCTTCCGTATTTTTAACAAGCGCTGAAATTGCCCCTCCCGACGGACCGCCGGGAGGGGTTTACACCCATTTTAGACGGGAGGGACCGCTGTGGAATATGTGCCCGCCAAGCACCTGCTCCACCGCAGCCGGTCCACGGAGTGGTTTGGAACCGACCACACCATGAACCTCTACCGGGGCTGCTGCCACGGCTGCCTCTACTGTGACAGCCGCAGCGACTGCTATCAGATTGAGCGGTTCGGCGAGGTGCGGGCCAAGGCGGACGCCTTGCGCATTCTCCGGGACGACCTGGCCCGAAAGGTGCGGCCCGCCTTGATCTGCACCGGCTCCATGAGTGATCCCTACAATCCGTTTGAGGCGGAATTGCAGCTCACCCGCCATGGGCTGGAGCTCATCGACGCCTATGACTGCGGTACGGCCATTGCCACAAAAAGCGACCTGATTGTGCGGGATATCGACATTCTCTCCTCCATTCAGCGCCACTCCCCGGTGATCTGCAAGATTACCGTCACCACGGCGGACGACGCGCTGGCAGCGAAAATTGAGCCGGGCGCGCCGCCCCCCAGCCGCCGTCTGGCGGCGCTGAAGCAGCTGGCCGGGGCGGGGCTGTTCACCGGGGTGCTGCTGATGCCGGTGCTGCCCTTCCTGGAGGACAGCGAGGAGCATGTGCTGGCCGTGGTGGAGAGCGCCGCCCGGGCAGGGGTGCGGTTCATCTATCCGGCCTTCGGCGTCACCATGCGGCAGGGCCAGCGGGAGTATTTTCTGGACGGGCTGGAGCGGGCCTTTCCCGGCTGGGGGCTGAGGGAGCGCTACCTGCGGCAGTATGGGAGCCGCTACCAGTGTGCCAGCCCCAGGGCGGGTTTACTCTGGAAGGCGTTTGCCGATTCCTGCCGGAGGCATGGGATTCTGTACGATATGAAGGCGATTGTCCGGGCCGCTACCCTGGGGTACGGGGACCGGCAGCTCACATTTTTCGATTGACAGGGGAAGGGGCAATGGAAGTGAGAGGACGGTTTGCCCCCACCCCCAGCGGGCGGATGCACCTGGGCAACCTGCTGGCGGCGCTGCTGGCCTGGCTGGATGTGCGTGCCGCCGGGGGAACGCTGATTCTGCGGATCGAGGATCTGGACACCCAGCGCACCAGCCCGGACTTTGCCCGGCAGCTCATGGACGACCTGCGCTGGCTGGGTCTGGACTGGGACGAGGGGGGCTTGGAGCCGGACTATATGCAGAGCCGCCGCACCGCCTATTATGAGGAGGCGTTCCGCGTTCTGGAGGAGCGGGGACTGATCTATCCCTGCTACTGCACCCGGTCGGAGCGGATGGCGGCCTCGGCCCCGCATCGGGACGACGGCGCGGTGGTGTACTCCGGAAGGTGCTTTCACCTGACGGCGGCGGAGCGGGCGGCGCTGGAGCGCCAAGGCCGCCGTCCGGCCTGGCGGGTGCGGTGCCCCGACCGGACCGTGGCCCTGGAGGACGGAAATTGCGGGCCCTACGCCGAAAATCTGGCCCGCGACTGTGGAGATTTCATCGTCCGGCGGTCTGACGGGGTGTTCGCTTATCAGCTGGCGGTGGTGGTGGACGACGCGCTGATGAGGGTGAACCATGTGGTCCGGGGCCGGGACCTGCTGTGCTCCGCCCCCCGGCAGGCGTGGCTCCATCAGACGCTGGGCTATGAGCCGCCGCGGTTTTTCCACACGCCCCTTCTGCTGGCCCCGGACGGGCGGCGGCTGGCCAAACGGGACCACGACCTGGATATGGGGGCGCTTCGGGAGCGCTATGGGCCGGAGGAGCTCACCGGCCTGCTGGCCTTCTATGCGGGGCTGTTGGACAGGCCGGAAAAAGTGACAGCCGGGGAGCTCGTCCACCAGTTTTCCTGGGCAAAAGTGCCGAAAAACGACGTTGTAGTTTGTTTATCTTGACAGGCACCCAAACAGAGCGTAAAATGGGAAAAATTATATCATAGGAGGATGAACTATGGCGCAGATGGATTGGAACGACAAGTTCGGCAAGCGGGGCCTCACCTTTGACGATGTGCTGCTCATACCGGCGGAGAGCAACGTGCTCCCGGCGGACGTGGACCTGCACACCCAGCTGACCAAAAAAATCACCCTGAATATTCCGGTGATGAGCGCGGCGATGGATACGGTCACCGAGTCCCGCATGGCCATTGCCCTGGCCCGGGAGGGCGGCATCGGCGTGATCCATAAAAATATGTCCATCGGCCAGCAGGCCGAGCAGGTGGACATGGTGAAGCGCAGTGAGAACGGCGTCATCACCGACCCCTTCTGGCTGGGCCCGGGCCACACGCTGGCGGAGGCGGACGAGCTGATGGCCAAGTTCCGCATCTCGGGCGTGCCCATCTGCGACGGCGGCAGGCTTATCGGCATCATCACCAACCGGGATATGAAGTTTGAGACGGACATGAACCAGCTCATCGACAATGTGATGACCAAGGACCACCTTGTCACCGCTCCCGAGGGCACCAACCTGGACCAGGCCCGGGAAATTCTCCGCAAGCATAAGATTGAAAAGCTGCCCATTGTGGACGATCAGTTCCGTCTGAAGGGGCTGATCACCATCAAGGATATTGAAAAGGCCCAGGTCTATCCCAACTCCGCCCGGGATGAGCAGGGACGGCTGATGGTGGGCGCGGCCATCGGCGTCACCCCCGACGTGCTGGAGCGGGTGGCCGCCCTGGTGGAGGCGGGGGCGGACGTGCTGTGCCTGGACTCCGCCCACGGCCACTCCCGGAACATTCTGGAGTGCGTGATGCGGATCAAGTCCCTGTATCCCGACGTTCAGCTGGTGGCGGGCAACGTGGCCACCGCCGAGGGCACCCGCGCCCTGATCGAGGCGGGCGCCGACTGCGTGAAGATCGGCATCGGCCCCGGCTCCATCTGCACCACCCGCGTGGTGGCGGGCATCGGCGTGCCCCAGATCACCGCCGTGTTCAATGCGGCCCAGGTGGCGGCGGAGTACGGCGTGCCCATCATCGCCGACGGCGGAATCAAGTATTCCGGCGACATCGCCAAGGCCATCGCCGCGGGCGGCAACGTGGTCATGCTGGGCTCCCTGCTGGCGGGCTGTGAGGAGTCCCCCGGCGACACCGAGGTGTACCAGGGCCGTCAGTTCAAAGTCTACCGGGGCATGGGGTCCCTGGGCGCCATGGCCAAGGGGTCCAAGGACCGCTATTTCCAGCAGAACAACAAGAAGCTGGTGCCGGAGGGCGTGGAGGGCCGGGTGCCCTATAAGGGGCCGGTGTCCGAGACCATCTACCAGATGATGGGCGGCCTGCGCTCCGGCATGGGCTACTGCGGCTGCGGCACCATTGAGGAGCTGCGGACCAGAGCCCAGTTCACTCAGATTACCGCCGCCGGCCTGAAGGAGTCCCATCCCCACGACATCTATATCACCAAGGAAGCCCCCAACTACACCATCAATCCCCAATGACGAATCCGCAAAGCCCCGGCTTATGCCGGGGCTTTGCCACGCCCTGCCGGTTGCGTTTGCCGCCGGGAGATGGTATACTTCCATCCAGTGAGGTGAGAACTGTGGACTATCGCTTTGCCATTTGCGACGACGACAGGGATTACGCCGGATATATCGACGGCTTGGCGGCCCAATGGGCCCGGCGGGCGGGGGTGGGGCTGGAGACGGAGCGGTTCCCCTCGGCGGAGTCGTTTCTGTTCCGCTATGCGGAGCGAAAGGATTTTGACGTGCTGCTTTTGGATATTGAGATGGCGGGGATGGACGGGGTGGAGCTGGCCAAGGCGGTGCGAAGGGACAACGACGGCGTACAGATCGTGTTTATCACCGGGTATACGGACTACATCGCCGAGGGCTATGAGGTGTCGGCCCTGCACTACCTGACCAAGCCGGTGGACCGGGACAAGCTGTTCCAGGTGCTGGACCGGGCCGTGGGACGGCTGGCCCGGAATGAGCCCGCCCTCACCATGGAGCTGCCCGGGGAGACGCTTCGGGTGCCCCTGAGCAAAATCCGGTACATTGATGTGTTTCACAACTATTCCACTGTACACGCCGGCCGGGACTGCATGGTAAAACGGTCTCTGGGCGAGCTGGAAAAGGAGCTGGACGGACGGTTTTTCCGGGTGGGACGCTCCTGCATCATCAATCTGGCCTATGTCCGGCGGGTCACCCGCGCGGAGGTGGAGCTGACCACGGGGGAGCGGGTTCCGCTGCCCCGGGGGCAGTATGAAAAGCTGAACCGGGCCATCATTCAGCGGATGTAAAGGAGGGCGTTCCATGTCGCTGTTTTCCAGGGCAATCGACAGGCGCATTGCCGCCTATCAGCGGGAGCTTATTGAGATCCACTATGCCGAGGTGGAGAACATGTACCGCCAGATGCGGGGCTGGCGGCACGACTACCGCAGCCATATCCAGGTGCTGAAGGCCCACGCCGCCCGGGAGGACTGGGACGCGGTCCGGGCCTATCTGGACATGCTGGAGACGGATCTCTCTACCGTGGATACGGTGGTCAAGACAGGCAACCCCATGGCGGACGCCATCTTGAACAGCAAAATCTCCCTGGCCCGGTCCAAGCACATCCCGGTGCAGGCGGATGCCAGCATTCCCGTGGAGCTGCATATCTCGGAGCTGGACCTGTGCGTCATTCTGGGGAACCTGTTTGACAACGCCATTGAGGCCAGTCTGCCGCTTCCGGAGGAGGGGCGCCTCATCCGGGTGTACATCGACATGAAGGGGAACCAGCTCTATATTTCATGCACAAACTTCACCGCCGCGGGCAAGCTGAAGAAGCTGGGCGGCCGCTTCCGCACCACCAAGGGGGAGGGCCACGGCTTCGGGCTGGTCCGCATCGACGCCATTGTGGAGCGGCTGGGGGGATATCTCAGCCGGAACAGCGAGGACGGGGCCTTTACCACCGAGATCCTTCTCCCGCAGGGGGAACGGCCCGCCGCGGAAGGCGGCGCGCAATTCAGCCCCCAGAAATGACGGTTCAGCCCCCGGCCCGCACAGCCGGGGGTTTTTGTGCTATTCTGCCCCTTGAGGTGAGAGATATGGAAAAACCGAAGCGCCATCAACAAAGCCCCGCCTACGGCATGGCCTCCAACTGCGCCTTCATGGTCCGCCGCGCCTGGAGGGACTGCAAAGGCGTGCTGTCCGTGGCGGCGGGTATCGTATTCTGCGGGGTGGCGGCCAGCCTGCTGGAGCTGTTTGTGGTGCCCGCCATCTTGCAGGCGGCGGAGCGGGGCGCCGCGCCCGGAGCGCTGGCGGGTATGATCGGCTGGTTCACCCTGGGGATGGTGCTGGTGCGCTCGCTGCGGGCCTACCTGGACAGCAACGCCATCTTTGGACGCGTCCGGGTGCGCCAGGGGCTGTGCCAGGACCTGCACCTGACCTTCTGCCGCACGTCCTACCCTCACACGGAGGACCCGGACTATATCAGGCGGCTGAAAAAGGCGACCAGGTGCCTGGACGGCAACGACGACGCCGGGGAATATATCTGGACCACCATGACCGAGCTGCTGACCAACCTGATCAGTTTTTTGATTTACCTGCTGCTGCTGGCCCAGGTGGGCCCGTGGGTGGCGGGGCTGTGCATAGCCCTGTCCGCCGTGGGCTACTTCGCCGGAGAGCACATCCGCTCCTGGCAGTACCGCCACCGGGAGGAGGAGGGCGGGCTCCTGCACAAAATGCAGTACGTGGTCGGACAGAGCAATGATATGAAGCTGGCCAAGGATATCCGCATTTTCGGAATCGGCCCCTGGCTCACCGAGCTGTACGGCAAGTATACCCGGCTCTATCAGGACTTTTACGCCAAAAGCCAGCGGTACTATCTGTGGGGGGATCTGCTGGACATGGCGCTGGCCCTGCTGCGCAACGGCGCGGCCTACGGCCTGCTCATTGCCATGGCCCTCCGCGGGGAGCTGACGCCGGCCCGGTTTGTGCTGTACTTTACGGCGGTCAGCGGGTTTACCCAGTGGGTGACGGGCATTTTCAGCCGCCTGGGAGAGCTCCACCGGCAAAGCCTGGAGCTGTCTACCCTGCGGGAGGTGATGGAGGCCCCGGAGCCCTTCCGCTTTGAGGACGGCAGGCCCCTGGCGGTGAAGCCGGGCCACCTGTACCAGCTGGAGCTGCGGGATGTGTCCTTCCGCTACCCCGGCGCGGACCGCGACACCCTTTCCCACGTGAATCTGACCATCCGCCCCGGCGAGAAGCTGGCGGTGGTGGGCAAAAACGGCGCGGGCAAGACCACCCTCATCAAGTTGCTGTGCGGCTTCTACGACCCCACGGAGGGGCAGGTGCTGCTGGACGGGGAGGACATCCGGCAGTACAACCGCCGGGACTATTACAAGCACTTTTCCGCCGTATTTCAGCAGTTCTCCGCGCTGGCGGGCACCGTGGCGGAGAACGTGGCCCAGGTCGTTGGAGACCAGGCGGACCTGCCCAGGGTGTGGGACTGCCTGGAGCGGGCCGGAGTGGCGGACAAAGTCCGGGAGCTGCCCCGGGGGGAGAACACCCACCTGGGCCGGGAGGTGTACCTGGACGGCATCGACCTGTCCGGGGGCCAGATGCAGCGGCTGATGCTGGCCCGGGCGCTGTACAAAAACGCGCCGGTGGTGGTGCTGGACGAGCCCACCGCCGCCTTGGACCCCATAGCCGAGCGCGACCTGTACCAGAAGTACAGCGATTTGACGGGCAGCCGCACCAGCGTGTATATCTCCCACCGGCTGGCGTCCACCCGGTTCTGCGACCGGGTGCTGCTCATTGAGGACGGCGGCATTGCCGAGGAGGGTACCCACGAGACGCTTTTGGAGCGGGGTGGGCGGTATGCCTACCTGTTCAATTTGCAGAGCAAGTATTATCAGGAAGGGGCGATGGAGGATGAATAAGGAACTGATGGAACTGCGGGCGCGGGGCCTGGCGAGCTGGGGCAAAGTGGCCCCGGAGCTGTTCACGTTTGAAAAGCGGGACGGTCAGGAGGCTGCGCGCCATGGCTGAGAAAAAGGAGCGTCTGCCGTTCAAAACGGCCGTGGCCTATACCCGCCGGGGCCTGTCCATCTGGTGGGAGGCCGCGCCGGAGGTGCTGGCCTCCGGCTGGGTGCGGGAGGGAGTGGACGCCCTGTTCCCCTACCTGCCCCTGTATTTCACCGCACGTCTGGTGAACGCCATCGCCGGAGGCGGGGACGTGTGGATCACGCTGGCCGCCCTGCTGGCTTCCACGGCGGCGGTGGCGGCGGTCCAGGCGGCGGTCCGCTGCTGGGATGAAACCATGCGCCGCGCCCACCAGTGGCCGGCCTGGAACCGTATTTTCTTCGACAAATTGCTGTCCATGGACTTCTGCGATGTGGACGATCCGAAAAATCAGGCTCTGCGCGTCAAGATCGACCAGCTGAGAAACTGGGGCGGCTTTGGGCTGAACCGGGTGTACCGCGTCTCCGCGGAGGCCATAGGGGCGCTGTGCAGGGTGCTGGGGGCGGTGGCCCTGTCAGTGAGCCTGTTTACCCTGCCGGTGCGGCCGGACAGCGCCCTGGTCTGGCTCAACCACCCGCTCTGTCTGGCCGGCATGGCGGTGCTGATGCTGCTGTCGGTATTCCTGTCCGCCAAGCTGGCCAACTGTGCGGAGGGCTATTGGAACCGGTACGACGGCACCCAGGGCAACCGGTGCTTCTCCTTTTTCTTCTTCATCGCCATGCGGGAGCGCCACCGGGGCGCGGACATCCGCGCCTACTCCCAGGACGAATTTCTGGAGGCGGCGGGCAGGGAGATTATGTTCGGAGAGGACTCCTTCGGCCCCCTGTCCTCTGTGGGAAAGGCGGGCCGGGGGCCTATGGGGCTGCTCTGCGCCGCCTCCGGAGCGGTGTCCCAGGCGTTTGTGGGGGTCATCTACCTGTTTGCCGGGCTGAAGGCCCTGGGCGGGGCTTTTGGGGTAGGGTCGGTCACCCAGTACGTGGGGGCGCTGGCGGGATTGTCCAAGGGGCTGAGCGACCTGCTGGAGCTGGTGGGGACGCTGCGGTCCAACGCCGAATTTCTCAAGCCCACCTATGAGTTTTTGGACATCCCCAACAGGATGTACCAGGGCAGCCTGACCACCGAGAAGCGCTCCGACCGGAAGTACGAGATCGAGTTCCGGAATGTGTCGTTTCGGTACCCCGGCGCGGAAACCTGGGCCCTGCGCCATGTGTCCATGAAATTCGACGTGGGAGAGCGGCTGGCGGTGGTGGGGGAGAACGGCTCGGGCAAAACCACCTTCATCAAGCTGCTGTGCCGCCTGTACGACCCCACCGAGGGTGAAATTCTGCTCAACGGCATTGACATCCGCAAATACCGCTACGACGACTATCTGGCCCTGTTTTCCGTGGTGTTTCAGGACTTCAAGCTGCTGTCCCAGCCGTTGGGGCAGAACGTGGCGGCGGCGGAGGACTACGACCGGCAGCGGGCGGAGGAGTGCCTGAAAAAGGCGGGCTTCGGCCCCCGTCTGGCGGAGCTGCCCAAGGGGCTGGATACTTGTCTATACCGGGAGTTTGAGGACGACGGGGTGGAGGTGTCCGGCGGCGAGGCCCAGAAGATCGCCCTGGCCCGGGTGCTCTACCACGACGCGCCCTTTATCGTGCTGGACGAGCCCACGGCTGCCCTGGACCCGGAGGCGGAGGCGGAGGTGTACACCAGGTTCAACGACATTGTGGAGAACAAGACCGCCATCTACATCAGCCACCGGCTGTCCTCCTGCCGGTTCTGTGATGAGATCGCCGTGTTCGACCGCGGAAGAGTGGTTCAGCAGGGGGGTCACGACGCACTGGTGGAGGCGGAGGGCAAATACCGGGCCCTGTGGGAGGCGCAGGCGCGCTACTACGAAGAGAGACGGGAACGGCAGTGCGGCCTGGAATGGCTGTAATCAAAACGGCGGCAGGATTTTTCCTGCCGCCGTTTTGTGCCGCACCGGCGTCAGCCGCCGGACTCAAGCTGTCTGGATATAAAATCGTAAAGCCGTGTTTTAAAGGAGTCGTTCATGTTCAGCGCCGCGAAAATACGTCCCACCTGCTCTCTGGGAGGCTCGTTCTCTTTTGCGGGCAGGTGGAGGGGCATGAGAAAGTCCACCGTCACGCCGTCGTCCCGCTTGGCCCAGACATTGGCGGTTAATTCGCCCTGGTCGGTGGAGCTCAGGCCGTAGTTGACGATGATTTCGGTCATCATGCCGCTGTCGATTTGCAGCGCGGTGGCGGGGAGGGTAAACGCAAAGCAGTTCAGGGTGGAGATCTCGGTCTCCACCAGATTGGGGAACCGGGGGTCCTGCGCGTACCTGCCGTGGACCAGTTCGGCGATGCGGGAGATGAACTGATAGATTTCTGCCTTGCTGGCAGACCGAACCTGGGGCTTCCCGCAGTCGGGGCACTGGTGCTCTTCGTTGGTCCTGCTGAATAAATAGCCACAATTCTCGCAGATATACACCATTTCGATCACCAGTTCTATTATAACAGGAGCGGTACTAAGTTTCAAGCGGAGATTTGACAAAAAAGTGCCGTCGATTTTGTGTAACACGTCAAAAGGGAGGGGGATTTGATGGAATTTTTGCCAGATACTTCTAAATTGAAACAAAAATCAGAGCGAAAAAAGGAGAAAAGCAGGAAAAAATCCGAAAAGCTTGGTACATAGTACCGCAAATGGCCGGGGCGATTCCGCCGGCCCCGAACGCCCTGTGCCTGCCGCAAGGTACGGTCCGGGCGCATATTATGGAAAGAAGGAGTGGCGGGAAGCTTGTATCCTGACCCGATCCCCACTTGCCAGCGGGGCGGGGAGATGATATAATATCCTGTATCTGTTTTGCATCTGCTCCGCGGCGGAGTTCCGCACCGCAAAATTCAGAACAGTGAGGAGAGACCTCCATGATCCGGAAAAAATTGCTGGGAGGCTGCGCCGTGCTGTCGGCCATCGCAATGGTGGTCCTCATCAGCGCGGCCTATTACCGGTTTGCATCCAACCAGATTTATCAGGAGAGCGTGAGCCATCTCAACGAAATCTATACGCAGATTGCGGGGACGTTCCGCACCACAATGTCCAAGAACTGGCGGCTGCTTCATAGCTGGCGGGGCTATATTGCCGGCGCGGGGGAACGGCCGGAGGAATTCCTGGCCTTCATCCAGGAGGAGAAGGAGGAGTGGCATTTTACCACCTTCTATTTTCTGGCCCGGGACGGGCGCTATGTCACGGCGCTGGGAGAGGCCGGACGCATGGATTTGGGGGAGGACCTTGTGCGGCTGACCGACGGGCAGGAGGACATTGTGGCGGACGGCCTTCTGTCGGGAGGACAGAAGGTAACGGTGTTTGCCGTCCCCACCCGGAAGGGCGCCTATGGGGGCCTGGACTATGAGGCGGTGGGCATCAGCTTCAACGCCAGCGACATGACCGGCGCGCTGAGCATCAACGCCTTTGGCGGGCAGAGCGACTGCTATGTGACCTATCCAGACGGCCGGGTGGTGTTTTCCTCCCGCCCGGACGGGAGGCAGCCGGATAATTTTCTCTCATATCTGCGGGACAGCGGCGGCTTTGAGCCGGAGGAGACGGATGCGCTGGACCGGGACTGGCAGGAGGGGAACAGCCGGATCATCACCTGCGCTCTGGAAGGGGAGCCCTACTATCTTTGTTATCAGCCGGTGGGCTTTGCCGGGTGGATGCTGGTGAGCGGAGCTCCGGTGGGGGTGGTGAACGCCAGCATCAACCGCTTTATCGTGGTGACATTCTGCGTGATGGCGGCGCTGTGCGTCATCATTGTGTCCTGTGTGGCGGCCTTTATCGTGCAGGCCGGCCGGCGCCGCATGTTGGAGAAAAACCGGGAAATCCGCTCCCGGGAACAGCTGTTCAATCTTTTGACTCAAAATACGGAGGACATTTTCATCCTGTTTTCACCGGAGGACTTCACCGCCCAATATGTCAGCCCCAATCTGGAGCGTGTGCTGGGGCTGAATGCGGAGGAGATCGGACGGGATGTGCGGCCGCTGCTCTTCAGTGATGCGGACAGCCTGTTCCCGGACGAGCACGCCCTCACGCCGCAGGTGCTGAAGGAAGTGCCCGTGGGCGGCGTGTGGACCGGGGAGCGGGATATGCTTCACACCAAAACCCATGAGCTGCGCTGGTTCAAGCAGCTGGTCCACCACTGCACGCTGGAAATGCGCGACCAGTTTATTCTGATGCTGTCCGACCGGACCAAGGAGCAGCAGATGAACGAGACGCTGGGGGAGGCGCTCAACACCGCCAGGGCCGCCAATGAGGCGAAAAGCAATTTCCTTGCCAATATGTCCCATGATATCCGCACTCCCATGAACGCCATTGTGGGCTTTTCCGCTCTGCTGAACCGGGATGCGGACGATCCGGAGAAGGTTCGGGAATACACCCGGAAGATCTCCTCCTCCAGCCAGCACCTGCTGGGCCTCATCAACGATATTTTGGACATGAGCAAGATCGAGAGCGGCAAAACCTCGCTGAATATGACGGAGTTCAGCCTGCCTCTGCTGCTGGATGAGCTGTATACCATGATGCTTCCCCAGGCCCGGGCAAAAAAGCAGAATCTGGAGGTGCACACCCGGGGGGCGGTGCCTGAGCTGCTGCTGGGCGATAAGCTCCGGCTGAGCCAGGTGCTCATAAATCTGCTGTCCAACGCGGTGAAATACACGCAGCCCGAGGGGGAGATATCCCTGACCGTGGAGGAGCTGGAGCAGAACACCCCCAGCCATGCCCACCTGCGGTTTGCCGTGGCGGATAACGGCTATGGCATGAGCGCCGGGTTTGTTCAGGTAATTTTCGACCCCTTTGCCCGGGAGGTCACCGAGGCCACCCGGGAAATCCAGGGGACCGGCCTGGGAATGGCGATCACAAAGAATATCGTGGACCTGATGGGAGGCACGATTTCCGTAGACAGCGAGCTGGGACAGGGCAGCACCTTCACGGTGGAGGTGGAGCTGGCGGCGGCAGGCGGCCGCCGGGACCCGGATTTCTGGGTGCGCCACGGGATCGGCCGGATGCTTGCGGCGGACGACGAGGAGGATATCTGCCGCAGCATTCAGGAGGCTATGAAGGGCTTCGGCGTGGAGGTATCCTATGCCACCGGCGGCGCCGGGGCGCTGGAGCAGTTCCAGGCCGCGCAGGACAGGGGGGAGCCCTTCCGCCTGGTGCTGCTGGACTGGCGCATGCCGGAGATGGACGGCCTGGAGGCCGCACGGCGCATCCGGCAGGCGGCGGGCGGTGAGCCGCCCATCATAATTCTCACCTCATATGATCTGGAAGAGGCCCGGGAGGCCGCCGTGGACAGCGGGATCGACTCGTTTCTGCCCAAGCCCTTCTTCCCGTCCAGCCTTCAGCGGCTGGTCGCCCAGCTGCTGGAGGGCGGCGAGACGGACGGCAAGGAGGAGTCCGGGCGGGAGGAGATCTCGCTGAAAGGGCTGCGGGTGCTGGCGGCGGAGGACAACGAGATCAACGCGGAAATTCTGCTGGAGCTGCTGGAGATTGAAGGGGTCCACTGCGAGGTGATGCCCAACGGCCAGGAAGCGCTGAACCGTTTCCTGCGTTCCCAGCCCGGAGAGTTCGACATGATTTTTATGGATATTCAGATGCCTGTCATGGACGGTTATGAGACCGCCCGGGCCATTCGATCCAGCTCCCACCCCATGGCCCGGACCATCCCGATTATCGCCATGACCGCCAATGCCTTTGAGGAGGATGTTCAGGCGGCGCTGGCCGCGGGGATGAGCGCCCACACCGCCAAGCCGCTGGACATGGAGCGGCTGAAGGCTGTGATCTCCATGCTGCGGCAGGGCAGCAAAGCCATTGGAACGGCGACATAGAGAGCGGCTTCTTCTGGTAATACTATGTGGATGAGACGGTCCGGGCCCGGACCGAACATTTCAGGCAGAAAGGCTGGAAAGCGATATGGATCAACAGTGGACAGAGACCTTCCGGGAGGAAATCGGAGCGTTTGCGGAGACGATTGACGCCTTTGACCGGGGAGAGCTGGACCGGAAAGCCTATAAGGGCCGTTCGGGCGGCTTTGGCACCTATGCCCAGCGGGACCCATCCCGGCACATGCTGCGCCTGCGTCTGGCGGGAGGGCGGCTGACGCTGGAGCGGCTGCGGTTTCTGGCGGAGACGGTGGAGCGGGAGCGGGTGGACCGGCTGAAGCTCACCACCTGCCAGACCATTCAGCTCCACGATCTGACCGCCGGACAGGTGCCCGGCATCATCCGGGCGGCGGCGGACAGCGGCATCTACACCCGGGGCGGCGGCGGGGACAATCCTCGCAACGTGATGTGCAGCCCTCTGTCCGGCGTCCAGCCCGGGGAAGCCTTTGATCCCCTTCCCTGGGCGGAGGCGGCGGGGGAGTACCTGCTGTCTCTCTGCCGGGATATCCACATGCCCCGCAAGCTGAAGGTGGCCTTTTCCAACGGCGTTGACGACAGCGTTCACACCGCCTTCCGGGACATGGGTTTTCTGGCCCAGGCGGACGGGACCTTTTCCCTGCGCATCGCCGGGGGACTGGGGGCGGCCAATCCGAAAATGGGCGTGCTGGTGGAGGAGCGCGTGCCGCCCCGTGAGGTGCTGTACTATGTCAAGGCCATGGTGGACACCTTCTGCGCCCACGGCAACTATGAAAACCGCGCCCGGGCCCGCACCCGCTATATGCAGGATACCCTGGGGCCGGACGGCTTGAAGGACGCCTACCTGGCCAATGCAGCCGCGGCGAAGGCGGCGGGCGGACTGGACCTGGACCTGTCGCCCGCCGCCGTGGACAAGGCCGGGGACGGGCAGCTGTCCGATCCCCGGGCTCTGCCCCAGAAGCAGCCCGGCCTTTACGCGGTGAAGTACCACCCCATCGGCGGGCTGATGCCCCCGGAGATGCCCGCCCGCCTGTCCGCCCTGCTGGCACACATGGCGGGGAGCGAGATCCGCGTGGCTCCGGACGAGACGCTGTATGTCATCAACCTCACTGCCTCCGAGGCGCAGCGGGTGCTGGAGGCCACCTCTGACAGCGCGGCCACCGAGTTTGAGCACAGTGTGGCGTGCATCGGCGCGGCAGTGTGCCAGCAGGGGGTGCGGGACAGCCAGAGCACCCTCCGGGCCGTGGTGGACGCGGTGCGCGAAGCCGGGATTCCAGACGGGGCGCTGCCGAGAATCTGCATCTCCGGCTGTCCCTCCAGCTGTTCCGCCCACCAGGCGGGGGCCATCGGCTTCCAGGGCGGGATCAAGCCGGTGAACAAGGTTCCCATGCCTGCCTTCCGGATGTTCCTGGACGGCAGCGACGGCACAGGCCGGGCCCGCTTTGGGGAGCCGGCGGGCACCATTTTGGAGCGGGATCTGCCCGCCCTGCTGGTGGAGCTGGGTCGGGCCGCGGCGGCGTCGGGACAGGACTGGCGGAGCTGGTCCGCCGCCCATGCCCAGGAGCGGGACTCCATCATCGCCAAATACGACGGGGCCCAGTAAACGAGGACCGCCGGAGGGGATACCCTCCGGCGGTCTTGTCTTGCGCTCAGATGCCCAGCTCGATCCACAGGTTGTTGTACAGCGCCCGGGTGGCCGGGGGAAGCACCAAATACATCTCGCACCGCTCCAGCACCTCCGGCGGCGCGGCCATGATCTCGTACAGCTCTGGGTCCAGTTCCTCGCCCTCTTCCCGCTCCCGATAGTAGTCGGGGTATTGCTCCAAGGCATCCTTGTTGGGAGAGGCGTAGCCGATATAGTACATATTGGCCAGGTTGGCGTCGGTGGAGGCGATGAAATTGATCCATTTCATGGCGTTGTCATAGTGGGGCGCGTCCTTGAGCACGCACATGGCGTCCACAAACCAGTTGGCCCCCTCCTCCGGGATGACATAGCGCAGGTCCACGCCGTCCGCCTGGTTGTCCAGCATGGACAGGTAATCTCCGGCGTAATAGGTGGCGATAGCGGCGTTGCCGCCCTCCATTTTTTGGAATACCTGGTCCATCACCTTGCCCTGGAACACGCCCCGCCGGCTGGCGTCGGCGATGAGAGCGAAGGCCTCCCGGATTTCCCCCTCGTCGGTGGTGTTCACCGAGTAGCCCAGGTGGAGCAGGGCGGCACCCAAAGCGTCCCGGGAGTTGTTGATGAGCAGCACGCTTCCGGCGTACTGGCCGTCGTACAGGGCGCCCCAGCCGGTGGGCTCCTCCTCCACCATGTTGGCGTTGTAGATGAGCCCCAGGGTGCCCCAGGAGTAGGGGACGGTGTACCGGTTGTCCGGGTCATAGGGCAGGTTCTGGAACCGCTGGTCGATGTTGCTGAAGTTGGGGATTTGGCTGTAGTCCAGCTCCTCCAGCATTCCCTCCTCAATGAGCTGGGAGATCATATAGTCGGAGGGCACGATGACATCGTAGTCCGCGCCGCCGCTCTTCAGCAGGGAGTACAGCGCCTCGTTGCTCTCGGCGGTCTGGTAATTCACCCGGATGCCGGTCTGGTCCTCAAACTGGGTGATAAGGTCCTCGTCGATGTACTCTCCCCAGGAGCACACGTTGACCACCGGCTGGGAGTAGGTGGCCCCGGTGAGCAGGACCACCGCCACGATGAATCCGCAGGCCAGAACGGCGGCGGCCCCCCGGCGGACCCACCGCAGGGTGGACTGGCTCAGCCCCATGGACAGCCTTTCCAGGAGAGAGGGCTCCCGGATCTCCTGGCGCTCCGCCCGGCGCTCCTGGCGGACCTCCCGCACGTTGTTGAGCACCAGCAGGGCCAGAACCGACAGGAACAGCAGGGTGGACACCGCGTTGACCTCCGGGGTGATGCGCTTTTTGGTCATGCTGTAGATGCGCATGGCCAGGGTGGAGGTGGACGACCCGGCGGTGAAGTAGGAGATGACGAAGTCGTCGATGGACATGGTGAAGGCGATGAGGGCCCCGGAGACGATGCCCGGCTTGATTTCGGGCAGGATCACCTTCCAGAACGCCTGCATCCAGGTGCAGCCCAGATCCTGAGCGGCGTCCACCAGGTTTTTGTCCATCTGACGCAGCTTGGGGGCCACGTTGAGGATGACATAGGGGATGTTGAAGGCGATGTGGGCCAGCAGCATGGTGCCGAAGCCCAGAGTGAGCCGGACGGGCAGCTCCACCACATCCTGCACGCCGTTGAACCACTGGGCAAAGGTCCCCCAGCCCTGGAAGAAGGCCACGAAAAACAGGCACAAGGACACGCCGGTGACAATGTCGGCGTTCATCATGGGGATGTCGTTGACCACCAGCAGGGCGTCCCGCCTGCGTTTGGACAGGGAGTACAGGCCGATGGCGGCGAAGGTGCCGGCAACGGTGGCAATGGCGGTGGCCAGCAGGGACACCAGCAGGGTGGTGTACAAGCTCTCCATAATCAGCCGGTTCTGGAACAGGGCGGCGTACCAGTTCAGGGAGAAGCCCTTCCACACGGCGCTGGAATCTCCGGCGTTGAAGGAAAAAATAATCAGCAGAAAGATGGGCAGGTACAGGAACAGGAATACCAGGCCGATGAAGATACGGCTCCCGATGCGTTTTTTCTGTCTCATTACAGCATCACCGCCTGTTCTTCGCCCTCACCGAAGTGGTTCATGACCACCATGCACACCACCACGACCGCCATCATCACCATGGAGACGGCGGCGCCCAGGTGGGGGTTGTAGGCCCCGCCCAGGAACTGCAGCTCGATCAGGTCGCCCAGCATCATCTGGTTGCCGCCGCCCAGCAGGTTGGAGATGGCAAAGGTGGACACGGAGGGGACGAATACCATGGTTACTCCGGACAGGATGCCGGGCAGGGACAGGGGGAAGATCACCTTGGAGAACACCCGGGCGGAGTCCGCCCCCAGGTCCCGGGCGGCCTCCAGCAGGGAGCCGTCCAGCTTGACAATGACGGAGTAGATGGGCAGGATCATGAACGGCAGGTAGTTGTACACCATGCCCAGCACCACCGCGCCGGAGGTGCCGATCATCTGAATGTGGTCCACGCCCAGCAGGTTCAGCAGTCCAATGGACCGGAAAAACTGGTTGAGCAGGCCGTTGTTCTCCAGGATGGACATCCAGGAGTAGGTGCGCAGCAGGAAGTTCATCCACATGGGCAGCATGATGAGCGCCATGGCGACGCGCTGGAACCGGGGCCCCTCTTTGGCCATCCAGTAGGACACTGGGTAGCCCACCAGCAGGCATACCAGGGTGGCCAGAAAGGCGAGCCAGAAGGAGCGCAGGAACACGGACAGATAGACCCCCATGCCGGTGAAATTCTCCAGGGACGCCTGGGTGGCGTTGGTGGCGGGGTCGGCGACGGTGAAGGCGTACACCGCCATGATGACGATGGGGATGACTACGAACAGGGCCATCCAGATCACGTAGGGAAAGGCGAACCAGCCGCGTTTATTCTTCATAGCCGTCCTCCCGGGAGCCGTCCTCCTCCCCATCTTCGGGCTCGGCCGCGTCCAGCTCCTCGTATTCCTCGGAATAGGAGGAGTAGTCCCCGAACATCCCGGAATACGGGCTCTTTTTCATGACGTGGATGCCGTCCGGGTCGATTTTGATGCCGATGCGGCTGTCCACCGGGCAGTAGTCGGTGGTCTGGATCAGCCACTTGAAGTCGTAGAAGTCCACGATGGTGTCGTACTGCATCCCCTTGAAGGTGACGGAGGTGACGGTGCCCCGGAGCTGGCCGGCCGCCTCGTCCACGATGTCCACGTCCTCCGGGCGGATGACCACGTCCACCGGCTCGTCCTTCTCAAAGCCCTTGTCCAGGCACTGGAACCGGCGGTTGAAGATCTCCACCACCCCGTCGGCGCGCATGATGCCGTCGATGATGTTGGACTCGCCGATAAAGTCGGCCACAAAGGCGTTTTTCGGCTCGTTGTAAATGTCCTCGGGGGTGCCGATCTGCTGGATGCGCCCGCCGTCCATCACCACTACGGTGTCCGACATGGCCAGCGCCTCCTCCTGGTCGTGGGTCACATAGATGAAGGTGATCTCCATCTCCTGCTGAATGCGCTTCAGCTCAATCTGCATATCCTTGCGCAGGCGCATGTCCAGCGCCCCCAGCGGCTCGTCCAGCAGCAGCACCTTGGGCCGGTTCACCAGGGCCCGGGCAATGGCCACCCGCTGCTGCTGCCCGCCGGACAGGGCGGACACCGGGCGCTTTTCAAAGCCCTTCAGGTTGACGACCTCCAGCATCTCCATCACCCGCTGGTGGATCTCCCGCTCGGGGAGCTTCACCTTGCGGCCCGCGCCGTCCGCCTTGGGAATGCGCAGGCCGAAGGCGACGTTTTCAAATACGTTGAGATGGGGAAAGAGGGCGTACCGCTGGAATACCGTGTTGACCGCCCGCTTGTGGGGCGGGATGTCGTTGATCCGCACGCCGTCAAACAAAACATCCCCGGCGGTGGGCGACAGAAACCCGCCTATGATACGAAGCGTGGTTGTCTTGCCGCACCCGCTGGGGCCCAGCAGCGTGAGGAATTCCTTATCATTGATATACAGGTTGATGTGGTCGAGCACGACCTCGTCGCCGTAGGACATAACGCAGTCCCGCAGGCGGATCAGCTCCTTGGACATTTATCCTCCCCCATTTCTAATGATGAGTGTTTTGTCAGCTCCCTTTTTGTAGTCCCTGCTGCCACGCTCGGGTTGGACGCATACACGGCCCGGCTTCCTTCCGTCGGCTGGTCTCTGTGGCCTTGCGGCCCCATCGCTTTCTCGCCTTCGGCTCGGTCGTGCGATAGGCGCCCGCCGCTGGCGGGCATCGTCCCTCGCTCCGGCCATCCGGGCCTGTGTGTCTACCCTCGCGCTTCTCAGGGTTTCACGGATAGCGAGATACACTATAGCGGGTTGCACCCCGTTTGTCAATCTTTTTGGGGGAAATTTATCAGAAATTGGAGACTTTATTTTTTGGTGGCTTTTAAGCGGGCAATGTGCTAAAATTTCGTCAGGTAAACTGTGACGGAAAGGGGACTGGACCGTATGAAAATCGCCTATCTGGGCATCGACCTGCTGAAGCCTGTGCTGGATGGGCTGCTCCGGGAGGGGTGCCGGGTGCTGAAGCTGTTCACCTGCCCGGTGGACAACGTGACGGAGACCAATACCGCCGTCATCCGGGCGGCGGAGGAGCGGGGGATTCCGTACACGCTGGCGCGGATCACTGCCGCCGACCTGGACGGGCTGGCGGCCCGGGGGTGTGAGCTGCTGGTGTGCGCGGGATACTATTATCGAACTCCCGTCACGGACGCCTTCCCCATGGTGAACTTCCATCCCACCCCGCTGCCTTTGGGCCGGGGGTCCTGGCCCATGCCCCGGCTTATTCTGGAGGGCGCGGAATACGGCGGCGTCACCGCCCACCGGATGGCGGCGGAGTTTGATACCGGGGACATTCTGCTGCGGGAGCGGTTTCCCTTGGATGAGCGGGAGGACCATAAAACCTATATGGAGAAGGTATATGACAAGGTGCCCGCCATGGTGCACAGGCTGGTGCATGATCTGCCCAGGGTGCTGGCGGAAGCCCGGCCCCAGGGGACGGGGGACTACTGGCCGCTGCCCGGGGAGGAGGACTGGACGGTGACGCCGGACATGGACGCGGCCCGAGCAGACCGCATTCTCCGGGCGTTTTACGGCTATGAGTGCGTCTACCGGGACGGGGAGCGCCGGACGGAGCTGACCGGCGGGCGGGTGGCATTCGGAGACCCGGCGGGCCGCAGGTTTCCCCTCAGGGGTGGATATGTGGAGGCGGAGCGGGTGCGGGCGCTGGACTGACGGAGCTTCACCTGTACCCAAAGGGCCTCTCCCTCCGCCTGCGGCGGAGGGAGAGGCCCTTCCAGGTCAGAATGCCCGTCCGATATCGGTGCGGAAGTGCATCCCGGTGAATGAAATGGGTTCGGCGGCGGCGTAGGCGTTGGCGATGGCCTGCTCCAGGGTATCCCCCAGGGCGGTGACCCCCAGCACCCGCCCGCCGTTGGTGAGATATTGCCCGTGCTCGTCCAGCCTGGTGCCCGCGTGGAACACCACGGCGGATTTGCCCGCCTCCTCCAGTCCGGAGATGGGATACCCTTTTTGATAGTCCAGCGGGTAGCCCCCCGAGGCCAGCACCAGACAGCAGGCGGCCTGGTTCTTCCAGCGGATGTCCGCCCGGTCCAGCGTGCCCTCGCGGCAGGCGGTGAAGATGTCCATCAGGTCGCTGTCCAGCAGGGACAGCACCGCCTGACACTCCGGGTCGCCGAACCGGGCGTTGTACTCCACCACGCGGGGGCCGTCGGGGGTGAGCATCAGCCCGAAGTAGATGACCCCCTGGAAGGGCCGTCCCTCCGCCTTCAGCGCCCGGATGGTGGGCAGGAAGATCTCGTCCATACACCGCTTTGCCACGTCCGGGGTGTACTGGGGCGGGGGGGAGATGGCCCCCATTCCGCCGGTGTTTGGGCCCTGGTTGCCGTCATAGGCCCGCTTGTGGTCCTGGCTGGCGGGCATGGTGCGCACGTGCTCCCCGTCGGCAAAGGCCAGCACTGTCACCTCAGGGCCGGTCATACACTCTTCGATGACCACCGTGGAGCCGGACGCGCCGAACTTCTTGTCCGCCATCATCTCCCGGACGGCGGTCCTGGCCTCGTCCACGGTGGCGGCCACCACCACCCCCTTGCCCAGGGCCAGCCCGTCCGCCTTCACCACGATAGGGGCGCCCTGCTCCTCAATGTAGGCCAGGGCCTTGTCCAAGTCGGTGAAGGTCTCATATCTGGCGGTGGGGATGTGGTATTGCTTCATCAGCTCCTTGGAGAACGCCTTGCTGGCCTCGATGACGGCGGCATTCTTCCGGGGACCGAAGGCGGGGATGCCCGTCGCCTCCAGGGCGTCCACCATGCCCAGGGCCAGGGGGTCGTCGGGGGCCACCACCACAAAGTCCATGGCGTTTTCTTTGGCCCACTTCACCATACCGTCCACATCGGTGGCCTTCACGTCCGCGCACCGGGCCGCTTGGGCAATGCCCGCGTTGCCGGGGGCGCAGAACAGCTCGGTGACCTTGGGGGACTGCTTTAATTTCCAACAGATGGCGTGTTCCCGGCCGCCGGAGCCTACAACCAATACTTTCATAAAGTCGCTTACCCCATTTCTGTAAGTTGCCTTGTCACGCTCGCGTTGGGCTGGCTTGACGGCCCGGCTTCCTTCTGACTCGGGCAAAACCAGCCTCCGCTTTGCGGCGGCTGGGCTTTTGCCCTCGCTCCAGTCCATCCGGGCCTGCCAGCCTACGCGCACGCTTCTAATGATGGAACAGCCGAATCCCGGTAAACGCCATCACCATATTGTGCTTGTCGGCGGTGGCGATGACGTGGTCGTCCCGGATGGAGCCGCCGGGCTGGGCGATGTACTTCACGCCGGACTTGAAGGCCCGCTCCACGTTGTCCCCAAAGGGGAAGAAGGCGTCGGAACCCACGGTCACCCCGGACTGTCTGGAGATCCACTCCTTTTTCTCCGCCTCGGTGAGCGCCTCGGGGCGCACCTTGAAGGTGTTCTGCCACACGCCCTCGGCCAGCACGTCGTCGTGCTCGTCGGAGATGTAGATGTCGATGGCGTTGTCCCGGTCGGGGCGGCGGATGCCGTCCACAAACTGGAGGCCCAGCACCTTGGGGTGCTGGCGCAGCCACCAGGTGTCCGCCTTGTTCCCGGCCAGCCGGGTGCAGTGGATGCGGCTCTGCTGGCCCGCGCCCACGCCGATGGTCATGCCGTCCTTCACGTAGCACACCGAGTTGGACTGGGTGTATTTCAGCGTGATGAGGGACAGCAGCATGTCGTGCTTGGCGGCCTGGGGCAGGTCCTTGTTGGCGGTGACGATGTTTTCCAGCATCTTCTCGTCGATGGTCAAGTCGTTGTAGCCCTGCTCAAACACGATGCCGAAGATGCTCCGGCGCTCCACGGGGGCGGGGACATAATCCGGGTCGATTTTTACCACGTTGTAGCCGCCCTTGCGCTTGGTTTTCAGAATGTCCAGCGCCTCGGCGGTGTAGTCCGGGGCGATGACGCCGTCGGACACCTCCAGGGCCAGATAGCGGGCGGTGTCGGCGTCGCAGGTGTCGGACAGCGCCGCCCAGTCGCCGTAGGAGCACAGCCGGTCGGCCCCACGGGCGCGGATGTAGGCGCAGGCGATGGGGGAGAGGTCCCCCTCGGGGGCGAAATAGATCTGACGCTCCACGCCGGTGAGGGGCAGGCCCAGGGCCGCCCCGGCGGGGGAGACGTGCTTGAAGGAGGCGGCGGCGGGCAGGCCGGTGGCCTGCTTCAGCGCCTTCACCAGCTGCCAGGAGTTCAGCGCGTCCATGAAATTGATGTACCCCGGCTTGCCGTTGAGGACCTCCAAGGGAAGGTCCTGATCTCCCTTCATGAAGATGCGGGCGGGCTTCTGGTTGGGGTTGCAGCCGTATTTCAGTTCCAGCTCCGTCATATTGTGCGCTCCTTTCGGACGGTTTTTCGTTTCTCTCGTAGGGGCCGGTGTCCTCACCGGCCTACTGCTGTGGATGATAAACGGGCCGATGGGGACATCGGACCCTACAGGTTGATGTGCTTGTTGATGATGGAAGTTTCGTCGTCCCCGGTCTCCAGGTCGATGTACCGCACAAAGAGGGAGACTTTGTTGCCGTCGTTCAGCGCCAGCCACAGATTGTTGGCCAGGGTTTCCGCGTCGGGGGCGGTGATGGACACCATCTTGGGCTCTCCCTGGAAGGAGGGCAGGGGATCGCCGTCGCGCTCGTAGGTGTGGATGAAATGGCCCGTTCCCGCCTTTGGGTCAGAGTACTCAAAGAAGTACCGGCAGGCGCAGGAGGGGTCCCCGTCCAGGCTCTTGAGGATGGACAGATTGTACGCGCCGTTGGGCTTCACCACGCCGGAGATCCGGGGGGTGAAGTTGGGGCCGTCCGGCTCGAAGGTGCGGGTGTTCAGGGCGTGGCGGTAGCAGTGGCCCGCCAGGATGTTGTCCCGGATGGTGTCGGTCTGGTCACCGTTGGTGACGATGGTGAGGCCGTTTTCCATCCGCCGCACCGGGTGGTAGATGATGAGGGAGGGGTCGGTCATTTTGGACTCGTCGAAGGCTTTGGTGCGGATGCCGTCCTCGGTCTCCTCAAAGACCCGGTTGCGGCTGTTTTCGCTGCGGCCCATGATGAAATAGGCGATGACGGCGCTTTTATTGTCCGCGGAGCGGCCCAGCATAATGCCCCGGCCGGGATAGGGGTTATTCTGTAAATACTCGGTGATGTCGGTCATTGCAGACACTCCTTTGAAAGATTCAGCGGCTTCAAAATGCGGACGGTCCGGCCCTCCACCCTCAGGCGGCCCTGGCAGAACAGGGACACCGCTTTGGGCAGGATGACCCACTCCGCCTGCTCCATGATCCGGCGCTGGAGGGATTCCGGGGTGTCGTTCTCCTCCACCGCCACCGCCTTTTGCAGTACAATGGGCCCGCCGTCGCACTCCTCGCTGACAAAGTGGACGGTGGCGCCGGACACCTTCACCCCGTACTCCAGCGCCTTTTCGTGGACATGGAGGCCGTAGTACCCCGCTCCGCAGAAGGAGGGGATGAGGGCGGGGTGGACGTTCAGAATGGCGTTGGGATAGGCCCGCACCATCTCCTGGGTGAGGATGACCATGAATCCGGCCAGCACCACCAGGTCAATATCCAGGCGTTTCAGCTTGTCCACCAGCGCTGCGGTCATGGCCTGATTGCTGTCGTAGTCCCGGCGGGCCACCACATGGCCGGGAATGCCCGCCCGGGCGGCCCGCTCCAGGGCGAAAGCATCGGGTTTGGAGGCAATGACGGCGGCGATCTCTCCGTTTACAATGTCCCCCCGGCGCTGGGCGTCGATGAGGGCCTGTAAATTTGTACCGCCGCCGGATACCAGCACGGCGATGCGTTTGAGGCTCATATCAGCTCCACGCCCCCGTCTCCGGGCGCAACCCGGCCGATCTGGTAGGCCTCCTCGCCGGCGGCCCGGAGCAGGTCCAGGGCCTTTTCCGCCTGATCCGCGGGGACGGCCAGCACCATGCCGATGCCCATGTTGAAGGTGTTGTACATATCCCGCTGGGGGATGCCGCCCAGGCGCTGGATCAGCTTGAAGATGGGCGGACAGGGGAAGGCGTCCAGCCGGATCTGGGCGGTGAGGCCGTCCGTCATCATCCGGGGTACGTTCTCGTAAAATCCGCCGCCGGTGATGTGGCTGACGGCGTGGATGTCAATCCCCTCCGCCAGCAGGGCCTTTACCGCCCGGACATAGATCCGGGTGGGGGTGAGCAGGGTGTCGCCCAGGCTTTTGCCGCCCAGCTCGTCCAGGGGGGTGAGGAGGTCGGCGTGCTCGATGTGGAGGACCTTGCGCACCAGGGAGAAGCCGTTGGAGTGGACCCCGGAGGAGGCCAGACCGATGAGAACGTCGTCCCGGGCCAGCTTTTTTCCGTCGATGATCTTCTCCTCGTCCACAATTCCCACGGAAAAGCCCGCCAGGTCGTACTCGTCCGCGGGGTAGAAGCCGGGCATTTCCGCGGTCTCGCCGCCCACCAGGGCGCACTGGGCCTGACGGCACCCCTCGGTGATGCCCTCCACGATTTGGGCGATACGCCCGGGCTCGTTTTTGCCGCAGGCGATGTAGTCCAGGAAGAACAGGGGGGCGGCCCCGCCGCAGATGATGTCGTTGACGCACATGGCCACGCAGTCGATGCCCACGGTGTTGTGCCTGTCCATCAGAAAGGCGATTTTCAGCTTGGTGCCCACGCCGTCGGTGCCGGACACCAGCACGGGCTTTTTCATTCCCGTCAGGTCGGGGGCGAACATGCCGCCGAAACCGCCCAGGGTGCCCATTACTCCGGGGATATAGGTGGACTCCACCATGGGTTTGATGCGGCGCACCGCCTCATAGCCGGCGGTGACGTCCACCCCGGCGGCGGCGTAGGACGCGGAATGGGATTCGTTCATAACTGTGACCTCCTGTATACACGCCTTGCCTGTTCACGGCGTGTCATATTGAAGATTGAGACCCCGAAAAGCCGGCCCGCGCCGTGCGCGGCGGCTCAGGCGCGCTTATTCTTTCCCGGTCCAGCAGTAGGTGCAGATCTTGTCCCGGTCAATCCCGATGGCCTCCAGAAGGCCGTCCAGCGACTGATACCCCAGGGAGTCGAAGCCCAGCGTCTCGCAGATGGAGCGGAGCAGGCACTGCCCCCGCTTTGTGGAGGCGTCGGCATACTCCTCCAGGTGCGTTTGGCCCTCGTCACCCTCCAGCTCCTGGATGGTTTTCCGGGCCAGCAACTCCATGGAGGAGTTGCTGCGGGAGAAATTCAGGAACTTGCAGCCGTACATGATGGGGGGGCAGGCGGAGCGCATATGGACCTCTTTGGCCCCGGCGCCGTACAGAAAATCGACGGTCTCCCGCAGCTGGGTGCCGCGGACGATGGAGTCGTCTACAAACAGAAGCTTTTTTCCCTGGATGAGCTCAGGCACCGGGATCTGCTTCATCTTGGCCACCTGGTTGCGCACCTCCTGATTGGCGGGCATGAAGGACCTGGGCCAGGTGGGCGTATATTTCACAAAGGGCCGGGCAAAGGGCTTTCCGCTGGCGTTGGCATAGCCGATGGCATGGGGGACGCCGGAGTCCGGCACTCCGGCCACCCAGTCCACGTCGGGCAGGGTGCCCGCTTCCTTTTCCGCCCGGGCCATGATTTCGCCGTTGCGGCACCGCATGACCTCCACGTTCTGCCCCTCATAATTGGAGTTGGGGTAGCCGTAATAGGTCCACAAAAAGGCGCAGATCCGCATTTGCTCCCCGGCGGGGGCCAGAGTCTCCCAGCCGCCCGGCGTGACCCGGACAATTTCGCCGGGACCCAGTTCATAGGCGCTCTCATAGCCCAGCTTCTGGTAGGCGAAGGACTCAAAGGACACGCAGCAGCCCTCACTGTTCTTGCCGATGAGGACCGGCAGGCGGCCCAGCCGGTCCCGGGCGGCCACAATGCCCTCCGGGGTGAGAATGAGAATGGTGGAAGAGCCGTCGATGACCTCCTGGGCGTATTTGATGCCCTCCACCAGGGAGTCCTTTCGGTTGATGAGGGCGGCGGTGAGCTCGGTGGAGTTCACCTTTCCGGAGCTCATGGCCATGAACTGATGGCAGCCGTCAAAATACTCCTCGACCAGGGCGTCGGCGTTGTTGATGATGCCCACGGTGGAGATGGCGTACAGGCCCAGGTGGGAGCGGACCAGCAGGGGCTGGGGATCGGTGTCGCTGATGCAGCCGATGCCGGAGCAGCCGTGGAAGTCGGCCAGATCCTTTTCGAATTTGGTGCGGAAGGGGGTGTTCTCGATGGAGTGGATCTGCCGCTGGAAGCCGTCCTGTTCATCGTAGATGATCATGCCGCCCCGGCGGGTGCCCAGGTGGGAGTGGTAGTCCACCCCGAAAAAAATATCAAGAGTGACGTCGCGCTGGGAAATTGCGCCGAAAAAACCGCCCATGACAGAGCCTCCTTATTTCTTACCGCTTGCGCCGGAACAGCCAGACCGCCGCTCCGGCCGCCGCCGCGATCAGTAGCAGCACGAGGATCACCCCGGCGGGGTCGCCTCCTACGAGGAATGCGGTGGGTCCGTCCTGCCCGCCGATGATGCCCAAATCCATGGCTTATCGGCCCATCAGGCGGCGGCTCATCTCCTGGTAGGCCCCCTCCACGTTGCCCAGATCCCGGCGGAAGCGGTCCTTGTCCAGCTTTTCGCCGGTTTTGGAGTCCCAGAAACGGCAGGTGTCCGGGCTGATCTCGTCGGCCAGCACGATGGCTCCGTCGCTGGTCTTGCCGAATTCCAGCTTGAAGTCCACCAGGGTCACGCCGCAGGCGGCCAGCTCCGCCTTGAGGAAGTCGTTCACCTGGAAGGCGTATTTCTTGATGAGCTCGATCTCCTCCCAGGAGGCCAGCTTCAGGGCCACGGCGTGGTAGTCGTTGATGAGGGGATCGTGGAGGTCGTCGTTTTTATAGGAGAACTCAATGGTGGGGGCGTCGAACACAATGCCCTCCTCCACGCCGTACCGCTTGGCGAAGGATCCGGCGGAGATGTTGCGGATGATGACCTCCAGGGGGACGATGGACACCTTTTTCACGGCGGTCTCCCGTTCGTTCAGCTCCTCCACGAAGTGGGTGGGCACCCCGGCCTTCTCCAGCTGCCGCATGAGGAAATTGGTCATCTGGTTGTTGATGGCGCCCTTGCCGGTGATGGTGCCCTTCTTCAGGCCGTCAAAAGCGGTGGCGTCGTCCTTGTAGGACACGATGACCACGTTGGGGTCCTCGGTGGAAAAAACCTTCTTGGCTTTGCCCTCGTAGAGCTGTTCTGCCTTGTTCATGATATGGACTTCCTTTCCAAATTTAATATGCAGGGGCGCATATTGAGCGCCCGCGGGTTTTGGTTTGCGTGGTGGGGACGGCGCGGCCCCACAGGTGAATTGCGTCAGGCGTTCAATTCCATCTGCAATTTGGCCTCTTTTTCCGCGATCTGCGCGGCCATCTGCTCCCGGGCCCCGTCCAGCCTGGCGGCCAGTTCGTCGTCGGACACCGCCAGGATCTGGGCGGCCAGCACGGCGGCGTTCTTGGCCCCGTTGATGGCCACGGTGGCCACGGGGATGCCGCTGGGCATCTGGACGGTGGCCAGCAGGGCGTCCAGCCCGTCCATGGC
>ERZ808040.271-NODE-271-length-49263-cov-19.574045_pt1 | contig 49263 bp, 39 predicted proteins | sample MGYA00380191_ERZ808040 | MGnify/ENA primary metagenome ERZ808040 (study PRJEB31490, sample SAMN06133395) | mouse gut metagenome | isolation source: J6 | host: mice | place: China: Chengdu | collected 2015-05 ...
CGGCCACAACGGGGCGGGCAAGACCACCACCCTGCGGGCGGTGGCGGGGGTGATGGACTTCACCGAGGGGACCATCATCATCGACGGACACGACGTGAAAAAGGACCCGGTGGGGGCCAAGCGGGTCACCGCTTTTCTGCCCGACAACCCGGATCTGTACGAGTTTATGAAGGGGATCGACTACCTGAATTTCATCGCGGACCTGTATGACATCCCGGCAGACCAGCGCACCGCCGACATCAAAAAGTATGCCGACGCCTTCGAGCTCACCGGCAACCTGGGGTCCGCCATTGGCAGCTATTCCCACGGAATGCGCCAGAAGCTGGCCCTCATCTCGGCCTTTATCCGCCGGCCCAAGCTGCTCATTTTAGATGAGCCCTTCGTGGGGCTGGACCCCTCGGCCTCCCATCTCATGAAGGGGTACTTAGCGGATTTGTGCCGGGGCGGCTCGGCGGTGTTCTTCTCCACCCATGTGTTGGAGGTGGCGGAAAAGCTGTGCCATCAGATCGCCATTATTAAGGACGGGCGGCTGGTGAAGTGCGGCGCCACCGATGATTTGGTGGGCGACTCCTCCCTGGAAAACGTGTTCCTGGAGCTGGAGGGAGACAAATGAAAAAGTTCTTCGCGCTGCTGAAGGTCAGCGTCAAGTCCATGCTGCTGTCCTCCACCAACAGCCGGGGGCGCAGCCGGAAAAAAGCGGTGTCCGGCGCGGGGGCCATTGTGCTCATCGCAATTTTGGGGCTGTACCTGTCCGGACTTTACAGCTTTATGCTCATGCAGGTGCTGGCTCCCATTCATATGGAGGTGCTGGTGTTCATCTTCATGGGTATGGGAGCTCTGATGGGGGGGCTGCTGTTTACCACCTTCGCCGTGAAGGGCGTGGTGTTCGGCGGCAAGGATAACGATCTGCTGCTGTCCATGCCGGTGTCCTCCACCATGCTGATGGTCAGCCGGGTGTCGGCCATCTACTTGGAAAACCTGCTGTTCTCCTTCTTTGTGCTGGGCCCTGCCGGAGCGGTGTGCGCCTTTATGACCCAGGCCGGGGTGGGGCACTCCCTGCTGTTCTGGGTGCGGTTGCTCATCGCGGTGTTCGCCCTGCCCCTGCTGGACACGGCGCTGTCCGTGCTGTTCGGAGCGCTGGTGGCCTTTTTATCGGCCAAGGTGTCCAAGGGAGCCCTGGGCCAGAACATCGTCATGGCCGTTTATATGGTGGCGGTGTTCTGGTTTGCGTTCAATCTCAACGGCATGATTGAGGGGCTGGCCGCCAACGCCATGGGAGTGAAGGAGTCCCTGTCCTGGGCCGCCCCCATGCTGTGGATGGCGGACGGCATTATGGGGGACTGGGGGAAGCTGCTTCTGTTTGCCCTGTGCTGTGCCGTTCCCTTCGTCCTGGTGGTGTTCGGGCTGGGTAGGGTGTACCGGCAGGCGGTCACCGCCTTTGCCGCCCGGTCCGCCCGGAACGATTACAAGCTGTCCGCCCAGTCCGCTTCCGGGCAGAAGAAGGCGCTGCTGGCCAAGGAGGCCAAACGGTTCTTTGGCACCCCCATGTATCTGTGGAATGCCGGCATTGGCCTGATTATGCTGGTGGCCATGGGGGTGGCGGCGCTGGTGATGCAAAAGGACCTGCGGAGCTTCATTGCGATGATAGGGGGAGATTTCCCCGTGGCGCTGGTGGCGGCGGCCGTGATGGGCTTCTGCCTGTCGATGACGGCCATTGCCGCGCCGTCTATCAGCCTGGAGGGCAAGTATCTGTGGATTCTCCGGGAGGCCCCGGTGGGGGAGAGCGCCTTGCTGTGGATGAAGACCGGCTTTCAGCTGCTGCTCAGCGTGCCCTGCACCATTGTCGCCGGGGTGTGCCTTGCCATAGCCCTGGAGCTGTCCCCCGTGGAGGGGGCGGCGCTGCTGCTGATTACCCTGCTGTTTAACGGGGGCCACGCTGTATTTGGAATGCTGGTGGGTCTGGCCTTTCCCAAGCTGGACGCGGTAAACGAGACGGTGGTGGTGAAGCAGTCCTTGGCCGTCTGGCTGGGGATGTTCGTGCCCATGGCGGTGGTGGGGGTGTGCTGCCTGCTGTACTGGCTGGGTGGAATGATCACGCCCTGGGCATCGCTGGTCCTGCCTGTGATTCTGCTGGCGGTGTGGATGGCGGTATGTGCTCTTATGCTGACGAAAAAGGGCCCGGCAATGCTGCGGGCGCTGTAATTCGAAGAAGAAAGGCCCCCGGCGCACGCGGCGCCGGGGGCCTTTTGAGTTGACAGACGTGGTATAATACTATTTTCAGGAGGTGAAAGCATGGGACAGGACAAGAAGCGGGTGCTGGTGGGAATGAGCGGCGGAGTGGACTCCAGTGTGACGGTGCTTCTGCTGAAGGAGCAGGGCTATGACTGCGTGGGGGCCACCATGGAGCTGATGGGCAGTTCGCCGGAAAATATAGAGGACGCCCGGCAGACGGCCGGGCGGCTGGGCATTTCCCACCACGTGCTGGGGTTTGCGGATGCGTTCGAGGAGAAGGTGGTGCGCCGTTTTGTGGAGGCCTACGAGCGGGGGGAGACCCCCAATCCCTGCGTGGACTGCAACCGCTTTTTAAAGTTTGGGCTGCTGTACCAAAAGGCCCGGGAGCTGGGCTGTGACTTGATTGCCACCGGGCACTACGCCCAGGTTTTGGAGGACGGAGCGGGAGGCTTTCGGCTGGTCAAAGGGGCGGACCCAGGCCGGGATCAGAGCTATGTGCTTTATCCCATTCCGCGGGAGCAGCTTGCCCATACCCTGTTCCCCCTGGGTCGGCTGAGCAAGGCGGAGGTGCGCGCCATCGCGGAGCGGGAGGGCTTCCCCAACGCGCGCAAGGGCGACAGCCAGGATATCTGTTTTATTCCGGACGGGGACTATCTCTCCTTTATGGAGCGGTACTCCGGGAAAACCTATCCGGCGGGGGACATTCTGGACCAGGCGGGCAAGGTGGTGGGCCGCCATCGGGGTGCGGCGGGGCTCACCATCGGCCAGCGCAGGGGGGTGGGGGTGTCGTCGTCCGGGCGCATCTACGTGTGCGCCAAGTGCGTGGCGGACAATACCGTCACTGTGGGACCGGAGGAGGCGCTTTATTCCAGCGGCTGCATGGCGAAGGACTGGAACTGGCTTATTGTCCCGCCGGGTGGGCCGTTTGATGCGCTGGTGAAAACCCGCTACCGCCAGCGGGAGCAGCCGGCGCGGGTTTGCCCCCAGGGGGATCGGGTGCGGCTGGAATTTGCCCAGCCTCAGCGGGCGGTGACGCCGGGACAGGCGGCGGTGGTGTACGACGAGAATGGCGCTGTATTAGGCGGCGGCACCATCGCACAGGTGATTACGTAGCGAGGCGGGCGCGCCGGTTTTCCCCTATAGCCAAGCCCCTTCTGATTTCCACAGAAATCAGAAGGGGCTTTTTCGGTGGCATGATTCATTGCTTTGCGGCAGTTTTCAGCTCCGACCAGATCAGTTCTGAGGCCTGGGCGTCTCGGCTGACCACGCCGCACACCGACACCGGGGCGTACTGCGTGCCGCCGGGCCAGGTGTGCCCGCCGCCCTCCACCACGTATTGGACGACCTGCTCCGCTCCATTTTCATCGGCGTAGGCCCGGCGGGTGATGGTGGTGCCGTCCTCCGGGTCCGTGTCGGGCAGAGGGGAGATAACCGGCTCCGACTCTATGCCATACTGCTTGAGAAACCACGCCGCTGTCTCGTCCGAGGAGTGCGCCCACACCGTTTCCCCGTAGGTCATGCCGCCAAAGGGGACGATGGTGTCCTGGGTGCCGTGAATCAGCACAACCTTCACCTGTTCGGACAGCGCAACCTCATCCAGCTCCGCGCACAGCAGTCCGGCCACCACGCCGATCCCCGCGATTTTTTCCGGGTGCTCCAGGGCCAGGCGCAGGGACATAAACGCCCCGTGAGACAGCCCGCTGGCGTACACCCGGCAGGGGTCGGCGTAGCCGCCGTCCACAAATAGGTCGATCAAATCGCTCAGGTACTGCACGTCGTCCACCCCCTCCATGGCGCAGGGATCGGAGGATACGGCGGCCCAGCGGACATAGGAGGCATCGCTTTGGCCGATCTCATAGGGCAGCTTGCCCTCGCTGGAAATTTTTCCGTTGGCGTGGAGGGCGGTGGATTCCGGGGCGACGATGATGATGCCCTCCTCCTCGGCATAGTCTGTCCATCGGCTTTCGCTGAGCTGCATGGTGGCGTTGGAACCGCTCCCGTGGAGGGAGAGCATCAGGGGCAGCGCAGTTCCCTCCACATAGGTGGAAGGGATGTAATAGTAAAATCTGCGCGTTACCTGCTGTCCGGCATACTGATAAGACGCTTCTCCGCGGGCCAGGCGGCCGATGGAAAACGCCTCCACGCGGGGGCCCTCCGGGGGCGGCGGACTGAGCACCGGGGCGGTGCTCTCTGGGGCGGGAGCGGATGGCTCCTGTTCGGGAGAGGGCGCGGGCGTTTCCCCGCCGATGGAATCCTGGGGGGCGCAGCCGCTGAGCATCAGCGGCAGGGCCAGCAGCGCAGCCGCCAGCATTAGAAATCCTTTTTTCATTGTGGTTTTCCCTCCAACTATCTGAGATACCATGATAATCACGCAAAATGCGGGCCAACTTTTTGGTGGGACGCAAAAGGGACTGCGGCAGAGCGGCCTGCCGCAGTCCCTTTTGTATTTATAGGCCGTACTTAGATTTTCTGCGCATGATGCTGGACTGGCTGGTGCCCAGCGCCTTCGCCGCCTGGTAGGAGGTTTTGTACTTCATCAGCGCCCGTGCCAGATACTCCCGCTCGCAGCGGTCCATGTAATCCTGGAGGGGCAGGTCCTCCCCCAGCCACTCCTCCCAGGGGGGCTCCAGCCGGGCCGCCCGGTGGGAGTTGGACTCGGGCAGCCGCCGGTCATGGCTGGCCGCGATGGAATGGATGTTGGTCAGGTCGATATAGTCCCCGGCGCTCATGACCACCGAGCGCTCCACGAAGTTTTTCAGTTCCCGGACATTGCCGCCCCAGTCGTAGATTTCCATGGACTCCAGAGTGCGCACGCCGAACTGTTTGTTTTTGTTGTATTTTTGGTTGTAGTGGTCCAGAAAGTACAGGGCCAGGGGAACGATATCCTCCCGGCGTTCCCGGAGCGGGGGAAGCTCCAGAGGAATCACGTTGAGCCGGTACAGCAGGTCCGCCCGGAACCGTTTTTCCTTCACCGCAGACAGGAGATTTTCATTGGTGGCAGAGATGAGGCGGAAGTCCACCTTTTTGCTCACCGTGGCTCCGATGCGCTGGATGGTCTTGGTCTCAATCGCCCGCAGCAGCTTGCCCTGCAGGGAGATGGGGAGGGAGTTGATCTCATCCAGAAACAGCGTTCCGCCGGAGGCCACTTCAAACAGGCCGGCCTTTCCCTTGGAGGATGCGCCGGTAAAGGCCCCTTTTTCATAGCCGAACAGCTCCGCCTCCAGCAGATTTTCCGGCAGGGCGGCGCAGTTGATGACAACCAGCTTTCCGTCCCGCCGGCGGCCCTGATCGTGAATATATTGGGCAATGACCTCTTTTCCCGTGCCAGATTCCCCGGAAATCAAGACGGATGCGTCGATGTCGGCAATGTCCCGGGCCAGCTGGAGAATGTGCTGCATACTGCGGCTTTCGGCGACGATGGAGACGCTTTTGTCCCCAGCCAGGGGGATAGTACAGGTCCCGTTGATCTCGCTGCTGGCGGCCTCGTTATAGAAGGAATTTAACGTCTCCAATGGGCGGCAGACCGCCAAAATGTATTGTACGCTTCCGTCGCTGCCAAATACGGGGTTTGAGATTACCAACTGGCGGAAGGGCATATGGGCGCAGCCGCCGGCGATGGTCACATCCTGAAACATCACCACCCGGCGCTTTTCCCGGTAGACGATATCGGAGATGCAGATGTCGATCTGATTGCTGGAGAGCAGGTCGTGTACGTTGGTTTTCATCAACTGCGCCCGGTCCAGCCCGATGAGGTGGATGTATGCGCTGTTGGCGTAGATATAGTTGCCGGCGGCGTCCAGAATGTAGACCCCGTCGGGCAGGTTGTCAAGCATCAGTTCATAAAAGTTTTTATAATCCGGCTGGTGCGTCTGTTCCATCATTTTTGCTTGAGCCTCTTTCCTGCGGTCTGACCGCGCACATTTAAAAGATATTATATCACGCCCGCCCCATATTTTCTATCTCAAAACAAAAATTTTCGAGAAAACTTGGCAAGCATTTTGCTATAACTATTGGTCAAGCGAGCAGCTTCACCCGCTGAACAAAGGAGGAATGTTCCATGACCTATCAAGTTGGACAAAGCGCCAGCGTGACCAAAACCATCACGGAGACCGACGTCTACCTGTTTGCTGGAATTACCGGGGACCTGAATCCCGCCCATGTCAACGAGACTTATGCCGCCGGCACCCGGTTCAAGCACCGAATCGCCCATGGGATGCTGTCCGCCGGCCTGATCTCGGCGGTCTTGGGCACCCAGCTCCCCGGCCCCGGCAGCATCTACATGAGCCAGAGCTTGAAATTCTTGGCCCCCGTCTATTTGGGGGATACCATCACGGCCACAGCCACCGTTAAAGAACTGATACCGGAGAAGAACCGCGCCGTCCTCACCACGGAAGTGGTGAACCAGGAGGGAAAGGTGGTCACCGCCGGCGAAGCCATGCTGCTGCTGCCTGCGTAAGTCGATTTTGACGGAGGAAACCGTCAGACCTGATGATGTGGTCAAAATCGACTTACGCCGAGTTCCATTGTTTCACAATGCCGTTAAAAATTTTTGGGAGGAATCAATTTATGTCTGACCTGAAGAACAAGCGCATTATCACCGCCGCCCTGTGCGGGTCCTGGCCCACCAAGGATATGAACCCCGCCGTCCCCTACACCCCGGAGGAGATTGCGGACGAGGCCTACAACTGCTGGAAAGCAGGGGCGGCCATCGTTCACATTCACGCCCGGGAGGCGGACGGAGCCCCCTCCATTCGCTATGAGCTGTATGAGGATATTGTGAACCGCATCCGCGCCCACAAGGACTGCGACGTGTGCATCAACATCACCTCCTCCGGCCGGGAGTGCGGCCCCGACGAGGAACGCATCGAGCCCATCCAGAAGCTGCTGCCCGAGCTGTGCTCCTATGACGCGGGCACTCTGAACTGGCAGAACCGCACCATTTTTGAAAACTCCCCCCGCTTCCTGGAAAAGCTGGGCCGCGCCATTCAGGAATGCAACGTCAAGCCTGAGATCGAGGTGTTCGATGCGGGCATGATCTACAATACCGTCTATTACATGAAAACCGGCGTGCTCAAGGCCCCCTGCCACTATCAGATCGTCTTGGGCTGCGCCGGCGGCATGACCAGCACGGTGGAAAACCTGGTCTATCTGCGCAGTATTATGCCAGAGGGCTCTACCTGGGCGGCCTGCGGCATCTCCTCCGGACATTTGCCCATTATGATGGCCACAATCGCCATGGGCGGCCACCTGCGGGTGGGGCTGGAGGACAACCTGTACATGGACAGGGGCGTGCTGGCCAAGTCTAACGTGGAGCTGGTGGAGCGGGCGGTGAAGGCGCTGGCGCTGAACAACCTGGAGCCCGCTACCCCCGACGAGGCCCGCCAGATTCTGGGCCTCACCCGCAAGGTATTCTGATCGGCTGGACGCCAAGTCGAAAATGACTATATTGTCAATTCCGACTTACGCAATTCGTTTTTGAAGCTTGCCTCTCTCCGGGGTTTTGCCGGCATAACAGGACGTCGTGGGAAATTCCCGTGCAGAGAAGCGGGAGACGCACCTGTGGAGAAGTGGCATGATATTTGCTGTATTTATAAAAAACAGGGGGTTATCTGTATGAAGATTGCGATTCTTGGCAGCGGAGCCATGGGCACCGTCCTGGGGGCGTATCTCACAAAAAACGGGTGCGCGGTGGAGCTGGTGGATACTTACCAGGCCCACGTGGACAAACTGAACGACAGCGGCGCTCATATTGTGGGCGCGGTGGATATGGTGGTTCCCGTCAAAGCCATCCTCCCGGAGCAGATGGAGGGAATTTACGACCTGGTATTCCTCTTTACCAAGCAGCTGGCCAATGACACGGTGCTGCCCGCGCTGCTGCCCCATTTGGACGAAAACAGTACGGTGTGCACGCTGCAAAACGGCGTTCCAGAGCCCTTTGTGGCAAACTACGTGGGGGAGAGCCGTACGGTGGGCGGCACGGTGCTGTGGGGGGCCACCTTCCTGGAGCCCGGTGTGTCTGAGCTTACCCAGGACATCACCAAAGCCACCCACCTCTTTGAGATCGGCGAGATGGATGGGCACATCGGTCCGCGCATTCAAAAGGTGGCCGCCGCCCTGGAGCACATGGGCCCCGCTATGGTCAGCGACTGCCTGATGGATTCCCGCTGGAGCAAGCTGGTCAATAATGCCTGCATGAGCGGTATGTCCGCCGTGTGCGGCTATACTTTCGGCCAGGTGCTGGATAACCCCGTCTCCCGGGCCTGCCTGAGCTACATCGGCCGGGAGGTCAAGCAGTGCTGCGAGGCGGAGGGCCGTACGCTCCATCCTCTGCTGAGCCTGCCCTACCCGCCCGTGTCCCTGTCTCTGCGCGACCAAAAGGAGTTCGATGAGAGCCAGCAGATGTTTCTGGAGGCCTATGAGGACCTGCGCCCGGCCAAGGCCAGTATGCTTCAGGATTTGGAGAAGGGCCGCCCCACCGAGGTGCGCATGATTGACGGTTATGTCTGTCAGGTGGGGCGCAAGCACGGCATTCCCACTCCCTTCTGCGACAAGGTGGTGGAGATTGTGGAGCGCATCGGCGCGGGTGAGCTGCCTCTGTCCGATGAGAACTTGAAGCAATTTCCCGCCGAGCTGTTCACCTATGCCGCGGCCTGCAAATGACAACGGAAGGAAGCGATCCATTTGGCGAATGTATTCCATGATGTGTTCCAGCTGATTCTGAACAACCTCTATTTGATCGGTGTGCTCGCCCTGTCCACCATGGGCATTACGCTGACCTATAAGACCACCAACGTGGCCAATTTCTCCCAGGCCATCACCTCCACCATCGGCGCGTATATGGCCGGATTGATGGTGCGAGATTTTGGCTGCAATCCCTGGCTGGCTATGGTGGCGGGCGTGCTGCTGTGCTTTGTGATCGGCGTATTGGTGGACGCGGTGGTGGTGCGCAACATCGGCGGCGGCAGCGGCCGCACCATGGTCACCATTGCCCTCATCGTCATCTTCACCGCCGGGATCCCCCTGGTGTACGGCACGATTCCCTATAATTTCCCCCGCTTTTTCAAGGAGCAGATTGAGTTCACCTTGTTTGGGATGCAGTTCAACGTCACCCAGAACGCGCTGTTTGTTTTGCTGCTCTCCATCGCGGTCATCGGGCTGATTTTTGCCGCCCTCAACCTGACTAAGTGGGGGCTGGGGGTGCGGGGCACCTCGTCCAACCTCTATGTGGCGGCCATGATGGGCGTCAATACCAACATGATGACTGCGCTCAGCTGGGGAATCTCCAGCGCCTGCGGTGCGCTGGCCGCCATTCTGCTGGCCTCGCAGACTCAGGTTATCAACCTGACCATGCTGGGCAGCGTCCAGGCCAACTCCCTGCTGGCCTTTGTGCTGGGCGGGTTCAGCTCATTCTACGGTCCCGTAGTGGGCGCGGCCATCATCCCCGTGGTCCAATCCCTCATGGCCTTCATCAGCGGCATCTGGGCAAGCGCACTGCTGTACATCGTGGTCATGCTGGTTATCCTCATCAAGCCGGCGGGATTGTTCGGAAAATCCGTCCAGAAGAAGGTGTAATGCGATGAGAAAACTGAACAACGACTATACGGAGCTGCAAAAGGCATATGCGCCGCGGCCCATGAAAAAAATGTCCTCGCACCCGCTGTTTGGCTATGTAATCGTCAGCCTCATTCTCATGGCGGTTCAGATTCTGTTTATCTCGGGCTCCGGCCTGATTCCGCTGAACGTGACTCAGGCCATTATGCAGACCATGATCTATATTGTGGCAGGGATGGGCGTGGGACTGCTGCTGTTCATGGCCGGCCTGATGAGCTTCGCCACTGGTGCGTTCATTGGCCTGGGCACCTATCTGGCGGCCTATATCCTTAAATCCTACATGGTGCCCTATATCGTCATCCTGTTTTTCGTGCTGCTGGTGGGCGTGGTGGCCGGTGTGCTGGTGGGCTTTGTCTCCCTGCGGGTGAAGGGAATGCACCTGCTCATCATCACCCTGGCTTTGGCCACCGTCATGTCCACCATGTACGCCCTGCCCAATGACTTCACCGGCGGGCCCTCCGGCATCTCCAAGGTGCCCTTCCCAGAGCTGGCCATGCTGTTCAAGACCAACCGGGACACCATGTATTTTGTGGTGCTGGCCGTGATGTTCCTGCTGATTGTGGTGACGCTGAACATCATCAACAGTCCCATGGGCCGGGCCATGCTGGCCATGAGCAGTAGCGAATCGCTGGCTCAGGCCATGGGGGTGAAGCTCCTGAAGTACCGGGTGCTGGCCTTCGTCATCGCCACGGTGTACTCCCTGCTGGCCGGCGTGCTCTACGTGAGCTATATGCAGTCGTCCATCTACGCCACGTGGTCCAGCAGCCTGGCTATGAATATTCTCATCGCCGCCTGTCTGGGTGGAACGGCATCCCCTGCGGGGGTGATGGTGGGCTCCTTCGTGGTGTTTACCATTGACTACGCCTTCCTGAAAAACATCACCTTTTTCCAGCAGTACCCCCAGGCGTCCCTGTTTTTCAATGGAATCCTGATTATCATCATCATCGCCAAGTACCCCGGTGGGCTGATCCGATTCCTGGGCACCGTCAAAAACAAGGTTCGGTCACTCTTTGCGAAGGGGAGGTTGTACAGATATGGCCCCGAAGAATAATTTTTCCCTCCAGCGGACGGTTAAGCAGCGCGACCGCGTCCACGGCGACCTGGTCTTCAACCAGGAATATCCTGCGGTGGCCAGGGCCCTGCGGGAGCAGAAGGACGACAAAAAGCTGAAGCGGGAGGAGCTCAAGGCCAAAAAACGCCTGCTGCCGCTGGAGATCGCCGCGCTGCCCGAGGGGGAGCGCAACGCCGTGCTCACGGAGCGGGAGCTGGCCCAGCTGGAGGAAAAGCAGCGCCTGCCCCGTCGCGCCGTCCAGCAAAAGTACCTGCGCATGAAGGAAAAGCAGGGCGAGGGCCCCGCTGCCCAGTACCGGGACGGGCAGCTGAAAAAGCTGGATCAGGAGCTGGAGGCCAAGCATGCCCAGCTGCGGCAGAAATACCCGGAGACTGTTTCCCAGAATGTGTCGTCCGAGGCGGCGGAGCAGTACCGGCGCGCCGCCCAAGAGGAGGATGCCCGTCTGTCCGCCCTGCGCCAAAGGCTGGAAGCTCAGCGGGAGGAGCAGGACCGCGCCCTGACGGATAAGCTGGACCGGAAAAATCAGAAGCTTCAAGCCCGGTTTGACCAGCTCAACGCCCAGCTGCAGTCTATGGCCCCTGTCTCCGAGGAGGAGTTCGGGCGGGACAATATCCTCAGCGTTCAGGGTTTGAAGATGTACTTTTCCGGCATTAAGGCAGTGGACGACCTCAGCTTTCACATTAAGCAGGGAGAGATTTTTGGCCTCATCGGCCCGAACGGCGCGGGCAAAACCACCGTGTTCAACTGCATCACCCAGTTCTACGCGCCCACCGGCGGTCAGGTTTACTACCGGGACCGGTTCGGCAATATCACCTCTCTCACGGACTACAAGACCCCGGACGTGATCAAGCTGGGCATTTCGCGCACCTTCCAGAACATCGAGCTGGTGTATTGGCTGTCCATTCTGGACAATCTGCTGATCGGCGTACACGCCTTTTACCGTTCTAACCTGGGGGACCAGTTTGTCCACAGCGCCAAGCTGAAGCAGGAGGAGGACGTGTTCCGCCAGCGGGCGATCTCTATTCTGGACCGGCTGGGCATTTTAGAGTACAAAGACCTGCCCCCGGCGGGTCTGCCCTACGGCGTGCTGAAGAAGGTGGAGCTGGCCCGTACGCTGATGTCCTCCCCCCGGATGATTATCCTGGACGAGCCCGCCGCCGGACTAAACGACGCGGAGACCGAGGACCTCACCGAAATCATCCGCCTGATCCGGGACGATTTCAACTGCACCATTTTCTTGGTGGAGCACGATATGAACCTGGTGATGAGCCTGTGCGACACCGTCTGCGCCATATCCTTCGGCAAAATGCTGGCCATCGGCACGCCCCAGGAGATTCAGAACAATCCCCTTGTCCAGGAAGCCTATCTTGGAACGGAATAGGACGGTGCGAAATGGAAAACATTCTTGAGATCAAGGACCTGGTGGTGGATTACGGCATCATCCGCGCCCTGAAGGGCGTGAGCATGGACATACCCCAGGGGAAAATCGTGGTGGTACTGGGCGCCAACGGCGCGGGAAAGACCACTACCATGCGCACCATCTCCGGCGTGGTGAAATCTGCCTCAGGCCAGATTTTGTTCCAGGGAGAGGACATTCGCAACAAGCAGGCGTATGCCATCGCCAAGCGGGGCATCAGCCAGTCGCCCGAGGGCCGGCTGATCCTCCAGGGCCTGTCGGTGGAGGAAAATCTGCGCATCGGCGGCTATAACCTGAAATCTAAAGCCCAGATGAGCGACAGCTTTGAGCAGGTGTACCACTTATTCCCCGTGCTGAAGGAGCGCCGGGCCCAGCAGGCCACCACGCTGTCGGGCGGCGAGCAGCAGATGCTGGCCATTGGCCGGGCGCTGATGATGAAGCCCAAGCTCCTGCTGCTGGACGAGCCGTCCCTGGGCTTGGCTCCTCTCATCGTCAAAAGCATTTTCCAGACCGTGAAGCGCATTGCCGAGGAGGGCGTTACCGTGCTGATGGTGGAGCAGAACGCCCGCCAGTCCCTGTATATCGCCGATTACGCCTATGTGCTGGAGCTGGGCAGGATCAAGTCCCAGGGCACCAGCGAAGAATTGCTGAAGGACGAAGCCCTCATCAGCGCTTATCTGGGCAAAAAACAGGAAAAGGGCTGAGCGGCCCGCATTCAGTCACCCAGTCCGATTGGGAACCCAATTCTATCATAAAGGAGATCAAAACAATGAAAAAGACAAGGATTCTCAGTATGTTTCTGGCCGGTATGATGCTGTTTAGTATGCTGGCCGGCTGCAAACGGGAGGAGGCCACACCCTCTGCCGACCCCACCAAGGCCCCCGAGCCCGCCAACAGCCAGCCCGCGTCCACCGCAGGCAGCCCTGACGTGGTGTCCCAGGGCGTCACCGATGACGTGGTAAAAATCGGCACCATCTCCCTGGTCAGCGGCGGCTTTGCCTACATTGGCCAGCCCGCCTATGATGGTATGCGCGCCGCCATCGCCCGGCTAAACGCCCAGGGCGGCGTCCAGGGCCGCCAGATTGAGATCGTGGCCTATGACGACCAGTTCGACGCCGCCACCGGCAAGGCCACCATCGAGCGCTTTGTGGAACAGGACCAGGTCTTCCTGCTCACCTCCCTGTGGGGCAATATCGTGGAGCCCAGCCTGGATTACCTGAAGGATAAGGGCATTCCCGTGGTCAACATCGCCTCCGGCCTGGACGTTTGCTTCTCCGAGAACGACCCCGGCAGCCGCATCTTCCAGGTCCAGCCTGCCAACCGCACCGACGCCCGCTTCCTGCTGGCTCGGGTGCTCCATGAGTCCATCTTTGGCCCCAACAAGGACGAGAAGCTGCCCGCGGACGCCAAAATCGCCGTGGTCCATGGCGTAGACTCCGCCAGCATGGACAACCTGGGCCACCTTCAGACCATGGCAGAGGAGGAGGGCGCTCTGGACCGGCTGGTGTGCGAGGCTGTCACCCAGGAGACCTATGCCACCGCCATTCAGAAGTTTAAGAGCGAGGACTGCCAGGCGGTCATCTTCATGGGCATCGACGCCACCACCTGGATTTCCGCTATGGACGACGCCCAGTGGGAGGTCCCCGTGATCTTCTCCTACGGCGCTTCTACCCTCCAGTCCTTCGTGCCCGACACCTATAAGAGCACCCGTCCCTGCTACGCCAACGTCTGGGCCGACTACGCCTCTGACGGAGGCCAGGCTATGCTGGACGATATGGTGGACGCTCTGTCCTACTGCCCCGACATTGCCGAGGATGTGCGCATCTCCTACCGGGACAACAACTACTGCGTGGCGGGCTATCTCTACGGCATGACCATTGTCAAGGCCTTTGAGCGGCTCAACGAGATGCAGGATGATTACGGCCTGAACTGGGAGGATTTCAGCACTGTGATGGAGATGGGCGACTTTGAGATGGGCGCCGTCACCTTCGATTTTGCAGGCGGCAAGCGCATGGGAGTGGACGCCATGGCGCTGCTGGAGTACGTGGGCGACCCCGCCACTGGCAGCGAGGAGATGATCAATCTGCTCCCCTTCGCCGATCTGGACGATGTACTGAGCAAGTAAACCGGACGCATGGTAAGGGCCGCGGCGGGGAACAGCCCGCTGCGGCCCTTGCGCCATGATGATTGCTGTGTTAAAATTGGAGCGGTCAGCAGCTCCAAAAAGGAGGTATTTTGGATTGAATACGTTGGTTCACACTCCATTTGGCGCGCTGGAGGGGATCTCCGGTGAGGGCACTGTCCGCTTTCTGGGCGTGCCCTTTGCCCAAAAGCCGCTGGGGGACCTGCGCTTCAGAGCGCCCCAGCCTGTAGAGCCCTGGCCGGATGTGCGTCCCGCGAAAGGGTTTGCCCCCGATCCCATGCAGGATTACCGTGGTCTGGGCCCGGAGTGCTTCAGTGAGGACTGCCTGTACCTGAACATCTGGGTCCCGGACGGCCTGACCGCCCCGGCTCCCGTCATGGTGTGGATTCCGGGCGGAGCCTTCGCCACCGGGGGCAGCGGAGCCCTTGCCCCGGAGGGCCCGACCGCCTACGATTGCGAGCGGATTGCCCGGAACACGGGCTGCGTGCTGGTGTCGGTGAGTTACCGGCTGAACGTGTTCGGCTTTTTGAATCTGTCGGAATTCAGCCCCCGGTTTGACGACAATGTGGGGATGAAGGACATTATCGCGGCCCTGCGCTGGGTCCATGAGGCCATCGGAGCCTTCGGCGGGGACCGGGACAATGTGACCCTTTTTGGCGAATCGGCGGGGGGCTGCGCCATCTCCGCCCTGCTGCTCGTCGACGAGGCTGTCCCCTATTTCCACAAGGCTATCATTGAAAGCAACTGCTTCGACTCGTTTTACACGGTGGAGGAGGAGCGGGAGATCTGCCGGCTGTACCTGAAATTCGCGGGATTGGACGAGGGGGACGCGGAGGGACTGCTTTCCCTGCCCTATGAGACGTTGTTTCAGGCGGGGCGGGCGCTGGACCAGTATGTCTGGGAGCATTACATGGGCCGCTGTTCCTTCTGCCCTGTGGTGGACGGCGTATTTTTGAAGGACTTTCCCACCCTGGCTGACTTTACCGGGCTGGACAAGCCGGTGCTGGTGGGCTCCAACCGCTCGGAGGGCAACTTCCAGGCCGCCTATACCTGGCCCGACGGCGAAAAGTACGCGCCGCTGCTGCTACAGCGTCTTTCCAAGGAGCGGCAGGAGGCGCTGTACGCCTGCTACCCAGGGCTGCCGGAACGGGCGGTTTTTGGCGAGATGCTCACCGACGTGATGTACACGCTGCCTAAGCTGCGCTTTGCCGAGCGCCTCAGCCGGGGCGGAAATCCGGTGTATGTGTATCGGTTCGACTACTACACCGCCGTGCTGGAATCCCTGAAGCTGTACGCCTGCCATGTGGCGGAGCTGCTGCCGCTGTTTGAGGTGGCCACGCCCAATTTCCGGCCGCTGTTTGCCGGCTCGGAGGAGGAGGTGCGGGAAATCGGAACCCGGATACACCGCTACTGGGGGGCCTTTGCCCGATGCGGCAGTCCAAGCGTCCAAGGCTTGACGGAGTGGAAGCCCTATACCGAGCACTCCCGCAGTACCTTAATCATCGACCGGGAGGACCGGCTGGAGAGTGACCCGGAGAGGGAGGTCCGGCTGCGGTATGAAGGGCTGGAGCGGCTGTTGATTTGAGCCGCAAGGCGTTTCTGTGCCGTCCGGCTTTCAAAGAATTCAGGCCAGGCCGGGAGCGTTTTTAACGTCTCCCGGCTTGATTTTATGTCTATGAGGAATTAGAATCGATGTGCGGGATGTGGCCGCGGCAGGGCGTCAAGGAAAGGGAGATTTCGCCTGCTACAGCGTGTGAAATAGGAGGAAATTGAACAGCACAAAATATGCGATTATATACAAGAAAAACATGGATTAATTACTATCTTGCTTTGGGCACATTAGAGTATTATTAAATGAACTAAAAATGAGGTGCGTCAGGAGTCATGCAGATTTCCATGCACCACAGCAGGGCAATGCCGCCCGTTTTAACCCTGCCCGTTGGGCAGGGTTTTTTGCGGAAAAATTCAATAGAACGAATCGGGAAGGAGACAGATATTATGCGCCATCTGATTGATTTTGGTGATCTGGCCCGGGAGGAATGGGACGAGCTGTACCAGCGGGCTCAGCGCATCATTGACGCGCCGGAGCAGCACCTGGACGTATGCCGGGGCAAGGTGATGGCATCGCTGTTTTATGAGCCGTCTACCCGGACCAATTTCTCCTTCCAAACCGCCATGCTCCGTCTGGGCGGCACAGTGTTCGGTTTTGCTGACCCAAAATCCTCCTCCACTGCCAAGGGGGAGAGCCTGAAGGACACCATTAAGATGGTGGCAGGGTATGCCGACGTGGTGGTGATGCGCACCCCTTGGGAGGGAGCGGCCAAGGCGGCCTCGCTGTACTCCGAGGTCCCCGTCATCAATGCGGGGGACGGCGGACATATGCACCCCACCCAAACCACCACCGACCTGACCACCATCACCCGGCTGCGCGGGGCGGTGGATGGGCTGAGCGTGGGCCTGTGCGGGGATTTGAAAAACGGACGCACCGTCCATTCGCTTATTAAAGCGCTGGCCAAATTTAAGGACATCCGTTTTTTCCTTATCGCTCCGCCGGAGCTGGCCATTCCTGACTATCTGCGCCAGTTTATGAAGGAGAATAATATGTCCTTTTTGGAGGTCACCGGTCTGGATCCGGTGATTCCTCAGTTGGACGTACTGTACATGACCCGCATTCAGCGGGAACGGTTCATTGACCCTCTGGAATACGAGCGCTGTAAAGGCGTTTACATCCTCACCCGGTCCAAGCTGAAGCGGGCCAGGGAGAACCTGCTGGTGATGCACCCCCTGCCCCGGGTGGACGAGATTGCGGTGGACGTGGACGACGACCCCCGGGCGGTGTATTTCCAGCAGGCGCGCTACGGAATGTTCTCACGAATGGCGCTGCTGGCCGACTTGGCCAACCAGCCCCGGCTGGACCCGGGGCCGGTGGAGATCGGCCATGGCCCGGTGTGCCATAATCCCCGGTGCATTACCCAAACCGAGCATTACCTGCCGCCGCTGATTAAAAAAGCGGGGGGCATAGATTGCTGCGCTTTCTGCGATGCGCCGCTGAAATAGGTTAATATGTAGAAAGAGAAGGGCCGGGTGAAAGCGAGAAATCGCGTTCATTCGGCCTTTTTTGACGCTTTACAGAGGGGTGTCGTGATACTATGCAAAATTTGTCCGCCGGAGCGGGATAAATTTAGCTGAAATATACAATCCTGGATGGGATGAATGTCCATCATTTTTCCCAATTTTGGGTACTATAAATATGGTCATATCAGGCCACACCGATGCGCGCAGGTGATGGACCCCAAATACACTCAATTTTTTGAGTCGCTGAAATGAATAGGAGGAGCCATGAAAGGTATTAATGTCAGAAGCGAGATCAACCCGCTGAAAAAGGTGCTGCTGCACCGCCCCGGTAAAGAGCTGCTGAACCTTACCCCAGATACGCTGGGAGAGCTTTTGTTTGACGACATTCCCTTCCTCAAGGTTGCTCAGGAGGAGCATGACGCCTTTGCTCAGATTCTGCGCGATAACGGCACCGAGGTGGTCTACCTGGAGGATTTGATGACCGACGTGCTCAGTCTGAATCCCAAGCTGGTGGAGCCCTTCCTGCGCCAGTGGCTGTTTGAGGGCAATATCAAGACCCGCCGCTGGCAGGATAAGTGCCTGGAATACCTCACCAGCCATTTCCAGGGCAAGGCGCTGGTGGAGAAGACCATGGAGGGTATCACCCTGAAGGAGATGGGCGACGCGGCCCGGGCTTACTCCCTCCAGGACCTGGTGGCTCCGCCTGACGACCTGGTGGTCCACCCCATGCCCAACCTGTATTTCACCCGTGATCCCTTTGCCAGCGTGGGCACCGGCGTGTTCCTGCACAAGATGTACTCCATCACCCGCTGCCGCGAGACCATCTACGCCGACTATATCTTCAAGTATCATCCCGACTTTGAGGGCATGGTTACCCGTTACTACGACCGGGACCTCCACGCCAACATCGAGGGCGGCGACGTGCTCAATCTCACCGAGGACACCCTGGCCATCGGCATCTCCCAGCGCACCTGCCCCGACGCCATCGAGGCGGCGGCCCGCAACCTGTTTACCGACCCCGAGGCCAAAATCCGCACGGTGCTGGCCTTTGACATTCCCAAGAGCCGCGCCTTTATGCATCTGGATACCGTATTTACCCAGATCGACGTGGACAAGTACACCGTCCATCCTGCCATCCTGGGCCCGCTCACCGTGTACGAGATCACTCCCGGACAGGACGACCCCGCCGACCTGCACATCAAGCGGGTGGACTCCGACCTCAAGAGCATCCTGGAGAAGTATACCGGCGTGGAAAATGTGCAGCTGATCTACTGCGGCGGCGACGACCTCATCGCGGCGGCCCGCGAGCAGTGGAACGACGGCTCCAACACCCTGTGCATCGCTCCCGGCAAGATCGTGGTGTATCAGCGCAACGATGTGTCCAACGCCATTCTCCGCGACGCCGGCCTCACCGTGCTGGAAATGCCCTCCGCTGAACTTTCTCGCGGCCGCGGCGGTCCCCGGTGTATGTCCATGCCCCTGATCCGGGCAGAATAAGCCAGAGCCCCACCAATCTCAACTGAATTTTAGGAGGAATTTACAATGGCTATCAACATTCGCGGCCGCAGCTTTTTGACCCTGCTGGACTTCACCCCTGCTGAGATCAACTATATGCTGGACCTATCCGCCGAATTCAAGCGCATGAAGAACAACGGCGTGGAGCACAAGTGGCTCACCGGCAAGCAGGTGGTGCTGCTGTTTGAAAAGACCTCTACCCGTACCCGCTGCGCCTTCGAGGTGGGCGCCCGCGATCTGGGCATGGGCTGCACCTTCCTGGACCCCGCCTCCTCTCAGATGGGCAAGAAGGAGTCCCTGGCGGACACCGCCAAGGTGCTGGGCCGTATGTACGACGGCATTGAGTACCGTGGCTTCAAGCAGTCCGTGGTGGAGGACCTGGCTCGTTACTCCGGCGTGCCCGTGTGGAACGGCCTGACCGACGCCTTCCATCCCACCCAGATGCTGGCCGACATCCTCACCGTCAAAGAGGAGTTCGGCGATGTGCGCGGTCGCAAGCTCACCTTCTTCGGCGATGCCCGCAACAACGTGGCCAACTCCCTGATGGTGGTGTGCGCCAAGCTGGGTATGCGCTTCTGCGCCTGTGGGCCCAAGGAGCTGATGCCCGCCGCCGACCTGGTGGAGAAGTGCAAGGCCATCGCCGCCGAGACCGGCGCGGAGATCGAGCTCACCGACGACGTGAAGCAGGGCGCGAAGGACTGCGACGTGCTGTACACCGACATCTGGGTTTCCATGGGCGAGCCCGCCGAGCTTTGGGAGAAGCGCATCAAGCTGCTGCTGCCCTATCAGGTGAACAAGGACGTGATGGCTATGGCTAAGCCCACCGCCATTTTCCTGCACTGCTTGCCCTCCTTCCACGACCGGGACACCACCACCGGCGAGGAAATTTTCCAGAAGTTTGGTCTGCCCGCCATGGAAGTCACCGACGACGTATTCCTGGGCAAGCAGGCCCGCCAGTTCGATGAGGCAGAGAACCGTATGCACACCATCAAGGCTGTGATGTACGCCACTCTGAAGTAAGACGATGGGGAAGCGGATTGTAGTGGCCCTGGGCGGAAACGCCCTGGGCAATTCCCCCGAGGAGCAGCTGAAGCTGGTGAAGGGCACTGCCAAGCCCATCGTGGACCTGGTGGAGAAGGGCTATGACGTCATCATCGGCCACGGCAACGGTCCCCAGGTGGGTATGATTAACCTGGCCATGGAGTTTTCCGCCAACAAGGGCGGGGATACCCCGTATATGCCTTTCCCCGAGTGCGGGGCCATGACGCAGGGCTATATCGGCTATCATCTCCAGCAGGCCATCCAGGACGAGCTGAGAGCCCGGGGCATCCACAAGGCCTGCGCGACTGTGGTGACTCAGGTGGTGGTGGACGAGGCCGACCCCGGCTTCCAAAAGCCCACCAAGCCCGTGGGCAGCTTCTATACCAAGGAGGAGGCCGATGCCATCGCGGCGGAGAAGGGCTTCACTTTCGTGGAGGACGCGGGCCGGGGCTACCGCCGGGTGGTGCCCTCTCCCATCCCCAAGCGCATCGTGGAGATCGACGTGGTGGAGCAGCTGGTGTCCGCCGGCAACATTGTCATCACAGTGGGCGGCGGCGGCATCCCCGTGGTGGAGACGGACGCGGGCCTGAAGGGCGTGGCCGCCGTCATTGATAAGGACCGCGCCAGCGCTCTGCTGGCAAAGGATGTGAAGGCCGACCAGCTCATCATCCTCACCGCAGTGGATCGGGTATGCGTCAATTTCAACAAGCCTGACCAGCGGGAGCTGCCCTCCATGACTCTGGCTGAGGCGGAGGAGTATATCAAGCAAGGCCAGTTCGCCCCCGGCAGTATGCTGCCCAAGGTGCAGTCCTGCATGGAATTTGTGGAGAACAGCACAAACGGAGGCACCGCCCTGATCACCTCACTGACGCGGGCGGCGGAGGCGCTGGACGGAAAAACGGGAACGGTGGTTGAAAAGTAAGAGAAAACGACTATAATATAAGAAGGAGAGATTGTCATGGCAGAGAAGAAAAAGAGACGCTCGTTAAATACCTTCCTGATTTTGCTGGCTGTCCTGCTGGTGGTGTCCATTGTCACCTGGATCGCCAATGGGCAGACCTACACCGGCTTCGACGAGGAGACCGGCGAGGCAGTGGAGATGGTGGTGGAGGGCGCGACCCTCAGCGACATCCTCATGGCCCCCCTCAACGGCTGGCATGACGCCGGGGACGTGATTGGCTTCGTGTTCTGCCTGGGCATTTTCCTGTCCATCCTGACCGCCACAGGGGCACTGGAAACCGGCATACAAGTGCTTGTGAGAGCACTTCACGGCAAAGAGCTGGTGCTGATCTGGATCCTGATGTTCCTGTTCTCCATCGGCGGAACCACCTACGGCATGGGCGAGGAGACCGTGGGCTTCTATATCCTGCTGGCGGCCACCATGGTGGCGGCGGGCTTTGACCCGCTGGTGGGCGCGGCCACCGTCCTGCTGGGCGCGGGCACCGGCGTGCTGGGCTCCACCCTGAACCCCTTCGCCACCGGCGCGGCGGTAGCCGCGGCTGGCGTGGACGTAAATATGGCCACTATTTTTGCCGTGGCTATCATCCTCTGGCTGGGTACGTTCATCCTCTCCGCCCTGTTCGTCACCGCCTACGCCAAGAAGGTGAAGGCTGGCAAAGGCTCCATCCTCACCGCCGAGCAGATCGGCGAGTGCAAGGCCGCCTATGGTACCTCCACCGAGATTTCCAGTGATGTCCATCTCACCGGCCGCCAGAAGGGTGTGTTGATCGTGTTCGCCCTGTCTTTTGTGGTCATGATCCTGGGCTTCATCCCCTGGGGCAGCCTAAACGAGGGCATCTATAACGCCCTGGGCTTCACCAGTGTGATCACCGGCAGCCAGCTGGGCGACTGGTACTTCAATGAGGCCGCCACTTGGTTCCTGCTGATGGGCTTTGTCATGGGCTTCATCGGCCTGGACGACAAGAAGAAGTTCATGCCCTGCGTGATCAACGGCTTTACCGACATGATCTCCGTCAACCTGGTCATCGCCCTGGCCCGTGCCACCACTGTCATTATGACCGTGACCGGTCTTGGCTCCTGGCTGGTGGAGGCATCTATCACCGCGCTCACCGCCTCCGGCCTGCCCGCCCCGGTGTTCGGCTTCCTGGATTACCTGCTCCATGTGGGGCTGAGCTTCCTGGTGCCGTCCTCCTCCGGTCTGGCTGGCCTGTCCTCCCCCATCGTCTCTCCCATCGTGGCGGGCATGGGCTGGTCCGTGGAGACCTCCATCATGATCAACGTGGCCGCCAACGGCTTCGTGAACCTGTTCACCCCTACCTGCGGCTTCATCATGGGCGGCCTGGCCCTGGCCCGGGTTCCCTGGGATGTCTGGGTCAAGTGGTCCGCCAAGCTTCTGGCCGTCATCGCGGCGTTCTCCGCTGTGGTGCTCACCGTGGCCATGCTGGTTCTGAGCTAATTTGTCCGATTCGCAAGTTTTATCCTCCCAATCATAGGAAAAGCCGGCCGTATGTGCCTGTCACATACGGCCGGGCTTTCCTGTTCCTGCGGGAACAAACAGAGAAAGGCTGAAGGTGATCCATTTGAACCGACCTGCGGCGATGCAGGACAATCTGTCCGCCTCCAACGATCCGGCCGCGATCTGCTCCTTTGACTATGAGGCCATCCAGGCACCCACCAAACCGTTGATTCACCAATCCGCCCGTTTTATCTATATCAAACGGGGCAGGGGAACCATTGAGGTGGGCGGGGTGAGCTACGATATTGTGCCCAATATGCTGGTGGCTGTCACTCCATGGACGATTACGGAGATTACGAAGGTGGAGCAGACCCTGCAGCTGATCCTCATTGTCTACGACTACCAGTACATCAACTCCATGCTCAAGGGAGTGCCGGGGATGGAGGAGGACAGCTCAGAGCTTCTGCGGTTTCTCTCCATGGAGCCAGTGGCTTATCTGGACTCGGTGCAGGCGGAATATGTGGACAATCTGGCGGAACAGCTCAAGGCGGAGCTGGGGGTGGAATCCACCCGGGTGAGTCCGCCCCCGGACAGGCCCATGGCCCAGCTCTATGTCACCAATAAGCTGGTGGAGCTGATGATTATGTATCGGCGGTACGTTATGGCCGTCCGGGGAGAGAAGGACTATGAAAAGGGGATTGCCGCAGAGAATTCCATCCTCAGCTATATCTATGCCCACTCTGCCGAGCGGCTGACGCTGGCCAGTGTGGCGGGCGCATTCTTCATTTCGGAATCCACCCTGTCAAAACGCATCGCCGATACCACCGGCACCACGTTTTCTAAGCTGGTGTCCGGCATCCGCATTGAAAAGGCCTCGGATTATTTGATTTATACCGACCTGACCCTGGATGCGATCGCAACGCTTACCGGGTTTGTAGATGCCTCTCATCTATCCAAGCATTTTGTAGCCCAGGTGGGGGTGCCCCCCGTCAAGTTCAGAAAAATTTATGGGAAATCCAAAACCAAGTTCAATCGCACGAACAAAAACGTGGCCTATGAGGTTACGGACTATATTTATAAAAATTATACCACTGAAAAGCTGACGGCCAGCCAGGTGGCGTCTAAGTTTGGAGTGTCTGTGGCCGAGATGAACCGGCTGATGCTGTACCACTCCGACATGAATTTTGAGACACTGCTCAACTTTGTGCGGGTCAACCGGGCCTGCGAGCTGCTGGCATCCACGGAATACTATGTCATCGACGTGGCCTTTGAGGTGGGTTACAATAATATTAAGACCTTTAACACCAACTTTTTGAAGTTCAAAGGTATGACGCCTACGGAATTTCGCAGCCGCATCACCTTTCAAAAGGCGGATAGGAGCGAGGCGGAGCGGACTGGAAGGCGGGGGCCGGACGGCGGAAAGTGACGTAAAAATATGCGGAAAATATGCAAAACGTATTGCATGAAAGGCCGAGAGGGTGTATACTGGCAACGCTTTTTCGGTGCAGGACCTGCTCTGGAGCGATGGAGAACACAGTTACGGTAGGGCGGGATGATATGCCGAAAGTCCATGCAAAAATTTGCAAGAATATACAAGAAAAACCGTGAGAAAGGGATAGCGGGCAGTGTCTTCGCTGCATATAATAGTTGTTATTTGCAGGGCCTTCGCTCCTTTCATACGGCAACTGAGAAGGATTGGAAGGACGCTCATGAAGAAGAATCGGCAGAAGCTGATTCTGGAACTGATTTCCAGACAGCCGGTGGAAACACAACAGCAGCTCCAGGAGCTTTTAGAGGAGAATGGGGTTCACTGTACCCAGGCCACGCTCTCCCGGGATTTGCACGCGCTTGGACTGGTGAAACAGATGGAGCCCAATGGGCGCATCCACTATGGCGTAAATCCGTTGTCCGTGGAGGACAATGATTTGAAGCGCCTGATGAATATCACAAGAATGGCGGCCATTTCGGCGGAGGCGGCGCAGAATATCATTGTGATCAAGACTCTGCCCGGCTTGGCCAATGCGGTGGGGTCTTATGTGGATAAGCTGGAGCAGCGCGGCTTTGTGGGGAGCTTGGCTGGCAATGACACAATTTTGCTGGTCATGAAAGATAATGAGACAGCGGACGAATTGCTTCGCACCATCCAGGAGTTACTGGATGGGAAGCACGCGCTGCCATAACGGAGGACATAATGCCATGAATGATTTTGAACAGAAAATTTTCCAGGCTGTGAAGCAGGCCGTCCAGGAGGTTTACGGGCTGGAGGCGGAGGACAATGTGCTGACGGTGGAGGTGCCCCGGGACACCAAGCTGGGAGACTACGCCACTGGGGCGGCCATGAAGCTGGCCAAGGCCCTGCACAAGAGTCCCATGGACATTGCTGCGCCTTTGGCGGAAAAGCTCCAGGAGCTTTTGCCGGAGGCGGAGTCCGTCACCGTAGCCCGGCCCGGCTTCATCAACTTCAAGCTGAAAAGCGGTGCGCTGTCCGCCCTGATCAACCAGGTGCTGGACGCTGGGGACAGCTTCGGCCAGAATAACTCCGGCGAGGGCGTGCACATCCTCGTGGAGTGGGTGTCCGCCAACCCCACCGGAGATCTGCACTGTGGCCACGCCCGGGGCGCGGCTTGGGGCGATGCCATCTGCCGCCTGCTGGAAAAGAGCGGCTATGATGTGCTGCGGGAATTTTACGTGAACGACGCCGGAAACCAAATCGTCATGCTGGGCGAGTCCCTGATCTCCCGGTACTTTGAGTGCTTCGGCAAGGAGTACCCCCTCCCCGACAACGGCTACCACGCCGACGATGTGAAGCAGATCGCCGGAGATATCGCCAGGCAGGACGGCGACAAGTGGCTGACCGCCGATCCTAAGGAGCGGCTGGAGTACTTCATGCTGGAGGGCAAGACCCGGGAGCTGAAAAAGATTGAGAAGGATCTGGAGCTTTACCGGGTGCATATGCAGTCCTGGATCCACGAGACGTTCTTCTATGAGAACGATAAGGAGCGGATTAACGCCTGCCTCAAGAAGATGGACGAGATGGGCCTGCTCTACGAGCAGGATGGTGCGCTCTGGCTCAAGACCACCAACTACGGTGACGAGAAGGACCGCGTACTGCGCAAGAGCGATGGCACCCTGTCCTACCTCACCCCGGACATTGCCAACCACGTCTACAAGATGGAGCGGGGTTACCCCACGATGGTGAACCTGTGGGGGGCCGACCACCATTCTTATGTCACCCGGATGCAGGCCGCCCTCACCGCCTTGGGCTATCCCAAGGGAACGCTGTCGGTGGATTTGATCCAGATGGTGCGCATGGTGGAGGACGGCGTGGAGGTTAAGATGTCCAAGCGGACCGGCAACGCCATCACTCTGCGGGAGCTGTGCGAGGATGTGGGCGTGGACGCCGCCCGGTGGTTCTTTGTGTCCAAGGACATCTCCTCCCAGATGGACTTCGACATGAAGCAGGCCGCCGCCAAGGATAACGACAATCCGGTGTATTATGCCCAGTACGCCTATTCCCGGATGTGCTCCATTTTGAAGAAGGAGGACATTCCCGACTTCCACCGGGAGGACAGCTATGACCGCCTCACCGATGAGAAGGAGCTGCTGCTGCTGAAGATGATGGGTGAGTTCCCCGGCTTGGTGGCCAAGGCCGCCCGGATGCGCAAGCCCAATATTGTGGCGGACTATATCCTGTCGCTGGTGAAGCTGTACCACAGCTATTACAACAGCACCCGGGTGAACAACCCGGAGGACCCCGAGCTGACCAACCAGCGGCTTGGGCTGGTGAAGGCACTCCAGGTTACCCTGCGCAACGCGCTGGATCTGTTGGGAGTCTCTGCGCCGGAGTCCATGTAAGCTGAGATGGAATATTCAAGGGGGCCCGATAGCGGTCGGGTCCCCTGATACGCGCCCGTAGTTCAATTGGATAGAGCGTCAGATTCCGGTTCTGAATGTTGGGGGTTCGAGTCCCTTCGGGCGTACCAAAGTAAAAATACCCGCAAATCGTTGCAAAATGACGGTTTGCGGGTATTTTTTGCGCGTCTCTCGTGTTTGAATCAAGACCGGCAAATGCAAGGTTTTGACTGATTTGGCGGTGGAAAAGGCGGTGGAGAAATTAAGCAAGAAATATGGCAAAGCCGCCCCATCTTTAAAAATAAAAGATAGGGCGGCTTTGCGGGGCCCTGGTTTAGCGGGCCAGGAAAAGCGATTTTATCACATCAAGCTAAAAATTTCCTCAAAAGCTCATTTTCATGAACTCTTTGAGGAAATTTTTATGTCCCGTAAATGTCCCGTACTCTCTCGTAGGACCCGTTTCATGGACTTTCCGCCTTGAATCATCATAACTTCATTAGCCGTTGAGAAATGAATCTGGCGAGGAGCATAAATGTCCCAGGAACGGCCAATAGGTCGTGGACAGCGTATATGTGCGCGGTGAAAGGATGAAACCAGCCCTGATCTTTTCCAATAATTCGGCTAATAGCGGAATCAAGACTGGTTTTTATTGTGAATTCATGCTATACTGATACAAAAAACAAGGACAAAAGGAAACACTATGGCGATCAATAAAGCGATGCGGGCAGCGCTGAGTATTCTGTCCTACCCGGAAATTGACGTGAAAAAAACTTATCTCGTGGAGCGGGAGCTTCACAAGCTGCTGGCCCACCGGCGGAAAAACCCGGCGCTCTACCGCGTATGGGAGTACCCGGTGTCAAACGGCGGCCACCAGGTCCCCGTGCGGGTGTTCAAGCCCGCCGAGGCAGCTGGGCCCGCTGTGCTGGTTTTCTTCCACGGCGGCGGCTGGGTGACGGGCACAGTGGACAGCTACGACGGGGTGTGCGCGGATATGGCGGCCATGACCGGCTGCACCGTGGCCAGCGTGGATTACCGCCTGGCGCCGGAGCACCGCTTTCCCGCCGCGCCGGAGGACTGCTACGCCGCCGCCCGGGAGGTGTTCCACAACGCCGGGCTGCTGGGCGTGCGGCGGGAGGATATCGTCCTGATCGGGGACAGCGCGGGTGGGAATTTGGCCGCCGCCGTCTCGCTGATGGCGCGGGACCGGGGGGAATTTCTGCCCCGCCGCCAGATATTGATCTATCCGGCCCTGGCCGGCGACCACTCGGAGGACTCCCCCTATCCCTCCGTGCGGGAGAACGGGACGGGGTATCTGCTGACCGCCAAACGGGTGCGGGACTTTCTGGACCTCTACCGTTTCTCCGACGACGACCTGACAAACCCCTACTTCGCCCCGCTGAGCGCGGACAGTCTGGCGGCCCAGCCGGATACGCTGATCATCACGACCCAGTACTGCCCGCTGCGGGATGAGGGCGAGGTCTATGGGCAGCGGCTGCGGGAGGCCGGGGGCTATGCGGAGACACATCGAATTCCCGACGCCCTTCACGGCTACTTCTCCCTCCCCGCCCGGTTTGCGCTGGTAAAACAGACCTATGAGATCATCAACCGTTTTTTGGAGAGAAGCGTATGAATAGCAGAAGCTCGCCGCCCTGGCGGACACTGGACAACGCCGCGAAAATCTTTCCCTCCACCGGCTCCTCCCACGACTCCAAGGTGTTTCGCTTCGTCTGCGAGCTGTGGGAGCCGGTGGAGCCCCAGCTTTTGCAGGCCGCGTTGGACAAGGCCTTGGACCGCTTCCCCCTGTACCGCTCCGTGATGAAACGGGGGTGGTTTTGGTACTACCTGGAGGAGAGCCCCCTGCCCGCCCGGGTCTCCTCCGAGGAGCTGCCGCCCTGCTACACCATCTACCCCTCCGTCCGCCGCAGCCTGCTTTTCCGCGTGCTCTACTACCGAAGGCGGATCAGCCTGGAGGTCCACCACGCCCTGACGGACGGCACCGGGGCGCTCCACTTCCTGTGCGCGCTGGTGTATGAGTACCTGCTCCTGCGCTATGAGGGCGTGTTTTCCGACGCCTTCCCCGCTCCGCCCTATGACACCGCCCAATTCCAGCGCCAGGTGGACAGCTTTCAAAAGTATTACGAGAAGCCGTCCCGCCGCTTTGCCCGGCTTTCTCCCCCCGCCTACCAGTTTCGGGGAGAACGCCTGCCCCGGCGGCAGATGGCCGTATTGGAGGGGCGGATGCCCTTGGACCAGGTCCTGGCCTGTGCGCGGGAACGGGGCGCCACGCTGACCGAGCTGATGACGGCGGTTTTCCTGTGCGCGATCCATGACGGGATGCGGGTGCGGGACCGCAGGAAGCCGGTGGTTATCGCCGTGCCCGTGAATTTGCGGAACTTCTTTCCATCGGAATCCGCCCGGAACTTCTTTGCCACCATCAACGTGGGCTATGATTTCAGCAAGGGAGAGGACAGCCTGGAGCCGGTGCTGGCGGAGGTCAAGCGCAGCTTTCAGGCAAATCTGACCCAGGAGCGGATGCGGGAGCACATGAACCGGCTGTGCGCGCTGGAACACAGTGTTCCCCTCCGGCTGGTGCCCTTGCCCCTCAAGGACGTGATCCTGCTCGCCGCCAACCGCCTGACCGCCCGAGGGGTGACGGCCTCCTTTTCCAACATCGGAAAGGTGTCCATGCCCCGGGAGATGGAGGACCTGATCCACTTTTTCGGCGCCTACACAAGCGCCGGGAAGACCCAGGCCTGCGCCTGTTCCTTTGGCGGGCAGTATGTAGTCAGCTTTGCCGGCCCCTTCCGAAGCCACGAGACGGAGCGCGTATTTTTCAAAAAGCTGGTACAGATGGGGATTGACGTGGTGTTGACCACCAATCTGCCGCCTGAAAGTGAAAGGGGATCGTGATGCTGTACTGTAAAAAATGCGGTGTGCACCTGTCCGGCTCCATGCGCCGCTGCCCGCTGTGCCAGGGGGAGGTGTCCGGCACGCCGGAGGAGGACCCATACCCGGTCCTGCTGAAGATGGAGCGGCCATATTGGCTGACCGTCCGGCTGGCCGGATGGATCACAATGGTGGTTTTGGCGGTGTGCGCCGCGGTCAATTACTGCTTCCCCTCCGGGGGCTGGTGGTTTTTGTTTGTGGCGGCGGGTCTGGCCAGCGCGTGGCTGCTGCTGGGCATCGCGTTTCGAAAACGGCGCAACCCTATGAAGGCCATTGTCTGGCTGCTGGTTGCTGTGTCGGCGCTGGTGCTGATATGGGACTGGCGCACGGGTTTTAAGGGCTGGTCCATCAATTTCGTGCTGCCCTGTCTGATCCCCTGTATGCAGTTGGCGGTGGCCGCGGCCGCGTGGGTTCTACGGCTGCGGCCATCCGACTATCTGCTCTATCTGGGCCTGTGCGTGCTTGCCGGCTTTCTCCCCCTGATCCCCCTGCTGTGCGGCGCACTGTGGATGATCTACCCCTCGGTGATATGTATTGGCTTCAGCGCAGTTCTTCTGTCTACCCTGGTCCTGTTCCGGGGCTCGGCGCTGAGGGCGGAGATCATCCGGCGCGGGCACCTGTAGAGTACGGCGGCAGATTCCTGAATCAAGGGAAAATGCAAATTTCTCCGATTACAATAGTTGTTAATTAAAATTCAAATTTATTTTTCAAATTTCCACAATTTCCAGTCTATTTGGCCCAAATAATATCTTTTTTGAGTGCAGAGAAATTGGTTGAACTCATGGAGAAAAGCCATTGACAGCACAACTTTTTAGGTCCTATAATGAAGATACGCTCCCATGAGGAGAAATACGGCTTCGGCACGATTATTATTGAGGTGGAAAGAGATGAACAGCATTCGTAAAAAAATTACAGTCTGCTTGATGGCGACCGTTCTGATCGCATTGGTCGCAGTAGGGGCAGCCAGTAGCGCCTTGAGCTATCGGAGCACTGTCGCCACTGTAGACCAGATGATGAGCGAAACCGCAGTGCTCGCGGCTCAGCGCATTGAGCAGGAGCTGACGGCCTACAAGAACGTGGCCATGGATACCGGCTGCATCCCGCAGCTGTCTGATGATAGCGCATCGCAGGAGGAAAAGCGCGCCATCATCGACGAGCGCGTGGCCATGCACGGCTTCCAGCGCGGCAATGTCATCGGCGCCGACGGCATCAGCATTTTCGACGGCAAGGACTACTCGGATCGAGAATACGTAAGGCAGGCCATGCAGGGCAATGTTTATGTTTCCGAGCCGCTGGTCAGTAAGATCACGGGGGAGTTGTCCATCATGGTGGCCGCGCCTCTCTATGCGGGCGGGAGCCATGGGGCCGATATCGTAGGCGTGGTCTATTTTGTGCCTCCCGAGACCTTCCTGAATGACATTGTCTCGTCCATCCAGATCGGGGACAACAGCCGGGCCTACATGATCAACAAGTCCGGCGACACCATCGCCGATATCACGCTGGACACCATCACCACCCAGAATATTGAGCGGGAGGCCCAGAGCGACTCCTCCCTGAAAAGCCGGGCCGCTCTCCATGAGTCCATGCGTCAGGGCAAAAATGGCTTCGGCTCCATCCGAGCCGATGACGGTCCCCGTTTCCTGGCCTACGCCCCCGTGGGGGGCACCGACGGCTGGAGCCTGGCTGTGGCCGCGCCTAAATCCAACTATCTGGCGGATACATACTTCGGCATCCTCATCAGCGTTTTGGTGATTTTGGTTTCTATTGTAGCATCCATTGTGGTGGCCTTGAAGCTGTCCAGCAACATCAGCGTGCCCATGCGGGCCTGCGCCGAGCGAATGAAGCTGCTGGTGGAGGGCGACCTGAAGTCCTCCGTTCCCCAGGCCACCGGCCGGGATGAGACGGCGGAGTTGACCCGCTCCACCGCAGCCATGGTGGCGGGTTTGAACACGATCATTGCCGACATCAGCTATCTGCTTAACGAGATGGCCAACAAGAATTTTGACATTCAGTCTCCCCACCAGGATGCCTATGTGGGAGAATTTCAGAGCATTCTGATGTCTATGCGCACGCTTAAGATGGAGCTGAGCGGTACCATGCGGCAGATCAACTCCGCCGCCGGGCAGGTATCCGCCGCCAGCGGCCAGGTATCCACCGGAGCCCAGACGCTGAGCCAGGGGTCAATGGAGCAGGCGAGCTCCATTGAGGAGCTGGCGGCTACCATAAACGATATCTCCGCCAGTGCGAAAAAGACATCGGCCGCCGCGAAGGAGGCCGGCCGCTATGTCGGTCTGGCCGGCGCCCAGTTGGGCACCAGCGTGGAGCACGTCAAAGTTTTGAACTCTGCGATGGAGCGCATATCCAACTCCTCGGAGGAGATCTCCAAGATCATCGCAGCCATTGAGAATATCGCTTTCCAGACCAATATCCTGGCGCTGAACGCAGCTGTGGAGGCCGCCCGCGCGGGATCCGCCGGAAAGGGCTTTGCAGTGGTGGCCGACGAGGTTCGCAACCTGGCCTCCAAGTCCGACGAGGCCGCCAAAGCCACCAAGGAGCTGATTGAGAGCTCCATCGTATCCGTCTCGGAGGGCAGCCAAGTAGTGAACCGGGTGACTGAATCCCTGGAGAGGACCAATGAGTTGGCGGGTAACGTGTCTGCTCAGATGAATGTGGTGGTAGAGGCGGTGGAAAACCAAACCGTTGCCTTGGCTCAGGTCACGGAGGGGATTGACCAGATCTCCTCTGTGGTGCAGACCAACAGCGCCACAGCCCAGGAGAGCGCCGCCGCCAGTGAGGAGCTGTCGGCTGAGGCCAACGGCTTGAAACAGTTGGTGGATGAATTTACTTTGGCGTCTAATTGACCAGCCGCATCTTTTAATCCACACATGACAAAGAGAAACACCCGCAAACCGTTGCAATATGACGGTTTGCGGGTGCTTTTTGTACGTCTTTCATGGCTGGCTCAGCGCAAAGAGCTGCAAAATTTTTGGATGCCTTTTGATGGCGTCGGGATAAATAGCGCGCCTGATCTGAAACAGGCATCATGCCAGCGCCACATCCAACGCCAGCATGACGGTAAATCCCGCCGCGAAAAACAGAGTTCCCAGATTGGAGTGTTCCCCAGTGGATGCCTCCGGGATCAACTCCTCTACTACCACATAAATCATAGCTCCCGCCGCGAAGCTGAGCAGGTAAGGCAATACGGGCAGGACCAGTCCCGCCGCCCAGATGGTGAGCACGGCGGCGATGGGTTCCACCACGCCGGACAGCACGCCATAGAGAAACGCCTGCCGGCGCTGAGTCCCCGCGCTTCGCAGGGGCATGGAGATAATGGCCCCCTCCGGGAAGTTTTGGATGGCGATGCCGATGGACAGAGCCAGCGCTCCAGTGGCGGTGATCGTTTCATTTCCGGCCATCCAGCCCGCCAGCACCACCCCCACCGCCATCCCCTCCGGGATGTTGTGGAGGGTGACCGCCAGCACCAGCATGGTGGTCTTTTTCAGCTGGGCACGCAGGCCCTCCGGCGCATCGCTGTTTTGGTGCAGGTGGGGGATTATCCTGTCTAAAGCCAGCAGGAACAGGATGCCCAGCCAAAAGCCAATGACCGCCGGGAGAAATGCCCATCGGGCCAAATCCTCCGCCTGTTCCATGGCGGGGACCAGCAGGCTCCAGATGGACGCCGCCACCATGACGCCGGCCGCAAAGCCGGTGAGGGCCCGCTGGACCATGGGGCGCAGACTGCCCATAAAAAACACACATCCCGCCCCGAAAAACGTCCCTAAAAAGGGGAGCACGATCCCCTGCATCACTTCAATCGGCATATTCATCCGCCTTTCCCGCGTCGTCCATAGCAGTTTTCCCGTATGGAGGCGACCTCATTCCGCCAATGGCCGCCGAACCGCCCCATCCCCGGTTATGGGAGGCAGTGGGGTTTTCACGCGCCATATTCTACAATTTGCTTCGGAAGCAGATGATTCCCTCTCGAAAGTTAAGGAAATACGCCGCGTTCCAGAAATCAAGAGAGCTGTGTAAATGTGGCGTTCTGCTTCCGGTATGTATCGTTGTCCTTCTGCTTTAACGCCCGCTCCACCTGGGCCAACTGGCGCTCCAGGTCCCTGATCTTGGCCTCGTTGGTCTCCGTATTAAGCCGCTGCGACAGTTCCTGCCGCTTTTTCTTCAGTGTTTCGATTTCGCGGTCTACCTTGTCGGTATTGCACGCCCAGACCTCTTTCTCGTCCTTCTTCCCCAACGGGCTGTTCGCGTCCTTATCCGCCGGACCGGGCTCCTCAGCCTTGGGAGCGTCCGCATCCGATTTCTTGGCGGTGGGAGCGCCCTTAGGCTGTTCAGGGGCTCCCGCCGCCCGTTCTGAATCGTCGAAATAAATTTTGGGCTGACCGTCTTCGCCCTTGCCCATCCAGTAGCGGTCGGACGGCTCCTGGGGCACCTCCGGGACGTATTGATCCATCACGGGCTTCAACTGGCGGTCCTGGTTATCCTCTGCGGGCTTCTGGACCTTGGGTGCCCCCAGTACCTTCTCAGCTGTTGCCAAAGGCTGGACCGCACCGGTGCTCACAACAGAAACAGGTATCATAAGTCATTCCTCCTTAAAGTTCTACGCAGAATAAAACCTTTGCCTTCTCAGTTTATCGGGCAGAGGGTACCGCTTCAAGGTTTTCGTCATGAAATGCTCTCTGGATGTCACGAAATGTTAGGCTAACACGCTCAGGTCCAGGTTCACTGCTCACGACGATTCAGCGCTTAATAGTATAGCGGAGAAATGTCCGCGAAATGTTACAGCGGCCTGCCTATTTCAAAAAACCTGCGCTTATAAAGCGAACGGACAAGGCTCAAGCAAGCCCCGTCCGTTCGCTTTTATTCGCAATTTTTCGGACCCGCTGTATAGAGTCATCTCTCCGGCATTTTGAAACCTGTAAGGGCTTTGTTCAGGTAATCATTGAACGGCTTCATCCGGCGGAAGATGTCCGCCGCTTTGGACAGGAACAGCTCGCCATCCGCAAGCTCTTGGTCCTGAATGGGATGTTCCAGATACCAGCTCTTATGCTTTAGATATGCAGCCTGGGGATGTTCCTTTTCGTATCCAGCTGGGACGTTTTTCAGGGCTGACCCGCCCACAGTGAAATACGCCCGAAAAGACGGGGCGGTGATAATCGTCTCCCACTCGCTGCCGTGCTCCGAGATATAATCCCGTACCATCCTGGTGGCGTCCTTGAACATATCCACGAACAGGCCGCCTCCCAGGAAGGACTGGTCGCCTGGTTTTATCATCAGATAATAGCCTACCGGGATGGGCAGCTTCCCCATGGACGAGATGTGCGCCCGGAACGCAGGGTTGTAGGGGGACTTGTCGTGGCTGAATCTGGTGTCCCGAATCAGCTTGAAAGTCAGCTCTCTGGGTGCGTGGCCCAAGACGCTGCCGTCAAATTCTCCGATTTGGAGCATCAGAGCCTGAAGCAGCTCCTCAAACTGCCCGTTGGCCGCCTGATACTCGGCCTTGTGGGCATGGTACCATTCCCGGTTATTGTTGGCGCTTAATTCAATCAGATAGTCCATGATTGTCTGTGTATTCATCTCGTTACCTCCTAAGCTTTCACAATCGTGGAAAAGGCCGGGCCGTTCAAAAAGTCCTGGAGCATCCGCTTCAGCCGGTCTGTGGACTGATACGCCCGGCAGAACGAGAACTGCTGGGAATACCCGTCGATCTCCTCCATAGCTGCCGTCACCGCGGCGGCATCGCTGGGCTTGGCGGCGGTAAAGTCCAGACGGTCAGGGGTGATACGGTGGTTCTGTATCGCGTAATTCACCCGGTGCACGCAATGGCAGGCGCCTTGCCCGTACTCACCGCAGTATTCCGAGAGGAACGCAGCCATCTTTTTCCGCACCCGGGAAAGGCGCTGGCGATAGGCTTCCGGGGTGATGCCCAGGATGTCCCCGGCGATTCGGCTGTCCACCCGGAACATGGTGCCCAGGATGAAGATGCACCGGCTCTCCGGCTCCAGGCACTGGAGCATGACATTCGTGCAGGATAGCTTCAGCTCCTCGGCCAGAATCGACTGATCTATATTCTGGGTCAGGTCGGGCACATCCTGAATTTTTCCATTGCGGATGTCGTCTCCGTAGAACTCAAAGCTTAAAGGGAATTGGGCGAACATATGCTTCTTGTAGTCCTTGAGATGGTTCACCGCGATGCGGAATACCCAGGTGGTGAAGGCGCTCTCTCCCTTGAAGGAGGAGAGATGGGTCATGACCTTCAGCAAAATGTCCTGGGACGCATCCTCCGCGTCATGGAATGTACCCAGCATCCGCAGGGACAGGTTGAATACCAGATCCTGGACGCCGGCCAGTACCGTTTCCAGCGCACTCCTATCCCCAGCGGTGGCTTGCTCAATCAGTATTGAGAGTTCTTGATGTTCCTTTGTGTTCATTAAAACACCTCCTATGGAATTAGACTTGCAAGAAACAAATCTGTGACAAAGAATTTCAAGGGAGTATGTCCGCGGTTGATAGTGTAAGAGAAGGGGGGAATTTTTACAATCATACTGGGAGAAATTCAGAAAACCGCTGAGGCGCTGGATGGCCGCCATGCGTTTCAGTGGTTGGGCGAAATATTCAGCAGCACACTCAAATTGAACTGCCGTCCGTCTTTTTCCGTCAGCACCGCCCCGTGATATTTTTCCGCCACCGCTTTAATATTGGAAAGTCCGGTTCCCGCCGGGGGCAGAGGTTTGTCCGAGCAGGTATTCTCAAAGGTCAGCAGATAGAAATCTCCCTGCTGTTTCCCGCTGATGCGGATAGCCTTAGCCTCATCGTCTGCGCGGCAGGCGGTAATGGCGTTGTCCAGGGCGTTGGCAAAGAGTATGCACAGGTCAAAATCATCAATTACGCAGGGCTTGGGCAGAACCAGTGACACCTCCAAGTCGATCCCCTTCGTCGGTTCCAGCTTCTCGCCCAGCAGAATATCCACGATGGGATTTCCGGTCTGATAGGGAAAGGACAGGGCTTCCGAAACAGTTTCCAGCTTTTCCAGGTATTGCCTGCTTTCCTCCAGCTTTCCGCCTTTGAGTAGGCCGTCCAATAGGGACAGATGGCTTTTGATGTCGTGCCGGAAGGCCTTCGTCCGTTCGTAGCGCGCCTGGGCTTCGGTGATGTAGATTTTCTGCGCCTGAGCCGCCTGTGTCAGAGATATCAGTTCCGCCTGAGCCTGAAAGCCCTTACGGAGCTGACGGTAAGCATACAGGGTGCACAGCAGCGCCGCCAGCCCCATAACTTGCAGGAGCAGCAGCGTACTGTGCTTTCCGATTTCCTCCAGAGAGACGATGGGGGCAAAAAAACTGTAGGCGGTCTCGAGAATATATAATTCCGAAGCAAAGAAAAACAGTCCGGGAAACAGAAGAAGTCCGATATAGGGCGTGTGGTTGTCCTCCGTCCAAGCCAGAAACTTCAGTACAGCATAATAGCAGCTGATGCACAGCGCAAAGAAAAGAACCTGTGCCGCCAAAAGCAGCAGATACAACAGAGGACTTCCGATAAAGCGGGGAAAGAGCGCCGCCTCCACAGAGTTGATAATGCCAAGGGAGAGCTGGGAGATGTAGAAGGCCAGTACGGCAGCCAGCCAGGATACGGACGGTTGATTCCTCATCCAAAAACGGCTGACAGCATACAGTTCCAACACACACGCGGCAATGGAGAGTGTCCCGCTGAGGGAAAGCCTGACCGAGACAAACTGGAGCGCAGTCAAAAGGAGGATGTAAACGGCAAAGTGCAGCGGCTTCAGCTTTTTCCCAGTAAGGCGGCTGACGAAAAAAATGTGCATCACACCTTGCCCCAGGAGGCATATCCCGTTCAGAAACAGCGCGAAATAGTCCATGTCAGATTCCCCTCTCTTTCATGTGCCGCAAAAGAGCCTGGATCAGTTCCCGCTCCCGCAGCCGGGAGGCGGGAATGTGTTCCCCCTGGGACAGCGCCACCCGCCCGTTCTGACACCCGCGCACGTAGTCCAGATTGACCAGATAGCTCCGGTGGCACTTGAAAAAGCGTCCATCTACACGCTGCTCCAGATTCTCCAGCTTGTCATAGTAGTCAATCACGGCCCCGCCGTTTTTGTGGAGATAGACCTTCCGGCCCAATACCTCGCAGTACACAATGTCCGAGAGCCGGATGACCTCACAGCCGGTCCCACGCTGGATCACAATGTCCTTAACCGTCCTCTGTTCCAGTGAGCGGAGCAGTCGGTCCATTGTCTGACGGAAGCGGACGCGGTCTAAGGGCTTGAGCAGATAGTCAAACGCCTCCACCTGGAAGGAGTCAAAGACGTACTCCTTCAGAACTGTCACAAAGATCAGCAGGCCGCGGTCTCCCCGCTGGCGCAGCAGCCTGGCAGTCTCCATACCGTCCGGCTGCTCCATCTGGATGTCCAGGAAAATCACGTCAAAGCCGCCAGCCCTCTCCAGCAGGGTACGGCCGTTGAAAAAGCTGGTGACGGAGTAGTCAGTGATGGAGTTTTCTTTCATATAGTCCGCGAGGTGGCCGGCAAGCTCCCGGGCCATCAGCGGTTCGTCATCGCAGATTGCAAAGGTTATCATGTTCACCACCACGCTTTTCTGTCAGTTTACCAGAGTAACAAAAGAGGGGCGGGAAAGCAACCCCAATGTAGTGAAATGCCGCAGATATGTCATGAAATGGTATTCCATCTCAAGCTGTCCCAGCTTGAAATAGCTTGAGAACAGCTTTCTTTGGTAGAAAAGGAAAAGTCCATTTAAATATGATTGACACGCTGAAAAACTTACCATATAATTTAAGCATCCCACGAGATTATGGAGGAGGATTACACTATGAAACAATTTTATGGCATGAGCCAGCGGGGTAATCTGGACGAGGCGCTCCAGGGCCTTTACTCGCCGCAGTTCATTATGCTTTTATCCAATAAGGATCAGTTTGACAGCCATGTGGCGGCGCTGGAAAAACGCTTCCCCGGCGTGCCCAGCATCGGCTGCATCGGGATGAGTTATCAGTTGGGTGTCGTGGAAAACGGTGTGGGAGTTATCGCATTTTCCGACGGGGTCAAGGCTGCCGCCAATGTGCTGGAGCAGGTATCCTCCATGCCGGTGAAATACATACAGCGGCTGGAAACGGATATGCAGGCTGTGGGAGGTTCCGAACGGGACACCGTGTGTATTGATTTCTGCGCCGGCAACGATGCCTGCGTCCTTACCACCCTCTATACCGCCCTTCACAAGCGGGGGATTTCCCTCATGGGCGGCACCGGAGACCAGGGGCGGGTTTCAGCCAATGGGCGCATCTATGAAGATGCAGTGGCCTACGGCTTGGTGCGCAATCAGAACGGACGGGTCAAGACCTACAAAGAGAATATTTACCACCAGCTGGGGAACTACCGTTTTGTGGCCTCCAACACCGACCGGTCCAATTATATTCTGGGGGCGCTGAACGGAAAGAGCGCCAAGCAGGTCTATAAAGATATCCTCCATGTGACAGACGAGGAAATTCTCACCCGGACGTTCCAGAATCCGTTCGGCAAAATCAACGGGGACGATACTTGCATTATCTCCATCAAAGAGGTCAGCGGCAGCGCGTTGGCCTGCTTCCGTCAGGTCAACGATTCTGATGTGCTAATTCTGCTGGAGCTGGGGGACTATCGGGTCATTGTTCAGGACACCATTCGCCAGATTACCAGGGATTTTCCCCGGCGCTCAGCTGTTTTCTCAGTGAACTGTTTGTTCCGCTATAAGCTGTTTTCCGAGCACGGATATATGCAGAACTATCTGCGGGATATGGCGGCGCTGGGCAATCACGCCGGCTTTGTAGGCTATGGAGAGCACTATAACAACCGGTTTGTCAACCAATCCATGACCTGCGTGGTCTTTGAGTGAAGGAGGGCTTATTCATGCTATTTCAGAAAAAAGACCGGCAGCCCAATCAGACCCGGGAGGAAAAGAGTTTGTATCCTGTGCTGCACGTGGCGGGCAGCCTGAAGGAATATCAGCGGGAGCTGGTAAAGAAGGAAGTGGCCTCCCTGTGGGAGCTGAGCCAGGTGGGCGCATCTTTTTCCGATGTGCTGAGGGGAGGAGACCAGTTTCAGTTAAAGCTTCAGGGTATGGGGGAGTCCTTTTCCAGCATCAATGAGACGGCGGAGCAGTTCAGCCAAGTGCAGGATGAGATCAGCCAGTCGGTAGCTGAGGCCAGAGCCCAGATGGGGGAGCTGGATCAGGTCTCTACCCAGGTGCAGGAATCCTTCGGCGCCATGTCTGTCACCTTTGAACAGCTGGAGGCCGCCATTTGCAGCATCCAAAAATCTATGGGCAAAATTGTGTCCATTGCGGAGCAAACCAATATTCTGGCCATCAACGCCTCGATTGAGGCGGCCAGAGCCGGACAGGAGGGGCGCGGCTTCGCGGTGGTGGCGTCACAGGTCAAGAAACTGGCTGAGGAAATCAAGGAGTTGGCGGGCGAGGTGGATACCGGCGTCAATGAGGTGGAAAGCCGGGCCAACGGGCTGAGCGAAAGCATCGCCGGCGCCCAGGAAACCCTGGGGCAGAGCGCGGCTATCGTTGAGCAGACTGAGGGCAGCTTTGAGAAGATTACAGCAGCTTCGGCAGGTGCAGCCGCCGTGCAGAGCGGAATCGCCGGAGTGATTCAAACCGCCCAAGGGGAATTGCAGCTGCTGTGTCAGTTCTTTGACCAAATCAAGGGACAGTACCAACAGGTGGTCACCCATATTGACTCCGCCAGCCGTCTGGGTACCACTAAGAGCGCCATGTTTGAGGATATGGACAACATGATTTCTCAGATACCGCCCCTTGTCCATGACCTTGAAGGCGGAAACTGAATCCATAAAAATTGAGTAAAAAAGTTGGGCGTACCGTAGAAAGCGGCTACGCCCAACCTTTTTGCATTGATAGGCTTGTTATGACTGTGCGCTACCCCTCGTTTGGGGCCTGGAAAAATGGAACTGCGGCATCATCTTTTCTCATAAACAGCAGACCAAAGGAGCCTGGGCCACAGTTGCAGGCAATGGCTGAGGACGCTTTTTGCAGATAAACGCGTTCGAAGGGGCAGTACTGCTTCACCAGGTTTTGAATGTATTGCAGCTTTTCCGCTTCCATTCCGGAATACGTGATAAATAGGATACGCCGGTCAATATTCCTGGTGTCCTGAAGGGTTTTGCGAATATAGCTTTTGGCCATGCGGGAAAAGTTTCCGATCTCCATGGTGGCAACCACCATTTTGCTCTTTTTCAGCATGAGAACCGGGTGCAGCAATAGTGCATCGCACAAAAATTGGATTCGTTTAGATATCCGTCCGGACTGGCACATGATGTGGGTAGTGTTGATAATAAATGCGGAGGAAATAAAGCGCTCCATTCGCTTTACCGATGCTATGATATCCTCCTTTTTGGCGTGGTGTTCCGCCAGATGGGCTGCACACAGCACCGCCAAGCCCATGCTGCTGGATAAATGCCCGGAATCAATTACCGTGACATTTTCAAAAGACTTTGCCGCCTCAAAGGCGTTTTGATATCCCTCACTCACGTGCTGGGCCATGGCGATGTGAATCACATTTTGTGCTTCGGTCAGCTTTTCGGCGAAGAACTTTTCGTAATCCTCTACCTCAGGCGGGCTGGAATAACCTTTGCGCCCTTCGGAGATGTGGAACAGCAGCTCGTCCGTATTCAGTTCCTGCCCATCCAGAAAGCGCCCCTCATCCGTGCAGACGTAGTATGGGCACGTGGAGATGCCAAATTCATTTTTGAGGCTGTCCGGCAGGTCGCACACGCTGTCTGTGGTGATTATAATAGACCGCCGTTTTACCTTCTCAAAGACCAAGATATCCTTTTCGATGTCTGCCTGCCGGGCTTCCTCGTTCAGATGCACCAGCTCTTTGGGGAGAATGCTCAGCACCGCCGCCTCCAGCAGCGCTCCGCTCACCGGCTTAGCCAGATAGCCGCTAAAGCCTTCCTTACGGTAGAGAAGCTGGTTGTCACTGCCTGCATTGGCGGTGAGCGCCACTACGGGCGCTGTCTGGCACAGCCCGCCCGGCTGTACACGCAGCGCGTGGAGGCACTCAATTCCATCCATCTCCGGCATCATATGATCCATCAGGATGCAGTCATAATGATGGTTCTGAGTCAGCTTCAGGCATTCCGCGCCGCTGTGCGCCATATCAATTTGGATTTTTGTCTGCGCAAGCAGCTTGCTGACCACCATCAGATTCATATCATTGTCATCCACCACGAGGATGTGCGCATCCGGCGCCTCAAAGCTCTGACGGTACGGTTCGCCTTCACGGTTCCTCACCCGGGAGGCCAGCGTAAACGTCCCCAGCTCCTTCTCATCAACGATATCCTGGTCCAGCGTAACGATAAACTTTGAGCCTTTGGTGTACACGCTGTTTACGCTGATCTCACCGCCCATTAGGTCTACCAGCTGCTTAACAATGCTCAGGCCCAAGCCGGTTCCCTCAATATGGCGGTTCTTTTCCTCATCTACTCGCCGAAACGCGTTAAAAATGTGGGGGATGTTTTCCTTTTTAACGCCCTGCCCGGTGTCCTCCACGGAATACCATACGCGCACCCGGTTTACGTCCTGACGCTCACAGCGCACAGACAGCGTGACCGAACCCTCGCTGGTATATTTCACCGCGTTGTTCAGCAGATTAATCAAAATCTGCTTGATGCGCACCTCATCCCCGCACAGCATACTGGGAATGGACGAATCCACCTGGAGTTTAAATTCCAGCCCCTTTTCCTTGGCCTTGATCCAGATCATGTTGACAATTTCTGAAAAAAGGGCTCCCGTCTCATAGGAGACGTTGACAATCTCCATTTTTCCAGACTTGATTTTGGAAATGTCCAAAATATCGTTAATCAACGTGAGCAGCAGTTTGCTGGCATCCTGGATATTCCTGGCGTTTTCTGCCACATCTTCGGGGTTATCTCCACGGAGGATGATCTCATTTAATCCGATGATTGTATTGATGGGAGTTCGGATTTCATGGCTCATGCTGGAAAAGAAATTGTTCTCCGCCTGATTGAGCTCCTCGATTTCCTTTTTCTGCTGCTGAGAAAGGGCATTTTCCTCCTCATACATCCGATTAAGAAACATGAGCAGCACACTGGTAAGCAGCCCCACCATGACCATGGAGAAGGCAGAATCAAAGAATGACCGCTGCGGAGTATTCAAGGACGCAAATTCCGGATAATAAAAGGCAATACCATAGCAGAGCAGTGTTTCCGCTGTGCACAGGACGAAAAACACGGCCATACGCCGACCCTGAAGGGTGATGCAGATGTAAATGAAGCAAAGCACAAACCATTCCGGCACTCCGCTGTAAAATCCGCCCGCAGAAAAAAAGGTAAAGGGGAACAGGATTAACTGCAATACCACAATGGCCGTAGCCCCCGCCTGGATGTTTTCCGTACGGATGCTGACCTTTACAATTATCGCTACAGCCACCAGGCTTATGGCCAGGAGCACATAATTCAAGACGTGCCTGCCCATGGGCAGGGTAAACACCAGCGCAATCATGAAGATCACGGTGACAATGCGGAACATACGCTCGCGCAGGCTGATTCTATGATCAGAGAGGATTTCAAACCATTTTTTAATCACGCACTCTCCACTCCCTTCAAACGGCGTCTCTCAAGCAGAGTGCCGAAACAAGCTATATATCGGCGATTTGTCCGCACAGCTCCTCATATGAGCGCAGCAGGGCGGAGTGATGCGACCGAATGAAGTCCACGTCTCCCTGCTTTCCTGCCAGTTCCAACTCTTTGGCCTGGGCGGAAAGCTTTTCTGCGCCAATGGTCAGCGACGTGCTTTTCAGCGCGTGGACCTTTACCGCATAATCCGCCCAGTTGGCACTCTCGTACAGAGAGATGATCTCCGCCTTTTTCTCCTCGCTTTGTCCATGGAAAAGCCGCAGCATTTCCCGGTAGAAGTCCTCCTCGCCGCCGCAGTAGTTCAATCCCACCTCGGTGTTGATGCCAGCCTGAACAAGCCGGTCATAGGGGATGGCGCCCCCCTCCGGCACGGGCTCCGGCGAAACCTCTGTCTCGATGGCCTGGGGGCTCTGTGCCGGAGGAAGCTTTTCGCCCGGTTCCAGAGGGTGCACCTCCGGTGCATCCACTCCAGGCAGAGCCGATTCCGTAGGTTTTGCGGTATACTGAATACAGCTCTTGGGCAGTACCTTTCGCAGTACCCGCTCCAAAACGGTGCGCTCAATGGGCTTTGGAACAAATTCTGTAAATCCTTCGCTGCGAAACATCTCCCGCGCACCGCTCACAGTATTCGCCGTCAGCGCAATAGCCGGCAGGTCCTGATACATCCCGCTGCGCAGTTCGCGAATCCTTTTCAGCGTTTCCACGCCGTCGAATCCAGGCATCATATGGTCCAGGAAAATGATGTCATAGGAGGTGCTGTCACACCGTGCGATTGCTTCCCGTCCACTTAGGCAGGTCTCCACCTGTATTCCGTAGCTTCCCAGAACACCCTTGGCCACAACGAGATTCATTTCCTCATCGTCCACCGCCAGCGCCCGGACACCCACACAGGTAAACGGCCTTCGTCCCGCTGCCTGCGCCTCCATGAAGCCGCGTTCTCCCATCTCGCCGTTGAGCAGGTTTGCCACGGAGAGGGCGGAAAACGGCTTGTGTATGATCAGCAGCCGGCTTTTGCTGTCCAAAGAAAACTCTTTTTCCGCAATGACAACAACTCGAAGCGTTTCCGTCAGTCTTTCGTAATACTCCGGGTTCTCCAGGTATTCCGACTGGGTAATAAATGCGTGGGTCAGCGTATGGTTGCGCTGCAACTTTAGAAATCCCTCGAAATTATGCGCCTGATAGCCCTGGATGCCGAGCCCTTCCACCAGATTTCGAATCAGCCCGTCATAGTATTCACGGACCTCGTCACAGCTATATTTTTCCGGCCTGAAATAGCACGCAATACACAGCTGGTCTGGGTGGTTGAGGGTAATGCACGCCCGTTCATCCGACACGCCCTGGGGGATGACGATGTGGGCGTGCAGGCCCTGCCGTCCCTTGCTGTCGAAATGGATGAAACCGCCCATAGCGTTGAGGAGGCCTCGGGCAATGGGCAGGCCTAAACCCAGCCCGCCCACCAGGCGGTTGGTTCCGGCGTCCGCTTGGTAAAACTCGTCGTACATCTGCACTAACTGAGAATCTGTCATGCCGATTCCAGTATCGCGGATATCTATGATTAAATTGATGCCGTAACTTTCCCTTCGGCCCTCGACGCGGACGTTTATGCCGCCCTCCTCGGTGAATTTAATGGCGTTCTCCACTAAAATTTTGAGCACATGGGAAATTTTCTCTGCATCGCCCACCAGGACCGCAGGTATTTTTGGATTGATGTCAAACACCATCTCCAACTGCTGCCTGTTGCTCTGCAGCGCAGTCATGGTAATCACGTCGTTCAGCACGGAGGTGATCATGTAGTCCTCTTTGGCGGGGGTCAGCGTGCCCTCCACGATTTCCGTGTAGTCGAGCATATTATTGATCTGACTGGACAGGCGTTTTCCAGCCAGTTTTATGGATGCCATGTCCGCGCGAATCTCCGGGGAGAGCTCTTTCCCCAGCGCCACCTCGCTGATTCCAATTACCATATTAATGGGGGTGCGCAGCTCATGAGATACGTTCGACAAGAAAACGGCGCTCTGTTTCCCTGCCGTTTCCAGGTCCGCGAACGCTTTTTCATACCATGCGCGTTGCAGGTTTCGCCTTTTGATCCAGTACCGCGCCAGTATCGTTCCGCCAAAAACGACAACAACACCAAGCCCCAGACGCAATATGGCCTGGAGCCCCATGTCTTTTGAAATCGTATGGAGGATGAGGGCATGATAAAGTAGCTCTACCACGTACAAGCACTCTATCGTATGTAGCATCCACTTTTTGTTCAGCATGAACAGTGCCAAAATCAGAATACAGGCCACGGCGGACGCGTCAAACAGGCTGGTCTCATGTACGCTGAAGAAAAAGAATTCGACTAACAGCAGCCCTGCGCATAGGTTTTCGTAAAAGGCGTCTGAGCCAACCCGTGCAATATGCAGAAGCCACACGCTGAAGCAGCCTGCTATGGTGAGCGGAACCACCCAACTCTCCCACGCCATGGCGATGGTGATCAAGCTCAGCGTTACGCTGAATACTGTAACGATGACAGCCAGCAGCAGGTGCCTGCTTGTCTGTTCTTCCGCTCTCATGCCTTATCAAACTCCTGAGTGACCCGCTTCATCAGCTCCTGAGGCTGGAAGGGCTTCTTCAGATAGTTTACCGCACCCAGTTTGATGGCGTTGACCACGTCATCCTCTGACCCTGATGCCGTCAGAAAAATCACGGGCACCTCCATGGAGGACTCCTTCATGCGCTCAAAGGTCTCCATGCCGTTCATACCCGGCATCTCGATATCCAGCAGCACCAAATCCACCGTTTCGTACCGCAGCTTGTTCAGCGCTTCCATTCCTGAGGTGGCGAATAGTACGTCATACTCCTTTCCCAGAATCATTTTCGTTCTTACCAGGTTCATGGAGTCGTCGTCTACCACTAAAATACGTTTCCGCATAGGATTGCCTCCCTGTTTTGTTGCTGGCTGGGCATTTTTAAACCCTGCGAAATCATTTTAAATGAAGACAGCAAGAAAATCAAGTTTATATTTGTGATGAAGATAACATAATCAGGCCGGGAGGAAAAGCAATCTGCGGAGCCAGTCAGACCGCTTGTGTCCGAAGGGTTTATATGGTAGATGACCTGCCTTGATTCGATACACGGAAGTGTTTAGGAGAATTGGTCTGCGCTTAAAAAAGGAGCCACAGTGACTCTCATCACTGTGGCTCAAATGCTTCATGAGCTTATTCAGGAAAGGGAAATCAGCTCGTACTCTCGGGTGCCGATGCCCAGCTGGGCGGCGGCTTCCACAGTGTGGACGCCGTTGCGGGACTCGATGCGCTCAATGAGATCGGCCTTGCCGGGGTCGTTGGAGGCGTATACCAGGTCCAGACACGCCTGGTCCAGAGCCACAGGGTCCAGAGAGGCGAGTATGCCGATGTCGCCGATTTTGGGGTCGGCGGCTACAGCGCAGCAGTCGCAGTCCACGGACATATTTTTCATCACGTTGAGATAGGCAACCCTACCCTGGAAGCGGTCATGGATGGACCAGGCGGCGTCCGCCATGGATTCCAGAAAAGCATCGTGGTCGGCGTCCCAGAACTTGTCCATATCCCCCGCGCCGTGAATATATTGCTTGCCGCGGGAGGAGGCAATGCCGATGGAGATATTTTTCAGCGCACCGCCGAAGCCGCCCATGGGGTGGCCTTTGAAGTGGGAGAGCACCAGCAGGGAATCATAGTTGACCAGGTGAGCGCCCACAAAATTTTTCTTAATCTGTTTGCCGTTGGGGATGGGCAGCTCCAGATCGCTTTCCTCGTCCATGATGTCCACCGGGGCGGCGGCGGTCCAGCCGTGGAGATCCATGGTGTGCTTGTGGGCGCCGGTGGTGTTGCGTCCGCCGTCGTAGGCGGTGTTACACTCCACAATGGTGCCGCCCACCTTGTCGATCATGGGCTTCATAAAGTCAGGGCGCAGGAAGTTTTGGTTGCCCGGTTCGCCGGAGTGGAGCTTGACGGCCACCTTGCCGGGAAGCTGTACGCCCAAAGCGTCGTACAGGCGGAGCATGGCGGCAGGGGAGAGGTCGGTGGTGAAGTATACTTTGGAATTCATGGCGGAGCCTCCTGTGAATGAATTTTTTCCTTCGTGTACATTTTATAAAAGGATAGGCGGTCCGTCAAGAGGATTTTGCCGTCATGGGATTTCCAGCGCAAGCGAAAATTACCAACCGAGTGCTCGCATATAAAAACGCAGGCGGCTCAAACTATGCTCGGATTCCCGATCCGACAAGCAACAAACCAAGATTCAGAAAAGGAGAACAAGGATATGTCTAATACCAATAATTCCAATCGCCTGGTGGTTCCCGGCGCCCGTGAGGCCATGGACAAGTTCAAGATGGAGGCGGCTAATGACTTCCATGTACCCATACCATCTTAAAACCGGGAAAGCGACTTTTGGCAAACTATGACGAAATATTACTTATTTAGGTGAATCGGCCCATAAAAGCCAGCCTGCCACAGAAAAATGTGACAGGCTGGCTTTATCGTTTTGGGGTTGTGGCCATCGGATATTTGCGCTATAATAGAAGAAAAATTTGACCGCTTTTGTGAGGGGCTTATGAAAAATCCACCCTTTGAACTGACAAATCAAATCGTTTCCGATGTGGCGGAGATCGCCGAACTGGTGGGGCGGCTGACATCCACCGAGCGGCTTTCCGCTGATCCAGCTCTGCGCCGAAGCAATCGAATCAAAACGGTCTACGGCTCCCTGGCCATCGAGCAGAACACGCTGACGTTAGATCAGGTCACGGCAGTCCTGAAGGGCAAGCGGGTACTGGCTCCGCCCAAGGACATCATGGAAGCGCGCAACGCCTTTGAAATCTACGAGCGGCTGGAGACACTGGACCCCTATTCCATAGATGACCTTCTGACAGCCCACGGAGTCATGATGCGGGGTTTGGGACAGGAAGCCGGGGAGTTCCGATCCAGGCCCGTGGGTGTCGTCAACCAGGTGGGCGAGATCGTCCACTTCGGGACGCTGCCCCAGTATGTGCCGGAGGCAGTCACAAATCTGTTGGAATGGGTCAAAAGCAGCGAGCTCCCCATGCTGATTCGCAGCTGCGTGTTCCACTACGAGTTTGAATTGATCCATCCCTTTGCCGACGGCAACGGCAGGACAGGCCGGCTGTGGCATACTCTGCTGCTGTCCAAATGGAACCCAATATTCGCTTGGCTCCCGGTGGAGTCCATTGTTCACGACCATCAGCAGGAGTATTATGAAGCAATCAATCATTCCAATGCCGCCGTATCCTCCACGGCTTTCATTGAATTTATGCTTTCAGCAATCAAGACATCGCTCATGGAAGCTGTCGATATGAGTGATGGAGTGAGCGATGCCCCGAAAGATAAAGCAGCAGAACGCTGGAAACAGGTCGAGCAGTTTTTGGAACGCCACGAGGTTATCCAGAACGCTGATGTACGTCAACTCTGCGGTGTCTCAGCGGCAACGGCCAATCGCATCCTTGCGAAACTTGCGGCAGAGGGAAAACTGGTGAAATGCCGGGAGAGCGGCCATTGGGCGTACCGGCGAGGCAGATTCTGAGGTTCTCCAGAAAAAGTTGTGTAAAAGCAGACAAGCAATCATCAAGGAAACAGGAGCAAATCAAGGGCTTGCTGGGACAGGGCACAGCCCAGCCTAACCGAGCTTACCCACCCGTGTTCCGGGATGAGGGACGGTATGCACGCGCAGCGTGAATGCCGTTTCTCGTCCCGGAAACACTATGATCAGGCCGGTTTTAGGCTGTCTGGCGATCCTGGAACATGAGCTGGAGCTGAGCCAGAACCATATCCCAATTTCGACATCTGGCGGTCCAGTGTTCGACAATTTTCCTGCTGGCCAGGTAGAGCATCTTTCGCAGGGAATCATCGTTGGTGAAGCTGGGCTTGTTCTTGGTAATCTGGCGGAACTGGCGGTTCAAGCCCTCAATGATATTGGTCGTGTATATGATTTTCCGAATCTCGGGAGGATATGCGAAAAAGGTGCTCAAAATATCCCAATTATCCTCCCAGCTTTTCACACAGGAGGGGTATTGCTTCCCCCACCTTTCTTTGAACATCATCAGGTTTTCCAGCGCCTCATCTTCCGTGACGGCGGTATAGACCCTCTTCAAATCAGCCATCAGCGGCTTGATATCCTTATAGCTTACAAAACGGGTGGAAGAGCGGATCTGATGGACGATGCACCGCTGCACCTGGCTGTGGGGATACACCGCCCCGATGGCCTCCACGAAGCCCTT
>ERZ808040.272-NODE-272-length-49165-cov-5.294593_pt1 | contig 49165 bp, 46 predicted proteins | sample MGYA00380191_ERZ808040 | MGnify/ENA primary metagenome ERZ808040 (study PRJEB31490, sample SAMN06133395) | mouse gut metagenome | isolation source: J6 | host: mice | place: China: Chengdu | collected 2015-05 ...
CGGTGGAGGCTTTCCGGGCTATGGTGTCGGGGATTGGTTCTGCATTGTCTTCTCTGGGGAGCGTGGTGCAGGACGGGTTCCAGTCTGCCATCAGTTTTATCACGTCTCTGCCGGGGAGGGCTTTGCAGTGGGGGATGGATTTTATCAACGGGATTGCGGAGGGTGTCCGCAGGGCTATCGGGAACGTGGTGGGCGCGGTTTCTGATGTGGCGGATGCCATCCGGTCTTACCTGCATTTCTCTGTGCCGGACGTGGGGCCTCTGACGGATTATGAGAGCTGGATGCCGGATTTTATGGGCGGTCTGGCGAGAGGGATTGAGAAGAGCCGGGGGCTGGTGAGGAAGGCTGTGGAGGGTGTGGCCGGGGATATGGTGGTCAGCCCGAAGCTGGCGGATATGCAGGCGGTCCAGGCGCAGGGGGCTTCCATGGAGGCTGTGCGGCAGATGGTTTCCGGCCTGCAGGAGATGTTTGCGGGAATGCAGGGCGGAGACGGGATGGGGACGATCTGTATTCCGGTGTATGTGGGCGGCACGCTGCTGGACGAAGTGGTGGTGGACGCGCAGGCGAGGCAGAATCTGAGGTCAGGAGGGAGATAGGGATGGCGTTTGTACAGTATCTGATGTTTGACGGTGTTGCGCTCCCTCTGCCGGATTCTTATGAGGTGCAGATGGATGACGTGGAGGCGGATTCCGGCGGGGAGACGGAGGCTGGGACTACCCAGAGGGACGTGGTAAGGCTGGGGGTGGTGTCTATTCCGGTTACGTTCTCTGTCTCTCCAAAGTGGCTGAAACTGCTGACGGGGTTTAAGCAGAAGGAAAAGATTTCCGTGGAATATTTTGATACAGAGACTTTGGAAATGAAAAAGACGGAGATGTTTATTGAAGGATATAAGGCGGTACTGGTGAAAGATACGTCCTATAAGGGGCTGTGGAAGGTGTCGTTTACATTAAAGGAGTTTTAGGAGAAATAACAGGTGCTTTTTGGCGGGATATGCGTTATAATTTAAGAAGTACAAATCGGAATCTGCCCAAACGGAGGGTGCAAAATGGATGTGAAAAAAGGACTTAAAGTAGGGTTAGACATATTTAAACTTTTTATTCGTAAACAGCATAAAAAATATAGTAAAGAATGGATGCAGTCATTATCTGATAATGAACTCGAAACAGAACGGGAAAAAGTTAGAAAGTATTGGTGTTCCGCAGAAAAAACGCTATCAGAAGCTGTATGGGCAGAGAGTGTATTAAACCAATTTGATAGAGAAATGAGCAATAGGGCTTGGAACGGCAAAGAAGATTATGGTTATCCAAAACACACAAAACATGGTTGGTATTTATCTGATGATGATTAATTGACATTTTAATGGAATTACAGTATATAGCCACTGGTTTATAAGGATATACAGAAGGCGTTGAAAGAGATACAGAAGTTATAGGCAGATACAAATTTGATTTTTAGCAGGAGTAAATTCTGCTGGAAATAGAAAAAGCAAAGATAAAAACGCAACGTGCATCTTCGGATGCACCAGAGCCGGTAGGTAGCCCGGCCGTCCTGATGGTATCAGGGTAAGTAACCTGCCCTCCTGGGTTGTCCGTTCTTTGTTCATAACACATTTAAGGAGGGTTTCGTTATGGACAGAGGAAAGGCAGGTCTGACGGTATTTTTTGAGGGGCCGTTCTGGGTCGGCGTATTTGAGAGGGTTGAAGATGGGAGACTTTCGGTATGCCGGGTGGTCTTCGGGAGTGAACCCAGGGACTATGAGGTGTTGGATTTTGTCCTCAAAAATTACTATGGCCTGAAATTTAGTCTGGCTGTTGAGGTGGCTGTGAAGGATGGGAAAGTGAACCCGAAACGGAGGCAGAGGGAGGCCGGGAGACAGACCATGCAGGCGGGGATAGGCACGAAGTCCCAGCAGGCGTTACAGTTGCAGAGGGAAGAGCGGAAGACGGAGCGCAGGCAGGCTGGCAGGGAGCAGAAGGAGGCCGAGAAGCAGCGGATGTTTGAGCTGAAACAGCAGAAGCGGAAGGAGAAGCACAGGGGCAGATAGGTTTTCTGTGCTTCGGGAACAGCAGTATCAATGGGCATCAGTCAGGAATGGCTGGTGCTTTTTGTGTGGAAGGGGGTGTTTTCATGTATCCGGTGAGCGAGGCGTTCCTGCGGGCGGTGCAGGAGAATACCCGGAGGTATTATTGGACGGGGAAGATTACCACAAAGGGCGGGGTGGTGTATCCGTTCGGGTATGAGGATATTGTGAAGGGGAGCGGGTATGTTTCCGCCCAGTGCTGCGGGAGCGCGGAGATCGAGCTGGGGACGGTGTATGCGGCGGAGATGGGCGTTACGCTGTTTTCGCAGATTGACCGGTATACGCTGGACGGGGCGAGGGTGGAGCTGTCCTACCATCTGCGGGTGGCGGACGGCAGTTTTGAGGAAGTGCCGATGGGGGTTTTTGAGGTGAGCGAGGCGAACCGCACGGCACACTGCCTGGAACTGAAAGCCTATGATTACATGCTGCGGTTTGAGAAGAGCTTTAACGGGTTTGAGTCTGTGGGGAATGCCTGGGCTTTTCTGGAACTGTGCTGTAAGGCCTGCGGCGTGGAGATGGAGAACACGAGGGCGGAGATTGAGGGTATGCCCAACGGGAGGGAGCTGCTTTCCATTTATCCGGAGAATGATATAGGGACGTACCGGGACATGCTGTTTTTTGTGGGGCAGGTGCTGGGCGGGTTCTTCTGTATCAACCGGAGGGGAAGGCTGGAGCTCCGGAAGTACGGGGCGGAGCCGGTGATGGAGGTGCAGGGGAGGCACAGGTTTTCCAGCAGTTTTTCGGATTTTATTACCAGGTATACGGCGGTGAGCTCCACGAACCTGCGGACGCAGACGGCGGAGTATTATGCGCTGGATACGGACGACGGGCTGACCATGAACCTGGGTGTGAACCCGCTCCTGCAGTTTGGGCTGGAAGAGACCAGGAGGCAGTTGTGTGAGAATATCCTGAATGATTTGTCCGTGGTGAATTATGTGCCTTTTGATTCCAGCACTATAGGGAACCCGGCTCTGGACCTGGGGGACGTGCTGACTTTTTCGGGAGGGCAGGCGGACGGGGAGCAGGTGACCTGTATCACGTCTTTTCAATGCAGGATTGGAGGGAGGCAGAGCCTGAAATGTGTGGGGAAGAACCCGCGGCTGGCCCAGGCGAAGTCTAAGAATGATAAGAATATTTCCGGGCTTTTGAACCAGATTGAGGCCGGGAAGGTGGGGATTCATACGTTTACCAATGCTTCTGCTTATACGGTGGCGGAGGATAATGTGCGGATCATCAGTATTGAGTTTGCGGCGAAGGAAGAGACCCATGTGCAGTTTTTCGGGCAGGCGGTTGTGGACGTGAGGGCGGTGCAGGCGGAGAGGACGGCCAGCGCGTCCGGGAGCATTGTGGTTCCGATTCCGGCGGGGACGGATGCCGGAGCGGAAACCGGCGGAAACGGGGACAGTGCCGGAGAAGATGAGGGGAGTGCAGGGGACGGTTCCGGAACCGGGGGAAGTACGCAGGATGTTACTGTGGAGGTGGAGCTTCCGGTGACTTGGACGGAGGACGGGCAGGCTGTGGCTTATGTTACTTATGAGTTTAACGATTCGGAGATTCTGGCGCACTGTCCGGCGGAGACCTGGGGGAGCGGGAAGCACATTTTGTCTCTGTATTATCCTATTGACAATCTTGTGCCGAATATTACCAATACGTTCAATGTGTATCTGCGGATGGAGAACGGTACGGGGGAGCTTGGGACCGGCGGGTGCATTGCTTCCATCAGCGGGCAGGGCATGGCTGCGGCGGCCGCATGGGACGGCACGGTCACGGTGGAGGAATATGTCTCCCGCTTTGCTTTTGGCGGCGGCCTGGGTATAAAGGGGGTTGCCGGGGAGATGGGGATTGAGACCATGGAGCTGGTGCGGAAGAGTTATGTGGACAGTATCGGGAAGGTGCCGATCGGGGCGTTTGGGAAGCCCATTGATTTGGCATAGGAAGGAGCGGATGCGTATGAAGCTGAAAGGGACAATGGTTCTGGAACTGACGGATGGGGCCACGGGGGACGTGGAGACGGTCACGGAGGAAAACATGGTGACGGAGGCGGTGAACAATATCCTGGGGATGAATCCCATGGGGGTGTTCTATTCCGAGGAACGGCTGGCGGATGTGATGTCGTGGAATGATACCATGCTGCCGGTCTGCCCCAACATGATAGGGGGGATTCTGCTGTTCCCGAAGACGCTGGAAGAGGACGCGGGGCATATCTATGAGATGTCGGACAACCTGCCGGTGGCTTATGCTTCCAACAACGTGAATACCACGGCGAATGCGGCCAGGGGGAGCCTGAACCAGACGGAGAGCAAGGTTTTGGAGAACGGGTATAAGTTTGTCTGGGAGTTTACGCCGAGCCAGGGGAACGGGACGATTGCGGCAGTGGCGCTGACCAGCGCCCAGGGCGGGCAGAACGGGTACGGGAGCCTGGTGGGGGATGCCAGCGCTTTCCTGCAGATTAAGAAGCTGGATATCGGGGACTTGGGGAAGGCGAAGCAGGCGGTGTTGTTTGAGGCGGCGGAGATGGATTTTGAGAGGGACCTGCTGTATTCCATTACGTTTGAGGATGCCAGTGTGCGGGTGCGGAAGGTGAGGGTTCCGGTTTTCAGTATCGGGCTGAATGAGAGGCTGGACGATTCCACTTATACGGTGCTGGAGGACCATGCGGTGCCTGTACAGACTTTTCTGTTTTTGGGGAGCTATACGAAGTACGGGGAGTTCCTGGACGGGCAGGACGGGTACTGGTACGGGTTTTCCAATGAGGCTAATTCTTCGGGGAATGCCAGGGTGCTGTGGGTGAGGGTTTCCAAAACGGACTATTCCATGACGGAGGGGGAGTGGACGCTTTCCAATGCGAAGCTGATGGCTGTGGGGGAGCGGGACATGACCGGGAGCTACCCGGAGCGGAAGTGCTGGTGCTGTATGCGGGGCGGGTATCTGTATGTGCCGGCCTATGACAAGAAGGGGATTTATAAGATCAATGTGGCGAATACGGCGGACGTGTCGCTGATTGCTTTTGGGTTTACGTCCAAGATGAAGCCGCTTGGTGCCACGGGAACCTGTGAGCTGTTTGTGTCGCTGGTTGGGGACTTGATTGTAGGCGGTGATTTTCAGGTGACGGCGGAGGATGAGGTTGTCCATACCCAGGGGAGCGCGAGGCTGGGGAGTGCGGCCACGCCTCTGTTCCGGTATAAGCAGTTTCTGGTGGGGTGGGGAGGCAGTTACGGGAATGAGTACCGGCATATGTATCTGCTGACACCGTATCTGGCGACGATCAATAATCTGTCTTCGGCGGTGGTGAAGGATGCCAATAAGACTATGAAGATTACCTATACGCTGACGGAGGTTGAGGATGCCGGGGCGTGAATGGCGGCAGGCGGATGAGAAATGGAGCCGGGGATGGCATTGCGGAGGCGGCGGGAACGGAACGCATATCGGGGTGGAGATGACGGAGCCTGCCACGATCCGGTATACGGGCGGTTCGGACTGGGTGGAGGTCGGGGACCGGGGACGGGAGGAATACGGAGAGCCATGTGTCTGCCACTTATAAATATGCGGTGGAGCTGTTTGCTTATCTGTGCCGGATGTATGGGCTGGACCCTCTGGCGGACGGGGTGGTGATTTCTCATTCCGAGGGGCACAGGAGGGGGATTGCCAGCAATCACGGGGATGTGGAGCATATTTGGAAGAGGTTTGGGATGTCTATGGGGCAGTTCCGGAAGGATATCAGGGCGGCTATGGACGGTTCTGAAAGCGGGAGCGTAAACGGCGTAAACGGCGGTTCCGGCGCGGGTGTTTCCGGGCTTACGGGGATCATGGGGAAGGCTGCGGCGACGGCGGAGCAGATGCGGGAGTATGTGAAGCGGAAGAATCCCTCTGTGGCGCAGTCGGTTCTGGATATGGTGCCGCTGTATCTGTACGAGGGGGAGGCGGAAGGCGTGAGGGGTGATGTGGCTTTTGCCCAGTCCTGCCTGGAGACGGGGAATTTTACGTTTTCGGGTTCGGCGGTCACGCTGGAGCAGAATAATTTTGCCGGTATGGGCGTGACGCAGAACGGGGTGAAGGGGCTGTCCTTTGATACGGCACAGCTTGGGATACGGTGCCAGATTCAGCACCTGAAAGCCTATGCCTGTACGGAGGCTCTGGTGAATGAAAATATAGACCCGCGCTTCAAGTATGTTGTAAGGGGCTGTGCGCCTTATGTGGAGTGGCTGGGTATCCGGGAGAATCCCCAGGGGAAAGGCTGGGCTGCGGGAGCCGGGTATGGGGAGAAGATTCTGTCTATCTTGAAAGAGATTACTGGGGAGGCCGGGAGCGCCGGGGACGGTACAGACGGCCCGGACAATCCGGTACAGCCTATGTCCGGGTATGTGAAGGTATTCTATAAGGGCAGGGACGGGGTGAGTGTGCGGACTGCGCCCTGCATGGGGGACAATGTGGACCGGGTGGTGTATGAGGGGATTTACACGGTGACGGGCATCAGCCTGGATAAGCGGTGGTACAGGCTGAAATCGGGGCTTTTTATCACGGCGGATGCGGAGTATGTGATGTTTATGGAGAGGCTGCCGGGGAAGTCTTCTTATCTGGTGCGGGTGGATATCCCGGATCTGAATATTCGTAAGGGGTCGGGGACGGATTTTGCCCGGACGGGGCTGTTTACGGGTGCGGGTGTGTTTACGGTTGTGGAGGAAGCAGACGGGAAGGGAGCCGGGAAGTGGGGGCTTTTGAAGTCGTATAAGCGGGAGCGGGACGGGTGGATTTCGCTGGATTTTGTTACGAGGCTGTAAGGGTGTTTTTGCAGATGGGCAGGGATGCCTTCTTTTTTTGTCCGGATATATGGGAGGGCTGCCAGAGGCGGGTTCTGGTAAGGGCTTTTGTGCGGCGCGTCAGCCGGGGGATTCCCCGGCGGTACATACCATGCCGTTGGTATGAATTTTGGAAAGGAAAGGTAGGGGATTATGACGGCAAAGGAATTGGACGCGCTGAAAGGTGTGGATGTGAGGATTGTGGACAGGGCAGAGCTTGTGGATATCCGGGAGGTTCCGGTGGAGCGGGGGCTTCCGGCGGAGGAACGGATAAAGAGGTTCATAGGGAAGGTGAAGAACCCGTACTGCTTCCGGGTGGGGGACGTGGTGGTGAAGACCGAGTTCTCCGAAAACGGAGGGAGTTTCGGGGAGAGGTTTGAGCGGATGCTTGCCGGGCTGAAATAGGCTCGGTTTTCTTTATTTTAGTGCTGGATGTTTGAAGGGATGTGTGGTATAGTGGTTGCAGGACTAAGAAGTGCAGACCGCCGGAGATTTTATTGGGGCATCCGCCTTAATAAAATGCAGGAGGTTTGCGTATGAGAGAAAGACATATCTATAATGCCGCCATCTATGTGAGGCTTTCTAAAGAAGATGGCGATGTTTCTGACGCTTCCAGGGCGGAGAGCAACAGTATCTCCAACCAGAGGGAGCTCATTAAAGATTTCCTGAAAGAGAAAACTGATATCAGGGTTGTTTCGGAGCGTGTGGACTGCGTGGTGGTGAAGGACCTTTCCCGGCTTGGGAGAAATTATGTGGAGGTGGGGAACCTGCTGGAGCAGGTATTTCCCTTCCTGGGGGTGAGGGTTGTCTCCGTGAATGACGGGTACGACAGCGCCATGCTGGACGGGCGGACGGGCGGCATTGACGTGGCGTTCAGGAATCTGGTGTACAGCCTTTACAGCAGGGATCTGTCCCATAAGGTGAAGAGCGCAGTGGAGACCAGGATGAAGCGCGGGGAATATATCGGGCCTTATGGGTTTTTCGGGTATCGGAAGGACCCGGAGGATGTGCATAAGCTGGTGGTTGTGCGGCGAATCTTCCGGATGGTGGGGGAGGGGATGCGTCGGAATGAGATTGTAAAGATACTGAATGAAGAGGGCGTGCCTACACCGGCGGTCTATAAGCAGGGGAAAGGCTGTACACGGGACTGGTTCCCGGAGGGGAAGAAGGGCGGCTGGAATACGTCCATGGTGGCAAAGATTATACGGGACGAGCGGTATGCGGGGCATATGGTGGCCGGGAAGAAGGCTTATGAGAGTTTTGATTCCAGAAGGCAGGTGGGCGTGGACAGGTCGGACTGGATTGTGGTCAGGGATACCCATGAGGGGATCGTGACCCAGGAAGAATTTGACCGGGCCAATGCCAATATGCGGAGCGTGGTGCAGGGGAAGAAAAGGGAGCCTGCCAATAAGGGGAATTATTCGGTCATTGTCTGCCCGCACTGCGGGCTGACGCTCCGGCCTGGGACGCAGAAGGAGAGTATCCTGTACTGCCCTACGGGGCGGATGCACCGGGACAGCCCCTGCAGTCAGGTGAAGATGAAGAAGGCGCTTGCGGAGGATACGCTGGTGCGTCTGGTGAGGAAGCAGGCGGAGCTTCTTCTGGAGGCGGAGCGGGCGCTGAAAGGGCGGCAGGGTATGAAGGAGCCGGGAGCGGACGCAGAGAGTTTGCGGGCGGAGATGCGCAGGCTGGACGAGGCGAAGATTTCCGGGTATGAGGATTATAAGGCGGGGAAGTTGTCAAGGGAGCGGTTTGTGGAGAGAAAGAGGGCGCTGGATGCCAGGAGGCAGGAGCTGTCTGCGGCGGTGTCGGAAGCGGAAGCGCGGGAGATTGTGGCGGAAGCCGGGCAGAGGGAGTACCGGGAGGCTTTCCGGATTCGGGAGTATCTTCATCTGGAGGGATATGATAAGCGGGTGATGGCTTCTTTGATTGAGAGCGCGAAGGTGATGGGGGAGGACAGGCTGGAGGTGGTCTGGAAATTTGGGGACGTTTATGAAAAGATTTTGGGTGAAATGCGGTGAGGATATGGTATAATTAGGGTGCCTGCCGGACGGCGGGCATCCGGAAAGGATGATGGCATGATTTACATAACGGGGGATACCCATGGGGAGTTTGGACGGATTGAGGCTTTCTGCAGGCGGTTCAGGACCTGTAAGGAAGATGTGATGATTATTCTTGGGGATGCCGGGATTAATTTCAGCGGGGGAATCCGGGATATGAGGAAGAAGGAGTTCCTGGAATCTTTGCCGATTACGGTATTTGCGATTCATGGGAATCATGAGCAGAGGCCGCAGGCTGTCGGGGGATATGTGGAGAAGGTCTGGCGCGGGGGCGTGGTGTATCAGGAAGAAGAGTATCCGAGCCTGTTGTTTGCGAAGGACGGGGAAGTGTTTGATTTGGACGGGAAGCAGGCCATTGTTATGGGCGGGGCCTACAGTATTGATAAGATGGTGCGGCTTATGTATGGGTACGGGTGGTGGCCGGATGAGCAGCCTTCGGAGGAGGTTAAGAGGTATGTGGAGAGGCGGCTGGATAAGCTGGGGTGGAAGGTGGATGTGGTGTTGAGCCATACTACGCCGTTGAAGTATGAGCCGGTGGAGGTGTTTATGGCTGGGGTTGACCAGAGTAGGGTGGACAAGTCTACGGAGGAATGGCTGGACGGGATTGAGGATAGATTGGATTATGGGAAGTGGTATTGCGGGCATTATCATACGGAGAAGAAGGTTGATAGGATGGAGATAATGTTTGAGAATTTTGGGGTGTTTTGTGGAAATGCAAACGATAATGTTTTTTGAGAGGATGGTAGTATGGAGAAAATAGTATCGAAAATAGCAGCATTGGGAGTGCCGGGATTGGTTCTTTTAATTGCTATTTCAGCAACAGGATTGACGGGAGCGGCGGCAATAACTTCTGCGCTTGCAGCATTAGGGCCGTTTGGCATGCTGGGAGGAATTGCTACGTTGGGTGTTATCGGGTTAGCATCGCAAGGGATAGTGGAATTTGGTTTTGATTCCATTTTTACGGCAGTTGTTAAAGAGCTTTATAAAAAAGGTGAGAACAAAGAGTCGATTTTAAAAAAAATAAAAAGGTATCCTGTGTCGAAAGCACTTAAAAGAAAGTTAAGAGAAGAATTAGATAAAATTTCGTAAATATGGTAAAGTAGGAAATTAAAAAGATGAAAAAATTTTTGTCCCATACTTGACATAAGCTGACGGGAACGATGGCACGGTGTATCAGACATTGCCGTGGAACCACAGGGGGTGGCACTGCGGAAGCGGCAGCAAGGGCAGTGGGAACAATACCCATATCGGGGTGGAGATGTGCGAGCCTGCGTGTATCAAATACACGGCAGGCTCTAACTTTACCTGCTCCGATATGGCCACGGCAAAAGCGGTGGCAAAACGCACTTATGAGGCGGCGGTGGAGCTGTTTGCCATGCTCTGTAAAAAATACAGCCTGAATCCATTGGAGGATGGCGTAGTCATCAGCCACAAAGAAGGGCACAGCCGGGGCATTGCCAGCAACCATGGCGACCCGGAGCATTTATGGACGCAGCTTGGCGTGGGGTACACGATGGACGGGTTCCGCAAAGCGGTCAAGGCGGCGATGGGAGGCGCATCCTCCGGCACGGGCGGATACACGAAGATCATGGGGGATTCCGCGGCAACGGCAGAGCAGATGAGGAATTATATCAAAGGGAAGAATCCGACAGTGGCGCAGTCTGTCCTCGATATGGTTCCGCTGTATCTCTCCGAGGGCAAGGTGGAGGGAGTGAGGGGCGACATCGCCTTTGCGCAGTCCTGCCTGGAGACCGGGAATTTCACTTTTTCCGGCTCTGCGGTCACGCTTTCACAGAACAATTTCTGCGGCATGGGCGTGACTTCCAATGGGGTGAAGGGAAATTCCTTTGACACGCCGCAGCTCGGCATCCGGGCGCAGGTGCAGCATTTGAAAGCATACGCCTCCACGGACGCGCTGAAAAACGCCTGCACTGACCCGCGGTTCAGATATGTCACGAGGGGCTGTGCGGAATATGTGGAGTGGATTGGGCAGAAAGAAAATCCAGATGGGAAAGGGTGGGCGGCGGGAGCCGGCTATGGGGAGAAAATCCTCTCCATCCTGAAAGGAATCCTTGGCACGGCGGGAGGCGCATCAACGCCTGCAGAAACCGAGGAATGGTACCGTGTCCGGAAGTCGTGGGCGGACGCTTCCTCGCAGAAAGGGGCGTTCAAGTTGTTGGAGAATGCAAAGAAATGCGCGGATGAGAATCCGGGGTATTCCGTTTTTGATGAAACTGGAAAAATGGTGTACACCAGGGCGGCGTTCAAGCCGTATCTGGTGCGGGTATCCATCCCCGACCTGAACATCCGGAAAGGTCCCGGCACTGACCATGCAAAGACCGGGAAATATACGGGAGCCGGCACCTTCACGATTGTGGAAGAGGCAGATGGCGAAGGTGCCTCCAGGTGGGGGCTTTTGAAATCCTACCAGGGCGGACGCAATGGATGGGTGAGCCTGGATTACGCAAAGAGAGTGTAACTGAATATCGGAGGACAGCAGAACAGCCCGCGGCATTCCAAAAGGTGCCTGCGGGCTGTTTCTGCGTTCTGCGGTTCAGCTTGTTTTCTTTTGTATGCCTGCGAAATGCAGCGGTTTTGCCATCAGCTCCACACAGTCTGAAAAGCCGAGCAGATAGGCAAGCGCGCCATACCGTGCGACGAGCGCGTTCTGTTCGCAGGAGAGCAGGTCAATCAGTTCCCGTGCTTCCTTCGGTAGCTCCATGGCCTCCAGCCGGTCTAAATATTCCCCTGACTTCCGGGTAATTTCCTGGTATTCTTCATCCTTTTCCAGGATGCGGTCCAGCACGCCATTCACCCGCATATCCATCAGCAGGTACAATACGCAGTCTTTATCCATGGCGGAATCCCTCCTTTCCTCAGTGGTGCATATTAACTCTGAATCCGCAGGTTATCAACAGGTAAAATCTAAAAGAATTTTTCAAAAATACCCCGCCGGACTGCGGTCCAAATCTCCGTATAGTGAGGGGACAGCGGCGGATATTTTATGCCGGAGGGTGTATAAAGCCGCCCGCAAATCTCCGTATGATGAGGAGGTGGCTCAGATGATGGATGAAAAGAAAAACAGCCATATCACCACAGAAAAGGAAAAAGCAAGTGTACCAGTCAGTGAAAAATATATGCTGACTATTAAGGAAGCGGCTGAATATTTCAGCATAGGGACAAAAAAGATGAGGCGGCTGGCAGATGATAACCTTGGGAGATTTGCAGTCTACAGCGGGAACAGATATCTTATCATACGCACAAAATTTGAGAAATTTGTTGATGAATCTTCTGCGATATAAAACCTTTTTATTTGCCACAAGTAGTTGACTTTTCGGGGTTTTAGAGTGATATATGTCATGACCTGGAAAGGCCGCAGATTTTAGGACAGGAGGGAGCAGCAAGATGAGAAAACCAGTGCTTGCGGAAAAGGATTTTTTAAATCAGGAGGAGGCAATTGAACTGTTCAGTTTCAGCAGGAGAAAGTTTTACCGGTTGATAAAGGAAGGAAAGCAGCTTGGGTTTATAGCTCTTTACGGTAGCCGCAAGCTGATCATCAGAGGAGAGTTTGAAAAGTATCTAGATGCGAATCCGGAAATAAAGGAGGGACTTAAGAATGCCAGCAGGAAGAACAAAGACACGCCGTGATTCCAAGCACCGTGTCCTGCGCCGGGGAGAATCCATCCGGGCGGACGGAAAATACCAGTTTAAATACCACATAAACGGCAAACCACATTTTGTCTACAGTTGGAGGCTGGAGCCGACGGATAAGCTACCGGTGGGGAAAAAGCCATGCCTTTCGTTACGGGAACTGGAGAAGAAGATCGGATATGACCTTGATACGCTTTCAGACCCGATGGGGAAAAACATAACCGTCGGGGAACTGGTGGAGCGTTATTTATGCACCAAGACAGGGGTAAAGCCGAACACGCTCGTCAATTACAATTTTGTGCAGAACCTTTTGAAGAAGGAAACTTTCAGTGAGAAAAAGATTTCACAGATTAAGACATCAGATGCAAAGTTATTTTTGATAAAACTTCAGCAGGATGGGAAAGGCTACAGCACCATCAAAACAGTCCGGGGAGTCCTCCGGCCGGCGTTTCAGATGGCGGTGGATGATGATGTTCTGCATAAGAACCCATTCGGCTTTGAACTGGCAACAGTGGTGGTGAATGACAGCGTGACAAGGGAGGCAATTACCAAAGACCAGATGAGGAAATTCCTCAAGTCCGTCCATGATGACAATGTCTACTGCAAATATTACGAAGTGGTTTATATCCTCTTCCATACGGGGCTGCGGATTTCAGAGTTTTGCGGTCTGACTTTGCGGGATGTTGACCTGGAAAACAAAATCCTTAATATTGACCATCAGCTCCAGCGGACTGCGAACATGAAGCTGGTGATTGAGTCCACGAAGACAAATGCGGGAACGAGGAAGCTGCCCATGACGGAGGATGTTGCCGAATGCTTCCGGGGCATCATTGAGGACAGGGAGCCGCCAAGGTTTGAAAAGGTGATTGACGGGTACAGCGGATTTCTTTTTTTGGATAAGGACTGCAACCCGCTGGTGGCGATGCACTGGGAACACCGTTTCAATCATATGGTCAAGAGGTACAACGATATCTACCGGGTGCAGATGCCGAACATCACACCTCATGTCTGCCGCCACACTTATTGCAGCAACATGGCAAAGTCGGGAATGAATCCAAAGACGCTCCAGTACCTGATGGGGCATAGTGATATCGGGGTGACGCTGAATACATACACGCACCTTGGATTGGAGGATGCTGCGGATGAACTGAAGCGGATGGAAGATTTGGAGGTAGCGAGGAAGGAACTGGAAAAGGCGAAGGGTGAAAAGCCTGTGTCGCAGAAAATGTTCCGGGCAATTTGATAGGGGATGGTAAGGCGCTCTGCTTCGGCGGGGCGTTATTTTTGTGTGTGGAAATATGGAGAGATTTGTGATATTATAATAATCGGAGTATTTTGCAAATGTTTATGCCGATGAATAAATGGAAGGAGTTTAATAAATGAAATCATATACATTTTCATTTGATATTACTAAAATTGATGAATTAGAAAGTGTTTTATGGAATAGAGGTTTTTTATGTTTTGATAAAGAATCCGAAGTGAATGTGAAACCTATACCGATGCCTGGCAAAAATAAGAGGACAGAAAGGGTTCCATTTAAATCAAGAGCACGTATTGACTGTGCGTTGCACAGAATGAAAGATATTCTGGAATATCTAAACACTATGGAACTTGGCTATAATCATGAAATTAAGCAAGCATTTGATTTTTATGAATTTCTTGTATACGAGTGTATTGTGATTGATTGTATAGAATCATTAGCAAAAATATTTGGTGTTAAACAGGAGTTGAGTGTTCTAAAGGCACAGCAGAATATCTTTCATCAAAATGGCAGCGATTGGGATTATGTGGAATACATTCGTTCATTATGTATGGTTCATCCGTTGGAAACAGCATTTCACCCAGACTATAATGATTATAGAAATTTTCACTGCAGCAGGACAGTGCGTTGGGATAGAACATCGCAAGATGGATATGACTTATCAGCGATTATATATGACCCTATGTATTCCGATACAGAATTTAGACTTATTCGGCTTAAAGTTTCGCAGTTTGAAGAGTTTTTGAAGGTTTGTATTGCTTTCCTTGACAAAATTATTGAGGGAGTTAAAGCGTATGAGGTTGTCGGAATTGAAAAATATAAGAAACAAATCATTAAACAGCCGATAGAATATAAAGTGTATTCAGAGTATATTGCGGCACTCTCAAAGGAATACAGTGAGAGGGGATATTATAATCAAGAAAATTGCTTCAGTGATTTTATTAAGATTTTTAATACAGAGATTACAGATAATGACAATAAGACAAAGGTAGAGTTTTATAAAAATGCTATAAAGCTGTCACTTTCATATTTACATAAACGTCTACAAAATATGGATGAGGGTAAAGGAGAGACTACCGGGATACAACATGACTACAGTTACAATTATACAGAATTGTTTATTGAAGTGCATAGCCCAGATAATTTAGGAAGCAGCAACTATGATATAAGAGATGGTATAAAGGAACATCTCGACACCTGTTACTCATTTTCCTTGATACCCGAAAATAGGATGGAAGCATTTAAAAAATGGATAGCAGAATTTGTGAATTTTAATGGAACAGAGAATGATTCAGAAAAATATGTGTTGATTATGACTGCCTTATATTTGGACAGCTTAAATCGAAACTGTACACTTAACTGGAACATACCCAATGAAACAATTTATAGAGAAAAAATTATGAGTGATGAAGAATATGAAATGTTTGTTAATGGGATTCCGCAGTAGTAAAAACTTCCGATTCTTACTACGATTGACGGCTTCAACTTGCCACATTTTGCCCCGTTTTGCTCATTCTGTGATTTTTTTAACAATTTTCATCAGAAAAATAAACCTTGCAAAACGTGCCAAAACACGGCAATTCAACGCATTTTAGGAGGAATTTTTATTATGATTAAAATACTTTTCGTTTGCTACGGCAACATCTGCCGCAGCACCATGTGCGAGAGCTATTTCACCCATTTCGTCAACCAGAGGGGGCTTTCCGGCTTATTCACCATCGCCTCCGCCGCGACCAGCCGCGAAGAAATCGGCAATCCGCCGCACCACGGTACAGTGCGCAAGCTGCGCGAGGAGGGGATTCCCCTTGTGCCGCACCGTGCCGTGCAGATGACGGCGGCGGATTATGGGAAATACGATTATCTGATCGGGATGGACAGCGCAAACATCCGGAACATGCAGCGCATCGCAGGGGGTGACCCACAGGGCAAGATCCGCAAACTTCTCTCCTTTGCCGGAGCGGACCGCGATGTTGCCGACCCGTGGTACACAGGTGATTTTGAGGCGACCTACCGGGATACCGTGGCAGGCTGTACCGCTTTTTTGGAATATTTGGAGGAACAGGGTCAGATTTAACGCATAAACGAATAAAAGCCAACGGTAGACAGGAATAAAACCAACTTTAGCAGGGAAAAATCATAACAAACCATAAACTTTCGAAAACAATTCTAAATTGTTAGCACTCCCTATTGACGAGTGCTAATTCATGTGTTATAGTACATACAGAACAAGGAGAACAGCAGACATCCGGACGGTATTCTGCAGATATCTCCAGATGGGTTCTGTATCACAAAATAATCTTACATCCGATACGGATGCATAAAATGGAAAGGAAGGATGACCTATGATGACACCTGCTTTGTTTAGAGAAAATTTATTGGATGATTTCTTTGGATTTCCATTCCGGAGAAATTATGTCTCACCGTTTTTCGGGGAGGGTGAGAAACATACCGGAAACTTTATGCAGACAGATGTGAAGGAACATGACGGGGGTTACACCGTGACGATGAATCTGCCGGGTTTCAAAAAGGAGGATGTAAAGGGCGAGCTAAAAGATGGTTACTTGACGATTACCGCCGCTACGAACACGGAGGAGAATGAGAAGGATGACAAGGGAAGATTCATCCGCAGGGAGCGCTACAGCGGAACCTGCAGCCGGAGCTTCTATGTGGGCGATGATGTGACGCAGGAGGAGATCCATGCGAAATTCGAGGACGGCGTGCTTCACTTGGAAATTCCGAAAAAGGAGGCAAAGCCGGTCGAGGAGAAATCCCGTTTTATCTCAATCGAGGGCTAGTCTGTGCCTGGAATTTGATTCCTGCTATCAGCGCGGTCTGCGCTTAGTATTTGGCAGGGAAGAGTGATACCCCTCCGGACAGGGAAACCTGCATCCGGAGGGGATTTTTTTCCCGGAACTTAGCATCATTTAACATTTTTCATGTGGGGAGAGCATAGTTGCAAATGGAACGGTTTGAAGCTGTTTGTTCCCTGTGCTTTCTTCTGCCTTATTCCACGACCAGCTCCCGCACCGCGACCCGCTTGATCCTGTGCGCCGCTGCATATGCGAACGTGAAAAAGCATACGCCCATAAGCAGTACGGGGATCAGAACCGTAAGAAATGTAAATTCCAGCTCGACTTTGGAGAATCCAACCATGCCCAGGATTCCACCGATCAGGCGCGGGGAGAGGGCAGAAGAAAGTACCATGCCGAGTGCTGAGCCGGGCAGGGAGATCACAAAAAAGCGCAGGGCAAACGACAGCCTTAACCCGGCAACCGAAAAGCCCACTGCCCGCAAAATACCGATGTCCGTCCGTTCCATCGAAAAGCTCTTGGAGCAGACCATCTCAACTACGATCAGGGCGAACAGGACGGAGAAGATGTAGATTACTGCCCTGAGGGAAGTGATAACCGAGTCGATCATGCCGTCATTCATGATGCTGGCATCGAAATCAAAAAGTTTTGCCTCGATCCGGTCACCGAATTTCCGGTTCAGTGCTTCCACAATCTCCCCGCTTTGCTCCGGCTTTAAAAGACAAAATTCAATATAGGTGATATGTTCCACACCGAGTTTTTTTGCGCCGTCAAGGGACAGGGCAAAGGTCATGCCGCTGTCGTAGGCGCACTGGTAGATACCGGAAATCATAAATTCTGCTTCCAATTCATCTTTGCTGACGGTGACGGTATCCCCTACGCCAATCTCCAGTATTTCTGCGACCATTTCCGTGATCAGAATCTCGTTATCATACATCGGAGCCCTGCCTTTTTGGATGCCATTGATATATTCTGGATATTTGTGGCATTCACAGCGGAGATTTTCTCCGTTGACCGACATATAGCCCATGTGGGTATAATATTTTTTGCGGATCGGCGAATGGTCTGTCACAAGAGCCTCGATTTCTTTTTCCGTGGCATCGTCAAGGGGAGTCAGGCATCGGATTTCAATCTCGCTGATTCTGGTTCCCATCGCCTCAAGCGCAGCCTTCGAGTTGAACAGATCCCCGATCAGGTTGATTGAAAACATAAAAAAGGTCAGGATGGCCACGATAAAAACCGTGCCGAGATACCGCTTTTTCCCGGAGACAAGCTGCCGGAGGGCAAGAAGGAAAAACAGTCCACGGCGGCGGATGGGGAGCAGCAGGCGGCTGTCAAAATAAATTTCCGGCTTTCCTCCGGATATTGCCCGGATGGGGGATATTTTCCCGACCTTTTGTGTCTGGATGCCGACCATTACGGCTGAAACAAGAAGGATGGCGAGCAGAACCAGAAAAAGCTTACCGCAGGAAAGACCTCCATTTGGCAGGATGGCAGTATTCTGCATCATCTGCCGCCCTAAAAACAGGGAGAGCGGGAGGGCGAGCAGGCTGCCTGCCAAACCTCCGGCAAGCTCGCAGAGGAGATAGCCCGCAAGAAGGATGCGCCGTATTTTCCGGTTTGAAAAGCCCTGCGACTTTAAGATCCCAAGGTTTACATAATCAAGCTCCACTTCCGTTAAAATGCTGTGCCCCATCACGATCAGGACAATAACAAAGAGCAGCCCGACAAACAGGAGCAGTACGCAGGAGATGACCTGCCAGAGGATCATGGTGTAGCGGATGGTATCGGCCTTGGTTAGTGCACCCATCGCATTGGCAATAATTTTTGTTTCGAGGTTGAGCTGGCGGGAGAATTTTGCCGCAGAAAGCGGACACTCCGCTGCCTTATATATCATGGCAATGGTTATGTCCACAAAAATATTTTCCTTTGAGCATTCATCCAGGATGGTGTACAGGGCTTGTCCGCTGATAAAAACCTGTTTCCACCCTATGTTGGCAGCGCCTTGGGCCGGTTCTTGGACAAAGCCTGCAATCCGGAAATCAAAGGCTTTTCCATAAAAGAAAAATTGTATTGTATCACCGGGTTCGCATTCTAACTTTGCCTTCATGCCGAGAGGCAGGTAAACTTCCCACTCCTTCAGAGGCGGGATTGTTTCTGTGAATCCGTCTGCTCTGCTGTTGTACAGTAGGATTCCGTCCCGGAGTTTTGTCAGGAAAATTCCGTTGGCATATACTTTTTCACCGCATTTTGCACTGTCCGCGTAAGCGGCATCCAGATAGCGGACCCGCTCTACAAGCTTATTTCCTTCTAACTCGGAGCGCAATGTATCCGTCAGCACTTCGGAGGACATAAAGACTGCGACATCCCCGGAATCTGAATGTTCCAGTGCCGCGTCAAGAGCTCTTTCAGAATTTTCCATCACACTTAAGATCGCGCCCGCCGAGCAGGCAATCAGGACGGTTAAGAGCATGATGCCAAGATAAGTGCCCTGTCTGCGGCGCAGGTTTGCTTTTATCAATATCAGGATTTCCATTTTTCCACCTCACCATTCCATAGACGTAAGCCATGCGTTTACTTGGGTTTCCCGGCTTTTTTCCCCTTCGGGCAGATAGGGGGAGAGGGTGAGCTCTCCGATAATCTTCCCGTCGGAAAGATACAGAAGCCTTGTTGCGCGCAGGGCAACGCGGATGTCGTGGGTTACGGTCAGGATGCTTTGTCCCTCCCGGTTCAGCCCGGTCAAAAGGTTTAGTACCTCCGTTGTGTTTTTGCGGTTCAGCGCGCCCGTTGGCTCGTCGGCAAAGAGGAGCTTCGGTTCGTTGATCACCGCCCTTGCGATGGCGCACCGCTGTGCCTCTCCGCCCGAAACCTGCGCAGGGAGGTGTGTTTTGACTGCAGAGAGGTTCATTTGCCTAAGAAGCGCTTCCGCGCGTTTCTGCACATCGGCAGCGGAGTGTGTTTTGTCCAGATAGCCCGGGACGGCTACATTTTCAAACAGTGTCAGGTTGCTGACCAGATGGATCTGCTGGAAGATAAAGCCGAAATCCGAGTGCCGCAGCACACAGAGTGCATCCTCCTTCATTTTTACAAGGTCGTTGCCGGCATAGAGTACTTCGCCCGCACTTGCCCGGTCCATGCCGGAGAGTGCGTAGAGCAGTGTGGACTTGCCCGAACCGGACGATCCCATGATTACGGTGAAATCGCCCTCATACAGATCAAGATCAACATGGGACAGGATGTGGAGCTGGCCGCCGTTGTGGGCGAAGCTTTTGCATAGCCCTTTTGCGGATAGAATTGCATTTTTCATAAAATCTCCTTTCGGTTTGCGGTATGTATAAGAGTATTTTAGCAGGGAAGATGTTAAGGAGTCCTTAAGGAAGCCCCATAATAGCAAAAGTGTTAAAAATATAGCAGTGTTGTCCTTATTATAGTACACTTGTCCTTATTTGTCATTCAGCGGTCGGGCGTTTTTCATCTGTTTCTGCAGGAGCGTTTCGGCCTGCGGAAGGAAGTAGATAGTATATACTACCCCAACATTATTTAAAGAATGCCATTGACAAAAAGACATACGGCTCATATAATTAAACTGTTAGTTTAATTATTGGGAGGGGGACACATGGGACGAAGAAAAAAAGAACCCAGAAGCGTACACCGGCAAAACATCGCGGCTGCGGCATCCATATTGTTTATGGAAAAAGGAATTTCTGCAGTATCTATGGATGATATAGCAAAAGCCGCCGGTTACAGCAAAGCAACATTATATGTGTATTTTGAAAGCAAAGAGGAGATTGTCAGTATTCTCGTATTGAACAGCATGAAAAAACTTTACGGCTACATATCGTCTGCGCTGGTACATCAAGAGACCACAAAGGAACGCTATGGATTTATCTGCCGCGGATTGGTGCAGTACCAGGAAGAATTTCCTTTTTATTTCCGGATGGTATTGGATAAAATCAACATTGATTATGAGGACTACGACAGTCTGCCGGAAGAAAAGGAAACCTATCAGATTGGGGAAGAAATAAACGAAAAGATAAAGCAGTTCTTGATATCCGGTATGGAAAAAGGAGATTTACGCAGCGATTTGGAAATTATGCCTGCCATATTTAACTTTTGGGGTATGCTTTCCGGAATCATCCAGCTTGCCGCAAACAAAGAAGAATACATTGAAAAGTCAATGGGATTATCGAAAAATGAGTTTTTGGAGTATGGATTTTCTATGTTATACCATTCGATTACAACGGGGAAGGAGTGAATTATGAATAGAAAAAGTGTCTTTGCCATAGCAATTTCCTTATTCCTGATCGCTTTGATTTTTACTGCGGGTTATCTAAAAAGTGTAGCGGACTATAAAAGGGCAGTAAAAGAAACAACTTTTGACGGAATAGAGATTTCCGATGTTCCTGACGGAGTTTATGTCGGAGAATATGACGTGGATTTTATTTATGCAAAAGTGGAAGTAACAGTCCGGGGCGGGGTTATCGCGGATATTGATATTCTGGAGCATAAAAACGAGCGCGGAAAATCGGCGGAAATTATTGTGGAAAAAATCATAGAGGAACAGAAAATCAATGTCGACGCAGTATCCGGCGCAACAAATTCAAGCATTGTCATAAAGAAAGCTGTTGAAAATGCACTCAATGGAGGAAAGTAAAAAATAAACGGAAAACGGGCTTCCGGCTGAGAAAGTTATGGTGTACCCGCAGACATTATGAAGGAGGATCATAAAAAGCGGCGGACAGGGGATGGAAGTTCCACATCCCCCGCAGCGTTCACTGCCGGCCGTCCTTCATTGTAGTGATGTTGGGGCAGGCATAAGAGGAGAAAGAAGTGTTTCCTGCAACCGCCTGCAACACCACGGTTATCTCCAAGCCGTCCGCGTGGTTTTGTGCCACTACCCGCCCGCCCATCTGTTCCGAAATATATTTTACAATATAAAGCCCCAGACCCGCGCCCGGCTCGCTGCCCCGGTTTTTCCCGCGGTAAAACTGTTCGAAGATAAACGGCATATCCTCGTCGGGGATTCCGGCTCCATAGTCGCGGAAGGAAAGTTCTGCTTCCTGTCCTTTAAGGCGCAGGGAGATGTCGATCTTTGTCTTCGCATATTTTTTCGCGTTGTTGATCAAATTCTCTGCTATCTGCATAAGCCGGTTTTGGTCGGCAAGCACATATACAGGGCGGGGCGGCATTGCAAGGTGCACGCTGTCGTCCCCGGCGGCGATCTGGGCAATGTTTTCCGAAAGCAGTGCGCACAGGTCGGTTCTCTCCGGTGAAATTTTCAGTTTGTCAAGGTCGGTCAGGGAATGAAGGAACAGATCGTTCGTCAGGCGCGATACCTCGTCGCATTTTTTCATGATCACGCCGAGGTATCGGGCGCGCTGTTCGGGGGATGTGGCAAGATTTGCTTCCAACCCCTCCGCGTAGGCGCGGAGGGAGGCAATCGGAGTCTTGATATCGTGCGAGAGGGTGGCAATGACAGTTTTGTGGTTTTCGGAGGCTTCCCGCTCGCAGGCGCGTGCCCGTGTGACCTCGCGGCGCATGCTGTCGAAAGCCCAGGTAAATGCGCCGAAGTAGTTGGAGCGCTCGTAGTGAAGCGGGAGGTCAAAATTGCCGTTTGCGATTGCACCCGCGAATTGCTCCAATTTCCGGAACGGACAGAGAATACAAAAATATACATAAACGAGCAGTGCGCAAAAACAAAGAATGCTGACCGCGCATAGGATCAGGAAGCGCAGGTCTTTTTCGGCAGGCTGTAAGCTGCGCAGATTTTCCTGCAAGGCAGAGATTTTTTGTGTCATTTGAGGAAGTTCCCCGGATTTTGCGAGCTGTTCGATCTCGTTGAGTGTCACCAGTTGCTCCGCCGTCCGGTCTTTCATGGAATGATTCCCGCCGGAAAAATACAAAAAAAACGATGCGGAAAGCAGAAAGGCGGAGAGCAGTAACGCAATATGGAATAACCGTTTGTTCATTGTTTCCTCCTATTCTGCCGCTTCGCGGCGCAGGTTCGGTGCGGGAATGTTTTGTTCCCTTTTATTCTTCCACGGACAGCATATATCCGACTTTATAGACCGTCTTGATAAATACCGGGTCTGCGGGATGATCCTCCAGTTTTTCGCGCAGCCAGCGGATGTGGACGGTCAGGGTGGATGGCTCGATGAGGCAGAAGGCTCCCCAGACACCGCTTAAAAGCTCCTCTTTTTTGATGGCGGTATTTTTATGTCTGCACAGGTAAGCAAGCAGGTCAAATTCCCGCAGGGACAGGGAGACCGGCATATTGTCCCTAGTCACAGTGCGAGACGTGAGATTGACCGTGATGCTGCCAAAGGAAAATTTTTCTTCCTTCGTGGAAAACCCGTAAGTCCGGCGGATCAGTGCGTTCACCCGCACCAGCAATTCTTTCATCGAGTAGGGCTTTGGCAGGTAGTCATCCCCGCCGGTCTCAAAGCCGGCGATCCGGTCGGTCTCGCTTGTCCGGGCGCTTGCGAAGATGACCGGGACGGTGGAGACGCGGCGCAGTTCCTCACAGACGGAAAATCCGGTTGCGTCGGGGAGGTTAATGTCCAGGAGCAGCAGATGGTATGTATGCCCGGAAAGCAGGGAAAATGCTTCCGACGCGCTTGCGGCACAGGTAACACCATATCCGTAGTCGGTGAGCATATCGGACAGGATAGCAGAAAAATCGGTGTCGTCGTCAATAATCAAAAGTTGTTTTTTGTCCATGATGTCCTTTCTGCGATATCAGTGCGGAAAATCTATTTGGAATAAAAATACACGGGATCGGGAGCCAGCCGCTTCGCCCATGTAAAATCCGGCAGGGAACTGCTTTAGGGCATGCTTCTTAGAATCCGGCGGCGGTACTGCATTGGTGTACAGCCTGTCACGGATTTAAACTGGCGGTAAAAGTGAACTTCACTATGGTAACCACATATGGAGTAGATATGCTCTGCCGTGAGGTCGGTACTATCCAAAAGTTCCATTGCGTGCGCGACACGCAGGCGGATGCAGTCCTTTTGGAAGGGGATGCCGAACAATCTGCGGTAAATATGCTGGAAATAAGATTCGCTGATGCCAAGCCCCGCGGCATATCGGGCGACATCGTGCCCTTGTTCCGGGGAATTTTTAAGGTTCAGGCGTATTATGCGCAGCTGTTCCTGATAGGGAACGACGGGGAGTGCAGCCTGCGGGTGGGAATAGTCAAAATTTAAATGGTTGAACAGAACGCGGAACAAAGCGTCGGTGTTTTCGGCAAGAAGAGCCGGCGGGGAATAGGACTTTTCCCACAATAGCTGGCGGAGCAGGGAGGAATAAATGCCGGTATCGTGCGTCAAAAAAAGTTGGTTCATGGGCGGGAATTTGGGATGTTCCGTGCGGGCTTTTGCCCCGTCTGCGCCGGTATCCGGTGAATATTCAAAGTGCAGCCAGTCGTCCATATATTCGCTGTCAGGGCTGCGGTAATAATACGGTGTCTTCGGGCAAATCAGTACCGCATGGCCGGGGCGGGCTGCCGTTTCCGTACCGTTGATGCAAAAATTCCCGGCGGTACGCACAAATAAAAGAACATAGTTTGGCATGCCCTGTTCTCTGGAAAGAGAAAAAGGATAGGGATGGCGGGCTGCACAGCCGCCGCGTAGTACAAGAAACATGGAAGCCTCCTTTGTGGGTCTCTTGATAAATTTCCGGCAGAATGGGTGCCCGTCCCCCGGTTTTACGGTGCAATGCCCTATATCCGCAGGGAGCACAATGCTGCCGTGTGGATGTAAATATGTAACGGGCCAGCAGCGGCAAAAAATCCGGGCAAAATGATTAAAAGCAGGACAAATCCTAAAAAGCAGGACAAATCCTAAAAAGCAGGACAAATCCTAAAAAGCAGGACAAATCCTAAAAAGCAGGATTGGTTAGTTTTTGGATAGTATACGATATTGTGGTCTGAAAGTCAATGAAGTAAACTATGTTTATAGGATATGTTAAAACGTCAGGGTACTTCCGGGCAGGCTTCCAATTGGATATCCGGTACATTTTGTGGGAGGAAACGGGCAGAAATCGTCCTGTGGCCGGGATCCCTGCTGTCTGCTTGGCGTAGGACGGATAATAAAAAAGAAGAACGGGAGGTTTTGTGGCAATGTCGGAAGAATGGGTAAAACAGGCGGAAGAGAGGATCCGTGTAAAACTCGCGCAGGTGGCGGCACGCAGTGCGCACAAGGTGCCGTATACGACAAAGGACGGCGTGTTCGACGACCAGACGGGCAATATTTCATGGTGGACGAACGGTTTTTGGGGCGGTATGATGTGGCAGATGTACCATGTGACGAAAGAAGGGCTGTACCGTGAAATCGCGCAGGAGCTTGAGGAAAAACTGGATGCCACGCTGATGGATCCGGATGGGATGGATCATGACAGCGGATTCCGGTGGCTTCTGACATCGGGGGCAAATTTCCGCGAGACCGGGCGGGAGGAAGCGTACCGGCGTACCCTTCTTGCGGCCTGCAGCATGGCGGGGCGTTTCAATCCGGCGGGGAATTTTATCCGTGCATGGAACGATTGGGGGAACATGGAGCGCCGCGGGGAGAATGCGGGGGTTGCGATCATTGACTGTATGATGAATTTGCCGCTCTTGTACTGGGCATCGGAGCAGACGAAGGATCCGAGATTTTATCAAATCGCGGTAAGACATGCAGATACGGTGACAAAACATTTCATCCGGGGGGACGGCTCGGTCATCCATATCGGGGAGTTTGACCCGCACACAGGGGAGTTTCTGCGCTCCGTCGGCGGGCAGGGATATGCGCACGGCTCATCTTGGACACGCGGGCAGGCATGGGCGGTCTATGGTTTTGTGCTCAGCTACCTGCATTCGAAAAAAGAAAAATATCTGGAATGTGCGAAGCGGATCGCGGACTATTTTATCGTAAATATCCCGGAGAGTGGATTGATACCGGTTGATTTTTGCCAGCCAAAAGCATGCGGATGGGAGGACTCCACGGCAGCAGCGATCGCAGCCTGCGGGATGCTTGAGATCGCAAAGGCCATCGGCGGCGGGGAGGATAGTCCGTACCGCAGGGCAGCGCTTAAATTGCTGCGCGCCTTGTATGAAAAGCGGTGCGACTGGTCGGAAAAAACGGATGCCATTGTGCAGAAGTGTACGGCAGCATACCACGACAGGGAGCATGAATTTACGATTATTTACGGGGATTACTATTTTATGGAGGCGATCTGGAAGCTGGCCGGGCAGGAATTGTTTATGTGGTAGAAATGCGGTGCAGGTGAGTGCGGGGCACTGGCATGATACGATGGAGCCGGCGGGCAGCACATTTTAGCGCGGATATTTGGATATCGTGGAAATACGACGGAATGTCACGCATGACAGCATTCACATCGACTCCGTTTTTTATGCGGATGTCATTCTCTTTGAGATAACTGCGCATTTTTTCCTCATTGCTGTTTTTTGTGGGCTTTCATTTTTTTTGTCATAATAATACCTCCAAACGGAGTAATTCTATCTTACATCCGTTTGGAGGTATACACAAACTTTGGGATAGTCCCCCGAAAAAACCTCAGATCGCCTTATTCTTCGTCATCCGGATTCAAAACATACACCGCATCCAGATCATCCACACGCAAAAGCACTTCACGGTATATTTCTTCCTCCCGCCCATCCCAACGATACTGCGCAAGAAAATCTTCAACGATCTGTTCTTTTGTCTGCGCCAAACATGCGGATTCGGGCACAGCTGCGGTTTGGATTTCCCAACCATCATCCTTCAACCAGCCATCCGTACACAAAAGTACCAGATGGAACATCCTCTTGTCGTCTTCCCGGTTCTCCCAATCATACTGTGTAAGGATTTTTTGCGCCAGTTGCTCTTTTGTCCGTGCCGAAAACTCCGGTTCCGGCACATCCTCTTTTTGGATGACAGTGTCCGAAATTGAATTTGCGGCCGGTGTTGGCTCTGCCACGGCACGAACCCCGTTTGGATCATAGCTTTCGGCATCGACAGGATTCCGCTTTGATAGGGACAATGCGGTAATACCGAATAATACCACAAGTCCACTGACCATTAAAATAATCTTGTTTTTTTTCATGGATATCTCCTTTCTTAAATATTTTTTTGGTTGCTGCAGCTCCTGATGAAACGTACATGCGCTGGCTGTCTCATGTCTCAATGTATGTGGTTTGGAAACTGCGCGCTATGTATTTGTGCCATGTGTTCTCGTTCCACGCATCAAACAGCTTATGCATATTATAGCATATACGAAATTTCCATGTAAACCCTAAATGGGTTCCGAAATAAAAAAGAGTTCTGAAATTGTCGAAAATTGCGGAGCCCTTTTTGCTTGACAAGAAAATCTTTTTTTTGGTATAGTTCCTTTTGTAAAGGCAGGGGGACACGGAAACGGGGAAGCTGTCCTTAAAACAAGATAACCACCAACAATACAGGGAGGTATGGTCATGGTCTTTCAACCAACGCATACGGATTTTACACTCAGCCCATACACAGGGCTGACGAGGGAGAGCTGGATCGAGGCGGGGGAGTATATGCTTGCGGGGATTTTCCGGCATATCAGGAGTTTTGACGATCCGGTAGTCGTGCCAAGACAGGAGACGGAGATCACGTATCCGCACAAAAACGCCTCGGAAGCCTCACGGCGCGCGGAGTGCAAAGCGGAGATGTTTGAGGGGCTGACACGCTCGTTTTTTATTGCAGCGCCGCTGCTCTCGGTAAAACCGGAACTTACCGTCTGCGGTTATAAGTTAAAGGATTATTATAAGAACCAGATTTTGCGTTCCTGTACGTCCAAAGATGCACATTGCGTAGGCACATACGGGGAACTGCAGGAAATCATGGGACATGCCGACCCGTTCCGCGCGTTCCAGCAGACGGTGGAGACTTGTGCGCTTGTGATCGGGCTGTGGGCGAGCCGTGAGGTTGTCTGGGCGGACTGCACGAAGGAGGAAAAGGATGTGGTCGCGGCGTTTCTGTCCAGTTTTGCGCACGCGAATACCGTGCCGCAGAACTGGCGGTTGTTTAATATGCTTGACATGGCGTTTTTACATATGGAGGGCTATCCAATCGACCGGGAGATCATGCTCGACCATGCACAGGCGGTTCTAGACTATTATGTGGGGGATGGGTGGTATCGTGACGGGCAGAGCTTTGATTATTATTCCTGCTGGGCGTTCAATTTTTATGCCCCGCTCTGGAATATATGGTATGGTTATGAAAATGAGCCGTTTCTGGCAAAGAAATTTGAGGATTACTCAAACCGTTTGATGGAAAGTTTCCCGGACTTTTTTGATGCGGACGGGTTTACCAATATGTGGGGGAGGAGCTGCATTTACCGGTTTGCGAGCACGAGCGCGTTTGACGGGAATCTGATGCTGTGCCGTCCGACGGTGGATCCGGGGCTTGCGCGGCGCATTGCGTCGGGTTCACTGATGCAGTTTTTATCGCGCGGGGATTTTTCGTGGGAGGGGATCCCGACAATGGGCTTTTACGGGCAGTTTTCGCCGCTCGTGCAGGGATATTCCTGTGCGGAATCGCCGTTTTGGATGGGCAAGGCATTTTTATGCCTGCATTTACCGGAGGATCACCCGTTTTGGACCGAGAGGGAAAAGAACGGGACATGGGAAAAATTGGGCGACGATGAAGTGAAAGAAACGGCACTTGACGGTCCGGCACTCTGCTTTACGAACCATAAGGCAAATGGGGAAACCATCCTGCGCACGGGCAAGGTCGTGAAGAATGCCGGGGATAAGCATGGGCTGTGGAATTATGCGAAGCTTTGTTTTAATACAAAATATCCGTGGGAGGCAACACCGCAGGTAACAGAAACGGCGGTGGGATTGCAGGGAAGCGTGGTGTCGGGCACATCCATGGCTTCTTTTGCCGTAGTGACCGGTGAGGTTGAGTCGCAGCAGTATGTTTTAAAGGACTTGACTTATGGAAATACGTCTCTTGCCAATGCGACATTCTGGGGCGGTGTAAAGGATGGTGTTCTTTACCGCAGGCAGTACTTTGATTACCGTCTCGATACGGAAACACATTGGATCCAGGGACTTTTCCTTGCGGATTTCCCGGTGTCCTACGGGATCCTGCGCGTGGACAAGATGAAGCTGTTCCGCCGTCCGGTTCAGTTTACGCTCGGCGCTTACGGTTTCCCGGACAATGGCACGACGGTAAAGGAATATTATGAGGGCGCTGCAAAGGCGGTCGTGCTTTGCGGGAAAGATGCAACTGGAAAGGCGCGTCAGCTTGCGATGACCATTTATGATGGCTGGGATTCCCTTGGGATGGTTCGCAGTGCGGGAACCAATCCGGATTCACATCATTCTATCGTGGTTTACGCGAGGACGGAGAAGAAAAAGCAGTACGGGGGCTGTGAGCCTTATGTGATGGTTTCGCAGGTTATCACAAAAGAGAGTGACGAGCCGTTTGCGCGGGACGAGATTTTCCCGGTCCGCTCCATCGGGTATACGGATCCGGCAGGCTGCGGCACGTTTGGGCCGGTGCGGATTTTGCTGAAGAGCGGAAAGGAATACGTGGTGGATTATGAGCAGATGGAAGGGAATTTGAGCCTGTAACGGAAAAAAAGGGGCAAGTTTTCTGGCCTGAAATCGCGTGCAAGGGCAGCCACTGCACCGGACCGGGATTTCCGGAACGCAACCTTTAAATGGTTCCGTTCCGGAAATTGTATTAGAAGAAATTATTCCCTGTCGGTCTGGCACTTTTCAACGCTTTCCCAGACAAAGACCATCGGGCACGGCGGCTGTTCTTTTTCTTCGTCATATCCGCCGTCATAAAGTTTCCCACGTTTCATGGCTTCCCGGATGGTGGCGAACAGCAGGGCATGGCCTGCGTAGAGATATTGCTTATGCAGGGGGACACTGTCAAGATGCGCAGGGATTTCCTGGTTTTTCCCCTGGAAAAATCCCGCGAGGATTTCTTTCATATTTTTCGCGAGTGCCTCCCTTGCCTGCTTGCAGATATCCCACAGGACTTTTATCTGGGTGCAGTTTAATACCGGGATGTTTGGTACTGTTTTTCCGTCTGTCTGGCTTAATATTTTACAATCTGCAAGCCACGGGATTGCTTTGAAATATTCTGTGTTAAAACCGACCGATTCCGGGTCGGTGTCTGTTTTTAGCAGGCAGAGCAGCTTCGTGAGCACGGCATCAAAATTTTCATTCCCCTGAAGAAAAGGATATTCCGAGGAAAGATCGTAGGAGCGTGCAGGGAAGCCCGATGCGCTGTAGGCGTGCAGTTCTGCCCGCTTACAGCCTGCAAAATGATTGAGGTATTCATGGCGTTCCCCAGAGTACAAATGCGCCATCAGTTCGACATGTTCGTTTGGGTGAAATTCCGTAGAATGAACCGTTCCGAACGCGATCCACTGTCCGCCGTTTGGCCGGTCAGGGAAATTTTGTACGGCGTTGAAAATGTCGCAGAATGCCCGGTAGATGCCATAATCAAGACAGTGGAATGCAAAGTACAGTTCAAGGGAATTTTTTGCATCCGGGCTGCAGGCTCCATAAAAATCCGTTTCAAAGAGCAATTTTAAGCCGCTTTCGAGCGGGTTCCAAAATAGGTCAAAATATTCCTTCACGAGCAGTTTTTGTGCCGGGATATATTTTTCCTGATCTTCGACGGTGGAAATCATAAAATTTGTATAATACTTTGTTCCCGTCCGGCACATCAATTCCTCGTCCACCAATTTTTTGATATCCGGCTCGATGTAGGCGGTCGGTATCCCGATCGCCTGTGAGATTTCTTCAATGGTCAGCGGCTTTTTGTATGCAAGCCACAAAATGTTTTGTACAGCCAGATCCCCGTCAATGAGCGAGGACGGCTCGCCGGCGCGTCCGCACATCCCGCTGTTGGTTACGGTCAGCCTTACCGGGGCATAACTTTGTTTCGCGTATTTTTCCATATCATCCATTCCTTTCCTGATCTGTTTTCTGCCAAGATACAGCCTGCTTTTTACGGTTCCTTCCGGGATGCCGAGCGCAGCGGCAATCTCCGTGATTCCCTGGCCGTCCATGTAAAAGCGGACAATGACTTCGCGGTAAGTTTTGGCAAGGTATGCCACCGCCTGGCGCACGCTGCATGCCTCCTCCTCCGTTTGCGCTGTATCATCCCATGCACTTTCGTAGGTCCAGTCAAAATCGCAGCCCATGAGGATGGTCGGCTGTCGGTATTTTTTCCGGAGCATATCGTTAAATCTGCGGTTCATGACGGTTAAGAGCCATGACCGCTCATCGCGTATGGTTTTGCCGCCGGAAAGGTAGGAGAGCGCCGCGAGCAGGGTTTCCTGCGTCAGGTCTTCCGCATCGTAGATGTCGCCGCATTTTTGCAGTGCTGCCGATAGCAGGAAATCAATTTGGGTTTCCAGTGTTTTGTTTTGCATTATGTTCTGCCTCGTAAAGATTTTGTGGAAATCCGTGCCGTTTGGATCATGCTTTAAGTAAAACTGCGCAGGGGCTGAGAAATACGGATTCCCCAGAAGTTCTGGCGGATGCGCACAAAATGGCTGAGAACCGTGCCGTTTCGCGGGCAATCCCGGTGTAAATCCAGACTGGCAGTCAGACAAATTAAAACCTGGTGAGCACGTTTCATTTCCGGATGAAAGCTGCTTTCCCCTACAAGGTCGCGGCAGGAATGGTTTGGTTCAATGGTTTTCAAAAAATATTATAAAATATCAATATATTCCCCGGACAGTGCTTTGTTCATGCTGCGCACCGCGCAAAATTTTCCGCACATGCTGCAAGTGTCGGCGTGGTCGTCCTCAGGTTTGCGGCTGTCGCGGATCTGTTTTGCCGTTTCGGGATCAAGCGCGCATGCAAACTGAGCGTCCCAGTCAAGGTTCCGCCTTGCATCTGCCATGCGGTCGTCCACATCCCCCGCACCGGGAATTCCCTTGGCGATATCTGCGGCGTGTGCTGCAATCTTGGAGGCGATAATGCCCTGACGGACATCCTCGACATTTGGCAGGGCGAGATGTTCTGCCGGGGTAACGTAGCATAAAAATGCAGCACCGTTCATTGCCGCGACCGCTCCGCCGATGGCTGCGGTAATATGGTCGTAGCCCGGCGCGATATCGGTCACGAGCGGACCTAAGACATAGAATGGCGCACCCTTGCAGATGGTCTTCTGAATCTCCATATTGGCGGCGATTTGGTTCAGCGGGACATGTCCGGGTCCTTCGACCATAACCTGGACATTGTGCGCCCACGCGCGCTCCGTAAGTTCCCCAAGGCGGACAAGCTCCTCGATCTGGCAGATATCTGTCGCGTCCGCAAGACATCCCGGACGGCAGGCATCGCCGAGGGAGATGGTGACATCATATTTTTCGCAGATATCAAGGATCTCATCGAAATGCTCATAGAACGGATTTTCCTGTCCGGTCATGCTCATCCAGGCAAAAACAAGGCTGCCGCCGCGGCTGACAATATTCATCCTGCGTCCGTGCGTGCGGATTTGGTCAATGGTCTTTTTGGTGATACCGCAGTGCAGCGTAACAAAATCTACGCCGTCTTCGGCGTGCATGCGGACAACATCGACAAAATCTTTCGCGGTCAGGGTGGCAAGGTCGCGCTGGTAGTGGATGACGCTGTCGTAGACCGGCACAGTGCCGATCATAACAGGGCATTCCCCGGTTAGTTTCCGGCGGAAGGGCTGCGTGTCGCCGTGGCTGGAAAGATCCATGATGGCTTCCGCGCCAAGGTTTACCGCGCTCATAACTTTTTCCATTTCAATATCGTAATCCTTGCAGTCGCGCGATACGCCGAGGTTGACATTGATCTTGGTGCGCAGCATGCTGCCTACGCCTTCCGGGTTTAAGCATTTGTGGTTTTTGTTGGCGCATATGGCGATTTTGCCTTCCGCAACAAGCTGCATCAGACGGGTTTCTTCCATATGTTCTTTTTCTGCGACGATCTTCATCTGTGGTGTGAGGATACCGCGGCGTGCGGCATCCATCTGGGTTGTGTAAGATCCTGTCATTGTTGTCTCCGTTTCTGTCGGCATGCAGGAAGGAATCTGAGTGCCGGCGATATTGTTGTTGTAATGAAACTGCGTTTTCCAATATGACTTCAGGCGGGGTTTTGGCCGCAACCGTTCTTTTCGCCGGGGGCGGCAAGGATTCCGGCACATCCGGTCCGGTACATGTGGTTGAGCGGCCCCGCGCCCGCACCGAGGTTAAGCATGGCAGCGAGCGCCCCGGAAAGGTAGGTTTTGGCATTCCGTACGGATTCCGTCAAGGATAACCCCCTGGCGAGATTGCTTGCGATGGCACTTGACAAGGTGCAGCCTGTGCCGTGGGTATTTGGATTGTCAATGTGTTTTCCGTTAAACCAAGAAAGTATGCCGTTTTCACAGAGGACATCGTTGGCGGTATTGGTCTGATGCCCGCCCTTGACTAAAACATTGCAGCCGAATTGTTCCTGCATCCATTTCGCAGCCCGTTCCATGTCGTCTGCGGTGACGATCCGCATACCGGTGAGAACCTCCGCCTCCGGGATGTTTGGTGTGATCAGTTCTGCAAGCGGCAGCAGCTTTTCGGTGAGTGTGGCGACGGCCTCCTCGCTGATTAGGCGGGAACCGCTGGTGGAAACCATGACCGGGTCGACGACGATGTGTACTGCGCGGTGTTCTTTTAATTTGCCGGCAATGATCTTGATCAGTTCCGGTGCGGCAGTCATCCCGATTTTAACCGCGTTTGGAAAAATGTCAGTAAATATGCAGTCCAATTGTTTTGAAAGGAACAATGGGGTGACTTCCATGATATCAAAAACGCCGGTCGTATTCTGGGCAGTCAAAGCAGTGACGGCACTCATGGCATAAATGCCGTGCGCGGTCATGGTCTTGATATCTGCCTGGATGCCGGCACCTCCGCTGGAATCGCTCCCGGCGATCGTTAAAGCAGTATACATAGATTTCCTCATTTCTGCCCCGTCAGGGAAATACCGCCAAAAACCGTGAAAATGCTTTTTTCCAATGCTTGGTTCGGGTGATAAGCAAATATCATATCCAAACGGTGTTCCAGCGATTTTCCGCCGGGGCTGCAGTGTGCGCAGTGTGCGCGTATCCGGTTACATTTATGTTTGCCCGCGCCTGGTGATTGTGGATTTTCCGCTGCCCTGGGGGCGGGCAAAATCTCATGGTGTGGTTGGCAAAAAGAAATTTTTTGCTATTGTAAGTGCGCATAAAACCTCGCCACCCGGCCGGTGACAGGAAATTTTGCTGTTTGCTGCGCGGATAAAATCTCGTCCCACAAGGCAGGGCTGGGCGGCAGAAGGTGGATTCTTCCGGTCTGCCCCAAAGAAGTTTCCTGTTCCGGAAAAGGGAATTAGGCTGTGGATATCGTAAAACATGTTCTTTGGCAGCGTATTACAGCCGGTCTGCCAGGGTGCGCAGCTGCCTTGCTGCAGCGGCGATGTCGCTTTGGGCAAACAGTGCACTGACGACTGCTACACCTGCGATGCCGCTGCCGTTTAAACGCGGCAGGTTTTCCGGCGTGATGCCGCCGATGGCGACTGCGGGAATACGGACGGCATGGCAGATGGCGGACAGTTCACGGTGCGCAAGTGCCGTGACATCCGTTTTTGTTTCGGTGGTAAACACAGCGCCGCAGCCGATATAGTCCGCGCCCGCCTCCTGAGCGGCCAGCGCCTCGGCAACGTTGTGTGCGCTTGCTCCGATGATTGCGTCCGCGCCGAGCATGGTGCGCGCTTTTGTGATTTCCATATCGGAAAGCCCGACATGTACGCCATCCGCACCGATTTCTTTTGCGATGTCAACTGCGTCGTTGATGATCAGGGGGATGCGATAACGGCGGCAGACTTCCTTTGCTTCCAATGCTTCCCGCAAAAAATCCTCCCGATTCAGATGTTTTTCCCTCAGCTGGAAAAGGGTCACGCCGTTTTCAAATAGCTTTGGGAGAAGGTCTTTTAAATGTTCGTTTTCTTTCAGCCAGCCGCGGTCAGAGACAGCGTACAGGCGAAGAAGCTGTGGTGAGATGTCCATCGTTGGTTCTCCTTATAATTAGTTCCGCAAGCGCCCTTCCAGTGCCAAAGCCCGTCAGTGGAATTTCTGTCCGCAGGGCTCCCATAAATTCCACTGGGCACTGTCCGTGCGCATGCTGATAATCAGTTTTGCAAGCGCCCTCCCGCCGCCAAAACCCGGCAGACGATTCGCCGTCATCGGCTGTGCATGCTCTCAGGGTTAGTTGCCGCGTCAAACAGATACATGCGGAAACTTCCCAGCCCTGCGGCGCGGGCATCGGTTTTCTGCCCGGCGGTAAATGCCGCCTGCTTCCAGAAGACAGAGGCATAAAGCGCAGCCTGATAGGCGTTTGGGGCAGCAGGAAGAAGGGCAGCGCAGATTGCGGAGAGCATGCAGCCGCTCCCGGTTATCCGTGCGGCGCGGGCATCCCCGCCGGTGACAAGGGTGGTGAGGCTGCCGTCGGAGACTGCATCGGCGCGCCCGGACAACAGTACGGTTGTCCGGTATGTGCCTGCGAGCCGGGCGGCAGTGTCGGCGCGGGCATCAAGATCCGCATCCATGCCGCTTTCAACACCGCCGTGCGGTATCTGCCGCGTGGCGGCTCCTCCGGGACTGCCGTCACGATCCGGCGCAAAGGAAAGAAGTGTTAAGGCTTCTTCCAGATTGCAGCGGATCAGGCTGGGGGAAACGTGGAGAAGCAGTTTGCGGATATTGTTTTGCCGGTATGTGCCCGCCCCCACGCCGACCGGGTCGAGCACGACGGGATGTCCCAGTTCGTTTGCCCTTTTGCCGGCTAAGATGCACGCGGCAAATTTATCGTCGGACGGGATCCCCGTATTGAGCAGTGTCGCGTGGCAGATCGCAGTGATTTCTGCGGCTTCTGCCGTACATTCTGCCATGATGGCGCTGCCGCCGACAGCAAGCAGGATGTTTGCCGTATCGTTCATGGCGACGGGGTTTGTCAGGCAGTGGACGCGCGGTGCGGTTTCATACAGCTTTTTCTGTGCTGTGACAATGTAGTTTCCCGCATCGGAGGCGCTGATGATTCTGGCCGGATGGCCTGGTCTTAGCGGACAAGGATGCGTCCGGTGTGGCTTCGGCATGGCAGGTTCCTTTCTGAAATGATCATTTCGAAGTTGCGTCCGGTTTCCCTGTGCCTGCAGCCGTGATATGTGCAAGCACGCCGCCCTTTTGGAGCATTGCCAGCAAAACGAAAGCCAATACGCTCCCGACCGCCGTTGAGATGAAGAACGGGATCACATACACGAAAGTACCCGTGACATCAAGGTTCATCAAAAGCTTTGCCACCGGGTATGCGGCGAGCCCTCCGAGCAATCCCGTGCCAAGGGCTTCCGCGGTACAGGTGAGTGGGAGGCTGCGGAAAAAGCGGTATATAAGCCCGCAGCAGAGCGCGCCGATCATGCTGCCCGGAAATGCCATCAGGCTGCCGAGACCGAGGAGGTTTCGCAGCAGGCTTGCGGCAAAAGAAATACCGACATTCCAGACAGGACCCAACAGCACGGCTCCAAAGATATTGACCATATGCTGTACGGGGGCACATTTGCTGCCTCCGACCGGAATGCTGATGAAACTGCCGGCTACCGCGAGCGCGGTGAGTAGTCCGGCGAGGGAAAGTTTGTAAACAGTGTTGTTGCGTTTCATAGTAAGCCTCCATTTTTGTCTGCCGACATGCGCGGCTGCCAGGCACATGTGCGTTGTGGGGTTAGGCAAAACAGCCGTTTATGCGGGAGTTGGCGCGGTGGTTCCGGCCGGTAAGATCCGGGTGTTGCGGTGAGGGAAACGGGCTGCATAACGCCCGCCAATTTTAAGAATGTGGCTTGGACTATGAGAAAAAAAGAGGCGCACAGGGGCACCTCGCATTGTTCGGTCACAAGAATCCCTACGTTGGCATTACCCAAATCAGGTTTGCGGGTCGAGGTCAACAACCTCCTCTCAGCCGGATGGATCCAGCTCCCCGTTATTTGAAACGATGTTATTATAGCGTATGTACGCGGAGAATGCAAGAAAAAGTGAAAAATATTTCGGAAACCGTCCCGGATTTTTATTCGGGAAAAATTGACTTAAAAAATGAAAAATGGTATACTGTATTGTACAAAAGCATACGGCGGGCTGCCCGCAGGAAAACCGGAAGGCGCACCGGGCGGGAGATATGATCGGCAAGCCGGAAACAGTGCGGGAAGGGCGGTTGCCCGTGATTGGCAGGGAACCGTGCCAAAGCCGTGCGGACAGAAGGGGAGAAGATATGCCGGACGAGAAAAAATGTCAAGTGGTCTGCCTCGGTGACAGTATTACCGAGGGATTTGGCCTGAAGTGGGAGGAAAGTTATCCGTATTTGCTGCAGTGCGCACTGGGGGATGCGTACAAGGTCTTCAATGCCGGGGTGACGGCACATTGTGTGACGGACGAATTGCTGCCGGACGGCAGGGTGATGGGGCTTCCGTATGTGCGCACCGAGCGGTATGCGCAGGGAATTGCAAAAAAAGGCGATATCTATGTGCTTTTACTCGGAACAAACGACGCGCAGGACGGGATGCTTGACGATGGGAGCGCGGTAGATCCCTGGGGAAATATATTTTCCAAGAGGGAGCATTTTATTGCTCATTATGAGCGGATCCTCAGAGATATCCGGGGGGCAAATCCGGGGGCAAAGATATATGCCGGCAGGCCGACACCGGTTCTTGAGTGTATCTGGCCGAAGCATCAGCAGAAATACCTTGACGTGATCCTGGAAAAGATCGACGAGATCGGACGGCGGAATGCGGACGTTGTGGTCTTTGATCTGTACGGGACATTCCGGGAGAAGGGGGATACTTGGCTGCATGAGAACTATCAGGCTGACCGTCTGCATCCGGGTCCGGAAGGGGCGAGGCTGATTGCGCAGACCGTGTATGGGTTGATTATGAAAGATGCGTGACTGGGAGCCGGGAGATGCCGGGAAGGTCAATCTACGCATTTGTTGCGGCATTAGAGGGGACTTTTGCCAGGGTACGGCACTATGGAGAAAACAATATGTATCGGGTGAAATATGTAGTAGTAGATTCTTGCTTTGGGACGGATTATAAGGTGGAGATGCGGGGCGGTATCCCCGTATGGTTGTTTTTGGTACTGAAAACAAAGTCGGCGGTTCTGGTGGGGAACCAGATGCTTGAATGCGAGAAGAATACTTGTGTGCTCTATCCCCCGATGACACCGGTGGTATATGAGACGCGCGGGGAAAATTATCATCACGAGGAGTGGATCCAGTTCCATTCGGATGATCCGAAGCTCAAGGAACCCTATGTACCGCTTGCCCGCCCTGTGAAGCTGATCAACTCGGATGCGGTCAGGGAGACGATGCGGATCCTGGCGTATGAGAATATCGCTAATTATCCGGAGCGGGAAAATTCGATGGAGGCACTGATGAACCTCCTGATTTACAAACTGCACGATTCGAGCGTGGATACGGACGCGGTGCGGGCGGATTCCAAGCTTTTGCGCCTGCGCTCGGAGATATATCTGCATCCGGAGAAGGAGTGGACCGTGCGCAAGATGGCGGATACGGTATATTTAAGCGAGAGCCGCCTGCATACGATGTACAAGGAAACTTTTCATATTACCTGCATGAATGATGTGATCATGAGCCGCATCCAGTACGCGCAGAATATGCTGGAATGTACGGACAAGCCGGTCTCGGATATCGCCATTGCGTGCGGCTATCACGGGAACGAGCACTTTTGCAGGCAGTTCAAGGAAAAGACGGGGCTGACCCCGGGGAGATACCGGGAGAAATATTCCGCCCTGAAGACGGAAAGAATTTGAGAAGTATTGCAAAAAGAGGAGGAAGATCATGGGTTGTTTTAGTGAGGAAGACGGATGGGAAATGTGCAGGGTGCCGTTTTCGTTCCCGGTGCTCGGTGGGAATGGAAGGGCGGTTCTTGCCGTAGATGCGGGGGACGATAGGGCTGTGCGCCTTGCGGCGGAAAGTTTGGCGGGGGATATCACTTTGGTGACGGATAAGCCCGCCAGGGTTTTTGTGATTGAGGGCGGGGTGTTTTCCGGCGCACAGGAGCTCGCCGTCAATGCGGCGGATACGCTCATTCTTGCCGGGACGCTGAAAAATGAGTGGATCGCCGGACTTGTGCGCGACAGGAAAGTGGATATCCGCGGGATCGCAGGCAAGTGGGAATGTTATCACTTGCAGGTGTTGGACAGGCCCGTGTACGGTTTTTCGCGCGTTCTTGTAATTGCGGGCAGCGACCGGCGCGGAGCGGTTTACGGCATTTATAAAGTATCGGAACTGCTGGGCGTATCGCCTTGGGTATGGTGGGCGGACAGTGTCCCGAAAAAGCAGGAAGCGCCGGCGCTAAGCATCCCGACGATGGATTCCAAAGAGCCGTCCGTTCGCTACCGCGGGTTTTTTATCAACGACGAAAACCCAAGCTTTTTGAACTGGTGCAACCAAAAATTCGGGGGGGTTAACGCAAAGGTGTACGCGAAAGTTTTTGAACTTTTGCTGCGCCTGAAAGGAAATTACCTTTGGCCTGCGATGTGGGGCAAGAGTTTTAACGAGGATGACCCTGCCTGCCCGGCGCTCGCTAACGATTACGGGGTGGTGATGGGGACTTCACATCACGAGCCAATGATGCGCGCGCAGAAGGAGTGGACAGACCACGGGGAGGAATACGGCGGGCACGCGAACTGGAACTATGCGACGAACAGGGAAGGGCTCTACCGTTTCTGGGAGGACCGCATCCGGGCAAACAAGGATTATGAGAAGGTGATTACGGTCGGTATGCGCGGCGACGGTGATGAGGAGATGGTCAAGGACGGGAGACCGGAAGATTGCATTCGGCTGCTGGAAGAAATCGTTGCCGACCAGCGGGAGATCATCGCAAAACACATTGACCCGGATCCGGCGAAGGTGCCGCAGGTGTGGTGCCTGTACAAGGAAGTGGAGGAGCTTTATTACGCGGGGCTTAATGTGCCGGAGGATGTCACGCTCATGCTGTGTGACGATAATTTCGGCAATGTGAGGAAGCTGCCGGACGATGGGATGCGCAGCCATCCGGGCGGTTTCGGCATGTATTACCATTTGGATTATGTCGGCGGGCCTTATTCTTATAAATGGATTAACAATATGCCGTTGGAAAAGATATGGGAGCAGATGGGGATGGCGTATGATTACGGTGTGCGCCAGATCTGGATGGTGAATGTCGGCGATATCAAGCCGATGGAAATACCGCTTTCCTATTTCCTCGACCTTGCCTATGATTTCGATTACTGGAGCTGGATGGGGGAAAATGACCGGACGGAAGAATACCTGCGGTCGTTTGTGAGGAGAGAATTCGGGGGATTTTATCAGGAAAACGAAGAACTCCCGAAGGAAGAATGGGAGAATTGCATCTATGGCGCGCTGCAAGGCTACATGCATTTGAACGGGATATGTAAGCCGGAAACCCTGCGTCAGGATACGTTCTCGCTCGTAAACGAGCGGGAGGCGGATCGGATGCTGGAGGATTACGAGGGGGCGTTGATGCTGGCAGAGCTGGCGGAGCAGGCGCTCGCACCGGAAAAGAAAGATGCCTATTACCAGCTTGTCCTATATCCGGTCAGAGCCTCCTGCATTGTGTACCGCCTGATCATCGGCGCGGCAAAATGCAATTATTACGCCGGTCTGGGTGCCAGTGCCTGCCGCAAATATGGGGAAATCGCGAGACAGGCATTTGCGGATGATGCGGCGGAGGCGGAATATTATAACCATGTGCTTTCGGGCGGTAAGTGGGACGGCATGATGGATCAGGCACATATCGGCCAGACCTCCTGGCAGTCCGCGGAGGAAAACATCATGCCGGAATTGGCGGAGTGTGAGCTGCCGGAGAAAGGCGGGCTTTTGGTGACGGTCTCGAATGACGAGAAGGGTTACCAAAACGGCGAGGCGGCACTGCCGGCTTTTTCGCAGGCGGTCGGGGAGAGAAACTGTTACAAGGCGATGAAGACCGGAAACCTGTCGTGGGTGTATGAGCCGCTATATTATGAAATTCGGCTCCTGAACACCGGGAAACGGCCGTACGCGTGTATGGTGAAAGCGGATGAGGGGATTTACCTCACCAGAAAAACCGGCTATGGCTGCCTGATGTCGGAAGAGGGCTTTGGCAGGGGCGGGATGCTTCTTGTGGAAGACGAGGTAGTGCTTGCCGTGCGGGTTGAATTTACAAAAGTAAAGCATAAGAGTTTTATTGTCATCACGCAGGCGGCGCAGGATGGCGACGAGGATTATTCGGGCGGGGTGAACAGGGTGAAGGTCTGTGTGACGGCATTTTCAAGAAATGCGACACCGGAGTATGAGGCGCTTTTTGATGCCGTGCTGGAAAATGAATCTTTGTTTAGCGATGAGCTCGGTTATGTTGCGATCGCGGCGGATGCTTACAGGGACGGGGGAAATGGGGAGAGGTTCCGGTATTGCAGCAGCGAGGATTATACCGCGATTCCGAATTACGGAAGGGATGGGGTCGCGGTTAAATGCGTGGACCACAACGCGCAGGACTGTGTGATACAGGAGAATATACCGCCGAGATCCCTGATAGGGGGGCGTACGCCGGGTGTCGACGCACCTTTGGCGCAGTATTATATCTACCTGAAAGAAAGCTCGGATGTGACCGTGACGGCTTACACCGCTCCGACCAACCAGCTTTCAGGCCATACGGGAATGCGTTACGCCACTTCGATCGATGACGGGGAGCATGTATTCGCGGATGCTTTCCCGGCGGGGACACCGGTCGGCTGCGGACCGGTCTGGGAGTGGGGTGTGATCGAGAATGTCCGCAGGACGACGACCGTTCATAAAAATGTCCCGGCGGGGAGGCACAGCTTGTGCTTCCACATGGTAGATGACGGGTTGGTGTTGGAGAAGCTGGTGGTGGAGACAACCGGGAAGGCACCAAAGTCCAATCTTGGGCCGCAGTGTATGTAAGGCGGTTAATTGCAGGGGAGGGCAGGGGAAATTTTTCTGCGGAAAAGCACCTTTTATAAGTACGGAGCCTTGGTTTACGGATGAGATTTCATTTTGCTGTCCGAGGCTTGGGCTGGCGGGAAATTCCTGCTGAAACCAAAGGAATGTGGAGATTTGGATTTCAGCAGGGATTTTTCCGCTATTTATTTCCTACATTTTTATTAGTACGCATTGACAGCCGGTGTGGGGTATTTTCATACCGTCCCGCTGATTGTCAGGACACTTACGCCCGGATTGATGATGAGGCTTTCGGTTGCAGTATCGCGCGTGTAGGTCGCTGCCGGGACGGTGATCTGCCCGGCAATGCTCGCAAATTCCCCCGTGGTGGTGTCGTAAGTGTAGTTAGCCGGAGATGTCCAGGTCGTGCCGTTAAACGTGACGGTGATCGGGTTGAGTACCGGATTGAAGGTGTCGCTCACAATGACATTGTCCGCTGCCGTGGCAGCAGTGTTGCCGTTGTTCTGGATTACAAACGTATAGGTCAGCTGTCCGTTCTCGGAGACGGTGGTCGGGGAGACAGATTTGCTGATGGTCAGCATCGCAGTTTCTGCGGCAGTGATCTGCTCCGTGGCGATGAGATCATTCGTCAGCCCCGTGCCGGATACCCTTGCCGTGTTGGTGATAACGCTGCCGGTGGCAAGCGGTGCGAACTGGTTGACTGCCGTCTGGTAGACGATGGCGGTGTTCCCGTTTGCGGGAACGGAGATGCCGGTCACCGTGAACCCACCTGTCGTGGTAACGGCGGGGGCTGGCTGGAGCGTGCCGTTGATATAATATTTGACGGAGCCGTCCACGTAAGTCAGCGGAATGAGTGTGCGCCCGGTGGTTGTGTAAGCTCCGAGATCATCCGTGACGGTGAGGTCGGTGAACGGCACATTGCCGGAATTTACAACGGTGATGATATAGGTCGGCGTGTCACCTGCGACATAGTCGGGCAGCACGGCATGCTTTTTCGCGGAGAGCACTTCCACGAGCTCGCCGGTGGTGATGTTCGAGGTCGTGGTGTTGCCGTTGTAGGAAAGGGTGGCCTGATTGTAAAATGTAGCCATATATGCCTCCTTCATATTTGTGATAGAACCCGATGGGCTGCGTCCGCGGTAAGCGCGGTGCAGACGGCGGGTTGCCGCCGTCCGTATATTATATGAAAGGTAAGGGAGGATGGTGAGGAGTGGGGAATCCGGATTTACCCGGTCAATCCTTTTTTCCTTCCGGCACAAGCAAAGCCGTATTTGCGGATATGCTCTGCCGGGATGTCTGTCACGCTTCATGCGGTGGCGATATTTTCCTGTTTGCTCCGGGTGTGTGTCCGTGCGGTTTCATGCGTTTCATTTCGGGCAATGAGTTTTTGGTTTGAGGAGAAGCAAAGACAGTTCGTACCGTAAACATCCTGTCATTGAAACAGTCGCTGAAATTTTATGATACCCTTGCAAACTCTGTCACAATGGAGTACAATAAAGTCAGCTTGACAAGAAAGGGGGATTTTATGATGTGGTCCATAATTTGGCTGGTGGTATTTGTTCTGCTGGTTACTTTTGAGGCGGCGACAATGGGGCTGTTCACGATCTGGTTTGCAGGCGGTGCGCTTATGGCGTTTTTGGTATCGCTCTTTGTCGATATGTGGGTTGTGCAGATGATCGTTTTTCTGGTTGTCTCGTTTTTGCTGCTGTATTTTACCAGGCCGGTCGCGATGCGCAAATTCAATTCCAAGCGCCTTAAGACAAACGTTGAGGATATTTCCGGCAGGGAGGCAAAAGTGACTGAGGCCATCGACAATTTCAACGGAACCGGTGTGGCGGTGTTAAATGGCCTGGAGTGGTCGGCGCGCTCGGTGGAAGATGCGTTGGTTATCCCGGTGGGGGAGCGCGTGACGGTCAGGGAGGTGCGCGGCGTGAAACTGATTGTGGCACCGATCGGGAAAGAGACGGAAACCGTGCAGGAGAAACCCGGAGGGGAACCGGAGGTGTGATATCGCAAAAAAGTACGGCGCAGGCGGGAAGCCGTGAACTGCAAAAGGGCGAAGATGCCATCCGGCTATGGAAGGGTGAAGATGCCGTCCGGCCTACGCCGTAAGATCCGGCTGCGGAAGGGAGGCGTGTGGTGTGCAAAGAAATGGTGCACCCGGACGAAAACGCATGCCGCGGATATTGCAGATTTTCCTGAAATGTGGTATGATGGGCGTATAAAAAAATAAACAGCCCGGTCAGAGACGGGCAAGAAGGAGGGTTTTATGCCGATTGGAGGGTATGTGGCGATCGCGTTTGTCATTGTCATTTTATTGATTTTGTCATCGTGTATCAAGATCGTGCCGCAGGCACAGGCGTATGTCGTAGAGCGCCTTGGCGCGTATCAGGGAACTTGGAGTGTGGGAATCCATTTCAAGGTTCCGTTCATTGACAAGATAGCAAAGAAGGTACTGTTAAAGGAACAGGTGGTAGATTTTGCGCCGCAGCCGGTGATCACGAAGGATAACGTTACGATGCGGATCGACACCGTTGTATTTTTCCAGATCACGGATTCCAAGCTTTACGCTTACGGCGTGGAGCACCCGATCATGGCGATCGAGAATCTTACGGCGACGACACTGCGTAATATCATCGGTGACTTGGAGCTTGACCAGACGCTCACTTCGAGGGAGATCATCAATACGAAGATGAGGGTTTCCCTCGACCAGGCGACCGACCCTTGGGGGATCAAAGTCAACCGCGTTGAGTTGAAGAATATCATCCCGCCTGCGGCGATCCAGGACGCGATGGAGAAGCAGATGAAAGCGGAGCGCGAGCGCCGTGAGGCAATTTTAAAGGCGGAGGGTGAGAAAAAATCGACCATCCTTGTGGCGGAAGGTAAGAAGGAGTCCGCAATCCTCGAGGCGGAGGCGGAGAAGGAAGCTGCGATCCTGCGCGCCGAGGCGAAGAAGGAAGCGACGATCCGTGAGGCGGAAGGACAGGCAGAGGCAATACTGGCTGTGCAGAAGGCAAACGCGGAAGGTATCCGCATGGTCAACGACGCGAATCCGAGCAAGGCCGTTGTTCAGTTGAAGAGTCTGGAAGCGTTCGCGAAAGCCGCGGACGGCAAGTCGACAAAGATCATTATCCCGTCCGAGATCCAAGGGTTGGCGGGGCTGGCAAAGAGCCTTACCGAAATTGGCGCGAAAGACGCGTAAGCGCACACCATACAACAGAATAGAATAAGATATATTTTAGGGGAAAGAATTTCTTTCCCCTGTTTTTTTGCTGCCTGACTTAGTGTGAAGTTTAACATAAGCGGAAAAATAAGGTTATGGTTTATTAAATTGCATATAACTATCCAATAGAATAGGCTAATGGAGGGGTTATATGGAAATAGACTATGTCGCGCTGGGAAAGCGGGTAAAGCAGATTCGCAAGGAAAGAAAAATATCGCAGGAGCAGCTGGCGAAGCAGATTGATGTATCCGTCCCGCATATGAGCAATATTGAGAACGGGAAAACGAAATTCAGCCTGCAGGTGCTGATCGACCTTTCGGACGCGTTAAAAGTAACGCCGGACGTGCTCCTGCTTGACCAGGTGAGTGCCAGGGGAAAGGCGCGCGGGCTGGTGTTGGAGGAAATTGACAGGCAGCTTTCGGATTGCTCGGAGGCGCAGATGTCGATGCTTGAGGAAATGGTGCGAAACACAAAGAAACTTTTGCGCCAGTATGACAAAAAGATCAACGAGATCAAAAATAAGTGAAACGGGACACCGGGACGGCAGGATGGCCGAACCGATGTCCTTATTTTTTACAGGGCGAAAAAGGGTCTTCCGCAAAACGGTCAATGGCGGTATAATGGGAAAAACAAAGATTTGTTTTGGGAGGGAGGGCATATGAACGGGAAGTTTTTTGAACTGCCGCCGGAAAAACAGGAGAGGATATTACAGGCGGGCTGGCGCGTGTTTTCGCAGAATTGCTACAGGAAAAGCCCGATGAGTGAGATTGCGGCGGAGGCGGGGATCAGCAAGTCGCTACTGTTCCATTATTTTACAAATAAGCGGGAGTTTTATCTTTTTTTGTGGGATCGCTGTGCGGAAATTACGACGCAGTATTTAGAAGAATTTTCCTGCTATGGACAGGAGGATTTGTTTGATGCCATGTACCGGGGGATGCAGGCGAAATTGCGGCTGATGACGGACTATCCGGACATGGGGCTCTTTGCGGTGAAAGCCTTTTATGAGAAAGAGGAAGAAATCCGTGCGGCGGTGAAGGAAAGCTACCATAAATATTTCCGGACGAGGGCGGATGCCGTCCTGTCGCAGCTTGATGCGGGACGGTTTATACCGGGGCTTGACCTGCGGATGATGCACCGGGAAATGTACTGGGCTTCGGAGGGGTATCTGTGGGAAATGCTGCAGCACGGTGGCCTGGATGTGGCGCGGATGGAGAAGGATTTTGCGGAATTATTGGAATTTTGGAAGAGTGTGTATTTGAAAAAGGGATAGTGGGAGGCGGCGGACAGGGAGGAAAGAATAAGGACAGCCAAAAAGGATGATAAAAAGGAGGGGGTATTTTGGACGCAATCATGGTTTCCGGGCTTACAAAATCCTACGGAAAGGCGAGGGGCATTGACAGCCTTTCGCTTGTGGCAGGGGAAGGGGAGTTCTTTGGGTTCATCGGGCCAAACGGCGCGGGCAAGAGTACGACCATCCGCACGCTTTTGGGGTTTGTCCGGGCGGATTCCGGACGGGCAGAGATTTTCGGGAAGGATATTACGGCATGCCGGGAGGAGATTTTGCGGGAAGTGGGATATCTGCCGTCGGAGGCAGTTTTTTATCCCGGAATGCGGGTTGGGGATGTCATCAGGTTCTCGGCGAAACTGCGCGGCAGGGATTGCGGGGCGGAAGCAGGAAGGCTCTGCGACCGCCTGCAGCTTGATACAAAAAAGAGGGTGCGGGAGCTTTCGTTTGGCAACCGAAAAAAGCTAGGCATTGTGTGTGCTTTGCAGCATATGCCGCGCCTGTGTATCCTCGACGAGCCGACGAGCGGGCTCGACCCGCTGATGCAGAGGGAATTTTTTGCGATTTTAAAGGAGAAGAATGCTGCCGGGGCGACAATCTTCCTTTCTTCCCATATTCTCTCTGAGGTGCAGCAATATTGCAGCCGGGCGGCGGTCATCCGGGAGGGGCGTTTGGTTGCCTGCGACCGTGTGGAGGTGCTTGCGGACACGGGCGCAAAGCGTGTGCACGTCCGGGGAAATGTGGATATCGCGGGACTTGCCGGTGTGCGGGATGTACAGGAGGGGGAGTGGGAGATCCGTTTCCTGTACAGCGGGCAGGTAAAGGAACTTCTGTCGGTTTTGTGCAGGCAGGAAGTGGAGGATCTGACAGTGGAGGAGCCGGATCTGGAAGAGATTTTTATGCATTATTATAAAAAATGATACGGGGGAAAGGGGGAGGTTTGGATGGTCTTGATAAAGCATGAGCTGCGCGGGCAGAGGGTATCGTTTGCAGTGTGGACAGCGGCGGTCGCCTTCCTGCTTGCGGTCTGCATTTTCATTTTTCCGCAGATGCAGGGCGGGATGGACGGGATGAGTGAGATGTTTGCCTCAATGGGGGGCTTTACGGAAGCTTTTGGGATGGACCGTGTGGATTTTGGGACGTTCATCGGATTTTACGCGGTGGAGTGCGGCAATATCCTTGGGCTCGGCGGGGCACTTTTTGCGGCGCTGTGTGCGGTGGGGGTGCTCGCGAAGGAGGAGCGGGAACATACGGCGGAATTTTTGCTGGCGCATCCGGTCAGCCGGGGGTGTGTTGTGGCGCAGAAGCTTGCGGCGGTGCTGCTTGAGGTTTTTCTTTTTAATGTCTGCGTTTATCTGACAGCCGTAGCTTGTACCGCACTTGCCGGCGAGGAGGTATTGTGGGGGGAGATCACGCTCCTTCATGCGGCATACCTTCTGTTGCAGCTGGAACTTGCGGGGATCTGTTTCGGGATATCCGCGTTTTTGCGGCGCGGGACAGCAGGGATCGGGCTTGGCGTGGCGATGTTGCTCTATTTCCTGAACCTGATTGCGAATATGTCCAAAGATGCCGGGTTTTTAAAGTATATTACGCCATTTGCGTATGCGGACGGCGCTGGCATCGTGGGCAGCAGAAGCCTTGATATGGGGCTGGTAGGTTGTGGGATGGCATATGGTCTGTTTGGGGCCGCGGTGGGATTTTTCCGGTATACGAGGAAGGATATTGTCTGAAGGGGAATTTTGAAAATGGGGTTGGGTTTAAAAAGGAGATGGCAGAAAACTGCCATCTCCTTTTGTGTGGTAATTATTTTAAAGTCACTTTTAATGAAATAACACTGCACGGCGGGATGTCGAAAGAAATTGTACTGCCCGCGATCTTTGTGTCCGTAAAATCCACTGCCTTTACGGTCTCCGGTGCGTCGAATGTGTTGTGTGCATCTACCGCGCCGGTTAAGATCTGGCCGGTGACGGCATCCGGGGTTCCCTCCGCGAATACGGTCTCAACCGGGTATGCGGTATCCAGCGACAAATTGGCAAGTGTGACGGTTACTGTGCCGTCCGCCGCGCGGGAAACGGATTCGGTGAGGTTCGGGATCTTGTACTTTTCGGTGCCGATCTGCTCGGTAGCAAGCGAGCTGTCCAGCAGGGTGGCATCCTGATGGCTGTTGAACATCTTGAATACATGGTAGGTCGGGGTGAGCAGCATCTTTTCGCCCTCTGTGAGGATAACAGCCTGCAGCACGTTGATGAGCTGTGCGATATTTGCCATCTTTACGCGGTCGCTGTGTTTGTTGAAAAGGTTTAAGTTAATGGCTGCCACCATTGCATCGCGCATTGTGTTCTGCTGGTAGAGGAAACCCGGGTTCGTGCCCGGCTCCACATCAAACCAGGTGCCCCACTCGTCAATGATCAGGCCGACCCTTTTCTCCGGATCATAGCGGTCCATGATCGCGCCGTGGCGTTTGATCAGCTCTTCCATAAAATATGCGTTGCGCAGTGTGAGGTAGTATTCTGCCGCGTCAAACTGTGTTGCGCTGCCCTTGTGCTCCCAGCTCTCCCCCGGAATGGTATAATGATGAAGGGAAAGCCCGTCCATATATCTCCCGGCAACTTTCATCAGGGTGTCTGTCCAGTTGTAATCACTGGAATTCGGGCCGCAGGCGATCTTGTAGATTTTTTTGTCGTTGTAATAATTGCGGACATAGGTCTGGTAACGGCGGTACTCATCCGCATAGTACTCCGCGCGCATGTTGCCGCCGCAACCCCAATTCTCGTTGCCCACGCCGAAATAATTGACCGTGTACGCCTCCTCATGCCCGTTCTCCTTGCGCAGGTCCGCCATCGGGGATACGCCGGAGAAGGTCATATATTCGACCCACTCGGACATCTCGCGCACCGTGCCGCTGCCGACATTGCCGTTTATGTAGGTCTCACAGCCGATTTGGCGGCAGAGCTCCATAAATTCGTGCGTGCCGAAGCTGTTGTCCTCCACCACGCCGCCCCAATGGGTGTTGACAATTTTTTTTCTCTTTTC